>ERZ1034976.173-NODE-173-length-60311-cov-28.596472_pt1 | contig 60311 bp, 55 predicted proteins | sample MGYA00520623_ERZ1034976 | MGnify/ENA primary metagenome ERZ1034976 (study PRJEB33766, sample SAMN09781774) | gut metagenome | biome: gut microbiome | host: Homo sapiens | place: Madagascar | study: EMG produced TPA metagenomics assembly of the PRJNA485056 data... | reverse complement strand
CCCCGAATCCAGCCTTAAGAAAACGAACACGAATCACTCGAATCAACCGAATAAAATAAAAATTCGTGTCATTCGCACGATTCGTGTTCCTTAAAACCCTCCAGCAATCCTGCCGCATTTATATTCGTGTCATTCGGAACATTCGTGTTCTTTAGAACTTCAAGCAGACCCCGAATCACTCGAATCAACCGAATAAACAAAAATTCGTGTCATTCGGACAATTCGTGTTCTTTAAAAACTCAATCCTTCGTGGTGAGTAAGACTTCATCCACATTCAAGCACGGACAGTCCTTCGGCGTAGTCCCAGGCAGATCACGGTGCCCCACCACCTTTGCCCTCGGGAACAACCTGCGCAAGATACCCAGCAGATCAAGAATCTCCTCTCGCTGCGCTCTCGTCAGCGTGTTGCAAGAGTTGCCCTCCTCATCCAGTCCGCCCTCATAGCAGATACCGATAGAACATCTGTTATACGGTTTAGCATGCGCCCCCACCTCCAGCAGCATACGATGCTGCGTCCTCGTACCATCCTTACGGATGTAGAAGTGGTAGCCAATATCATAGAATCCCCTCTCTTTGTGGTCCTTCCTCATTTGCTCCACCGTATAGTTCTGGTTGCGTCGTGTTGCCGAGCAGTGAATCACAATATATTTCACGTCGTCAGCCGACATCATCAATCTTTTTCTCATAACAATTAAAATAAAACATAAAATAATACCCACCACCCACCCCTCGGTACCCTCCGTGTTCTCCGCATGAGTGTGGTATTGTATAAGTTGCACACGGATATCACAGAACACACGGATTTTTTATACCTACTCTGTCGTGAATGTTAACTAATCAACAGAGTAACTAAAGGGGCCAGAGGTCCCGAATATCCGTTTCATCAGTGTGATTCGTGTGCGACACCAAGTTTAAACATTAAACATTAAGCACTACACACTAAACATTAAACATTAAACACTACCCACAAAGGCTATCTACTCCCCTCTCTTTTGGAGAGGGGTAGGGGGTGAGGCTTTCTCTCTCTCTCTTTTGGAGAGGGGCCGGGGGTGAGGCTTTATCTCTCTTTTGGAGAGGGTTTGGGGGTGAGGCATTTATCCAATCCAGGTAGCGCACGAGCTAACCCCCAGTGCAGTGAGTGCAGCTATTAAAGCCTGCACTACAGCATTCACGATCTGGTACCACGGAATCTTCTTCGTGTTCGATTCCACGTTTGAACTATATATATACATAATAATCAGTTTAAACATTAAACATTAAACATTAAACATTATACCCTCCACCCACCCTCTAAACACTACCCATCACACACTACTCATTCGTGCAATTCGAGATATTCGTGTTCTTTAACTTCTCAAGCAGCAGAGCCGAGTTAGGCTCCTTTCCGTGCTCTCCGTGCAATCCGTGTGCGACACACTCAAGCTGCAGAGCCCTCGGTCTCTTTCGTGAGATTTGCACTATTCGTGTTCCTTTAATTACCTCGAGCATCAGAGCCGAGTTAGGCTCCCCTCCGTGCTCTCCGTGCAATCCGTGTGCGAAACCTCAAGCTGCAGAGACCTCAGACTCAGAGATATTCGTGTTAAGCCCCAAGTTTAAACAATTAAACACTAAACACTAAACATTAAACATTAGTCTCCTTCTTCTTGGCAGCATTCAAGTCAACAGAAGTCTCGTTGTTCTTCTCAGCCTTCAATACAGCAGCTTGACCAGCACGGCTTGCCACAGGGTTGAACTCAGCCATAGAACGAAGATCCTCGAAGTCCTCACCTGGCGAGAACTTGATATTCACATTCTTGATGTTTTCAGCGGTGAACTTCTCCAGCGACTCAGCACCCTCACAGTTGATAGAGATACTAAACACACCAAACTCGCCGAGCTTAATCTTGTTGCCGTTGAGCAGCTGCTCCACCATGCAGTCGCACATATCCGACAAGATAGCCTTTACGATACCGCGGCTATAACCACTATGGTGCGATGCGATATGCTTACTAAACTTGTTCAAGTCCCAGATCTCGCGCACTTGGTTCTTAGCATAAGCCTTAGCTGGTTCCTCTGGCTTCATTTGGTTCTTCATCATGTAAACAGAATAATCAATCATAATTTAAATCCTTTCTTTTAAAATTGTTAATACTAAATTTGTCAGCCACTCCAAACTTCGAATGTTGAGCATCCCGGGTATTATATTAGCATTTCTTTCGGCAGCCGAACGTTGCTTTTTCACTCATCACCCTCCGTTCTTCGTTTAAGCTGATGCAAAGTTACAACATCAAAACCCCGAATCCAATTCTGTTGAACCCCATTGAATAACCATTGAGCAACCATTGAATAACCATTAAATAACACTACACATTACACACTAAACATTACACATTACACATTAAACATTACACATTAAACATTAAACATTAAACATTACACACTACACATTACACACTAAACATTAAACATTAATAATCGCTTGTGAAAGCTCAATTATTTATATATACCTATAAACAGTTATTTTATTAGTTAAAACGATGATGACAACAAACACTCCCTCCGTATCCATTCAGATCTACGGAGGCAACAATCAGATTCTCCCCAACGCAACCTATGCGGTGCAGAATTTCTATGGCGACGAGCTCGCCAGCCAGAACACTGCAGGGGAAAGTAGTTCACCCGCACCACTCAGTCCCCCTGAGCAGCGGCTGTCCATATATATTAATAATGTGGACACCCTCCGAGGGTACCTCACCCAGCTTCAGGCGTGCAAAACCGCCAAAGAAGTAGGCGAAGTGGTAGCCACGATGTGTCTTCAAGAGACCACGATAGTAGAAGAGCTCATAGTGAAGCAAAACTTCATCACCCTCCTCCTACCATTCCTCACGAATGTGGAGACAGGCAAGAGTATCGACAACCTGCGTCTATACATCAATCAAGCCTGGGAAGTTCGCAAACGAGCCAACCGCCATCCCGGTCGCTAAAGACCCCTAAAAAAGTATTACGTGATACTTTACCAAGTATCACGTATTACTTTGCCAAGTATCACGTAATACTTTGGCAAGTATCATTAGATACCCATTTTTCCCACCCCTACACCCAATTATTAACATATTAAACACAAATCGGTCGTTAGGGCTTGCTTGTATTTTGATTTTTCCAAAAGAGTGGATTTTGTTGCCTTTTAATGAGTAATAGCGAGCTATTGCGAATTAAAAACTGGCAAAAGACGCCTTGTAAAAAACTAAAGACTGCAAGCAGTAATATAATTAATTGAACTTTCGCATGTGATTTAATTACGGGCTGAAGGCCCAAAAGCTCCTAGCCCAGGGTATCGCCCTGGGTATGATGGTAATCAGTAAGGCGCCCTGTAAGGGCAAAAGCCTTATGTTTTGCCTGGAGTTTTTAAATCTTCTGCCCTTGCAGGGCGTGTGGAGCTTACATGCGAAACTTAAGTAATTAATACATAAAGCGGCCTAATGCCGATTTGGGTTAACTTAACCATTTAAAAAACGACAATGTCAAACGAGACAACAAAAATTAGTGTACAATCAGGAAACAATCAAATTGCTCCAAATGCAACCACACAAAACCAGATAGTTATAGGTGAACTCCATTTGCACCTCGACAAGATCTCCGTCCAGCTCCTCTACCACTTGGCAAAACTCGACCCCAAGATCCTCGAACTCGCCAAAGCCCTTAGAGTCACCCTCCCTAACAATCATATAATATAATGAGAAAACTAAGGTAGAGAGTAATCCGTGTGCGCCATATTCCAGCTACGGTTTATCTGGTTTATGTTTCAATTTTAAGCAGCAGAGCCCACAGGGCTATTCGTTCGATTCGCGATATTCGTGTTCTTTTAAACGCTCAAGCAGCAGAGCCGCGTTAGGCTTCTCCTTCGTGTAGATTCGCATGATTAGTGTTCTTTAAACCTCCAGCAATCCTGCCGCGTATATATTCGTGTCATTCGCCCTATTCGTGTTCTTTAAGCCTTCAGCTACGGTTTATCCATTATTTACCTTTTTACCTTTTAAAAATGCACCTTTGTAGTTTTTTATTATAAAGGTAAAAATTAGAATTATGGCAAACGAAAATAACAATATACAGGCTACTACTGATGACTCTCAGATAGTACTCTATCAACCAGACGAAAGCATTAGGTTGGAGGTGAAACTGGATCAAGATACGGTTTGGCTCAATCGTCAACAAATGGCGCAGTTATTTGGTCGTGATATCAAGACTATAGGTAAGCATATCAACAATGCTCTTCATGAAGAGCTAACTTCTGACCCAACAGGCGCAAATTTTGCGACAATTGAAAATAGTAAAAATCCAACTGTCGCAAAATTTGCGATAGTTCAAAAAGAAGGTGGACGTTTGGTTACTAGACAAGTTGAGTTTTATAGCCTTGACGTTGTTCTATCTGTTGGTTATCGTGTCAAGTCTAATAGAGGCATTCAATTCCGACGTTGGGCGAATGTTGTTTTACGTGACTACCTTCTTCAAGGTTATTCCGTGAATCGTCACTTGATAGCCCTACAGGAGAATATGGACAAGCGTATGACCCATATTGAGGATGTCCAGGCTAAGCAGCAACAGCAGCTTGATTTCTTCATTCAGACTTCCACTCCTCCAGCAGAAATGGTCTTCTTCGAAGGTGATTTCTACACAGCAAGAGTTGCGTTGGAGAACCTTGTTCGTTCAGCCAATCATCGGGTAATCATCATAGATGGCTATGTTTCATCGCTAACCCTAAGCGTGTTAGATGTTCGCAAACCAGAAGTAACAGCAACAGTTTATACTGTAGGTGTAGGTCAAGGAATGCAACGTCTCATGGATGAGCATGACCGCCTATTCCCCAATAATCATATTGATATTCGCAAATGGCGTAACGAGTCCCATGACCGCTGGCTTATCATAGATGAAAGCCTCTATCATTGTGGGCATTCCTTAAACGCCAATGGCGGTCATAAGATTTCCGCCATAACCCTGATGGGAATCTCTCCCGAGGTAATCCTGTCAAAAGTAGAATAAAACTATATTCCCCATTCGAGTGGCGACAAGCTGCAGAACCCTCGGTCTCAGTGTCATTCGTCCGATTACTTTCCTTTGCTCAGTGGGTCTACGACAAATCTCATGTTCGTTTAAAAATCATCAACCGATATTCGTGTCATTCGCGCGATTCGTGTTCGTTTTAAAAACCATTTGCAGAGCCGGGTTAGGCTTCTCATTTGTCATTCGCTCGATTCGTGTTCATCTCCAAGTTTAAACACTAATTTGTTGTTTTAAAGACCTCAAGCAGCAGAGCCCACAGGGCTATTCGTTCGATTCGCGATATTCGTGTTCGTTTTAAAAACCATTTGCAGAGCCGAGTTAGGCTCCTCATCCGTGCTCTCCGCGTGATCCGTGTGCGACACCAAGTTTAAACACTAAACACTAAATATTCGAGTTCTTCCTCCAAGCGCCTTCAAGTCTAATCACTCCCCTCTCTTTTGGAGAGGGGTAAGGGGGTGAGGCTCTTATCTCTCTTTTGGAGAGGGGTTGGGGGTGAGGCTTTACTACACATTAAACAGTAAAACTTCCTAAAATTTTTTGTAGCTTCATCAATAAAACTTATATTTGTAGACAAAAAAGGAGATATAATTATGAATACAATAGTAATTGATAGCAATATATATAAAGGAGCGGAAAGTTATGCTAAAATGCATAATATTAGTGTAACAGCTGCAATAGAAAAAGCGATTTCAATGTTTTTGCAAAAGGTACAACCTAAGCAAAGACTATTAGAAACCGAAGAATTTAGAGATGCTTTGTCTTATGTTAAGACATTAAAGGCAAAAGGAGGCAAGCCGATACCGGCAGATGAAAATAACTTAGATGCGTTGGTTGATAAAAAATATGCATTATGAGAGTTTTTATAGATACGAATATCTTAATAGATTTCGTTGCCAATCGGGAGGGCTTTTCTGAAGATGCCGATAAACTCTTTGCTCTTGGAGTAACAGGAGACATAAAGTTGATGACGTCAGCTTTATCTTATGTTACAGCCATGTATGTAGCACATAAGTATGAGTGTCAAAATGTAAAAGAAGCACTTTTGGCGGTATCGAATTTTGTAGATGTTTTAGACTTGCAAGGCAATGTGGTAATCGAAATGCTCTCTTCTGATTGGAAAGATTATGAGGATGCAACACAGAATGCCACAGCTTTGAAAGCTGAGGGAGATTGTATTGTAACTCGTAACAAGAAGGATTTTTCGAATTCTTCTTTACCGGTTTATACTCCTGCAGAGTTGTTGGATATTTTAAATCAATAAAGTAGAATAAAACTATATTCCTCATTCGAGCGACGACAAGCGCAAAGCGATACTGCAATGGGGAACTATTTAGGCGGTACCATCCCACAAATCTTTCGAGAACTACTTGTAACATAGTTGTGACACAGTATTGGTGATATACATATATAATAAAGAGGTCTTAAAATAATTAATAGTATGATGTTACGAATTATCTGCATTTCAGTATTTCTGTTAGGAGCTGTGATAGGATGGCTTGTGGTTTACTTTGTACGTAAATACAAAGAGTATAACCCTAAAGTGTTAAGAGATTCCATGGTTTTATTACTGGGAGGAGGATGCATGGATTTTCTTTTGTCCCTGATCGATAAGCAAGTTGCACTATATGCTTTTGCTGCATACTTAATAGGATTAGCTACAGCTTTCTTCCTTCATTGGATTTATCAATTGATAGTTGCAAAGATAACGGCTCCCAAATTTATGGATCCTCGAAGCAAATATGATTTGTTTTCAGGTTGTAACCTTTCTGATAAAGAAAAGAATGCAATGTCAATGGTTGGCTATCAGCTAGAAATTGTAAATCAGGGATTTCAGCAACTCTGTAAAAATCTTATAACTGAGGATGAGTTCATAACTTTGGTGAAAAAATCTGGCTTAACACGCCAGACCTTTGAAGATTTGACAACTAATCTAATCGGAGATATGTTTTTGTCCCCAGCTCTTACAGCATATATAAGGGCAAAGAATGTATTTGATACAATTGAGGATGATGTGCTGACCGACAAATAACTGGCGATTAGACGTTATAATTGTTTGGATGGTTTAATTAGTGGTATACATGGCCCCTTACTATTCATTCGTCTTAATGTAAAATGAAAAGTTAAAAAATAAGAATACTTGGAAGTCACTCAAAAATATTATCTTTATACTTTCAATGAACTTAAAGGTTATTAAATATGACATATAATTCCTGCGAAATCATAAATGCTAATATAGGTACAGCTCGTGATAATATGAGTTGCCCTATACATAATTGGTATAGGTTTACTGCTGGTTTTTCTTATAAATTTGTTGATGAAATTATAGATGAATCTCATGGTTTGATAAACTCTGTTTATGAACCTTTTGCTGGTTGCGGAACAACTTTGGTTGCTGCACAAAAGAAGGGAATCCATGCAGTTGGTAACGAAAGTCAGCAATTAATGTGTGATGTTATAAATGCAAAATTAAATTGGGATATTGATACTGATATATGTCTGGTGTATGTTAAGCAAATAGAAGCTTATATACAGGAACATATTGGCCTAGGTGAGGGAATTGCCGAAAGTCATCCATTATTGGTCTCTTTATATGATGCAAAAACCTTGGATGTTTTGTATTTGATTAGGGATTCTATTCGTATGATAAATGATGAAAAGTATAGATTGTTCCTTGAGTTAGCATTAAGCCAAACTCTCCACAAAGTAGCATTGCATCCTATAGCTGTACCTTATATAGTTCGTTCTAAAAAATTGGTACATTCTGGTCATTGTTGGGAGCGATTTGTTGCGATAGTTATGCAAATGTTGAAAGATTTGGATACTTTGCCATCTCGTATTAGAACTTCTGTTGTGAATCATGCGGATTCTAGGCTGTATAATGAAAGCATTGAAACAGACTCCTGTGATTTGTGTATTACATCTCCTCCATATCTAAATAATTTAGACTATGGTGAAGTTTCAAAGGTGCATACTCATTTTTTCGAGATTACAAAGGATTGGCATGATATAACTGATAAAGTTCGTAAACATTTGGTCACAGGAGCCACTACTCATTATAGAGACTGTGATTTTGATTTAAATGAGTTCCATCAAACAGAATTTGCATTACAAAATCAAAAAATAATGGCAGAATTGGACTCTCGTTTTGTTTCTTTGGAGACAATATGCAAAGAAAGAAGTGGTAAGAAAAGCTTTCACATATTGATGATGCATTATTTTGAGGACATGTATCATGTCTTGAAAGAAATGAAAAGGGTTTTATGTGCTGATAGTAAGGCTTATCTGATTTTAGGTGATTCTGCACCTTATGGCATCTATATTCCAACAACACAGTTCTTGGGAGAAGTTGCAAAGTCTGTAGGCTTTAATGATTATGAGATGTGTAAGATACGGTCTCGTGGGCATAAATGGAAAGTTAAAACGCGACACAATGTTGAGTTGTCTGAGAACATATTGATTTTGTCATGAATATAAAGATTGATATACAGAACTTTGAAAAGAAGACGCTTTCTTTGGCGCCAAGTGGCAAAAATACCGCTTGGTCCTATTTCAACGTATATTCATTACGAGATTTTAGAGATATTTACAATGTAATATATAAAAATTCAAATGTCAGAAGTTTGTCGTCTTTATTGAGCTACTGTAATGAATTGAGAATAAAATCTGAATCTGGAAAAGTATGGTCTGAGCGTAATTTGTTAGAAATAGTTAATGCTTTAAAAAAGACAGGGTTGCTAGATTTAAAAAGTATGGAACCTTTAGCAGGCGGCTTGTTTAAGTCTGACTACAACGAGTCTTTGTCAATAGAAGATATTCAAGTTTTAAGACGAATATTTTTTTCCTATTTTAGGTTTAACGATTTTATTTCATTGTTTAGGAATGATAATAAAGGAAGTGTTGAGTTTGTTGTTGCCTACATGGTAGAAAGTCGCTTCTTTAACAATTTTGCGGTTCTTTATAGAAATACTATTTATTGTATAGAAGACACGAAGAAAAATGTAATGCGCTTTTGGGATGTATTTACCAAATGGGGTATGGCGTTAAAAGTTTTAAATAAGTGTTCTTTAAAAGCTCTAAATATTGATTGCGTTAGTTGGGAGGCACAAAATGGGTACTTGCTAAATTTAACAGTTCCGATGCCATCAGGTTTTAGTGTATTACATTATGCCAAGGAAAATTTTATGTCAGAATGCATATACATACCAGATTTAGAACGTGAACTCATTCTAAAGTATGGTTTTCATATTGATGATATAAAAACAGCTATAGTTGAGGAATGTGTAAAACATTCTGATTTATATAGGCTTCAGCGTATAACTGAGATTTTTATAGAACAAGGGGAACGATTGTTGTTTCCATTTGTGGATGGTTCATATATGTCACATATTCTGAAAATATACTGATTCCATCGATTGATGAAAATATTTCTCATGGTTTTATATTAAAATTTTAAAATTATGGATATAGATATTTTAAGTCAGATAAAGTCTGCTGAAAACTTAAGGTCAAATTTGGCTGAAAAATTTGGATTGAAATACAATCCTTTTCCGAGAGCAGGTATTGCAAATCTGAATGATTCAGATACAACGACATTAGCCTTACAGCCAGCTTTAGCAAATACTGCTACGGAAATTGTCAATTATATGAAAGATGCGCTATCACATGCAGGTTTGAATGATAATGATAAATATTTGAGCTTAGTAATAAAAGGAGAATATGGCTCTGGTAAGACTCAGACTCTAATGTTTATCAAAGCTCTCTTTGATTCTTTGAAAACAACCGCCTTTAAACCCTATGTGGTTTATATTGATAATCCTGGAACGAAGTTGTCAGAACTTATTGGTGATGTTATATCACAAGTAGGTATTGAAAACTTTAGAAGGTATCTTTGGTCAATATTTCTTGAATATATGGATACAAGAGATAATGAAGATCCTGAAGGAAAATCTAAGAAAGAGATTTTGATAAAAGAATTGGATTCTTTGAAAGTAAATGTTCCCGATTTGTTTAAGCAAACAATAAATAATGAGGATGTTGAATTTTCATGGGATCAGTTAACTGTGTCATATAAATATTTGATTGATAAAATTAGTTACTCTGCTCGTTTGTCGGATCGAAAGCAAATTGAAGTCTTGTTTAAGAAATACCTGACAGATTGTTATGCATTCAAATTCAAAATTTCATCGGTGGCGGAATACTTTTATGATATAGTTACAGACAATATAAATGTTTCTAAGTCTTGGGATAATATTATAACAGGTAATATAAAAAGTTTGGAGAAAAGAGAAGTTTATTTATTAAAAGCAGTCGTAGCTATAACTAAGAAATATCTTAGTGCTACAGATTTCATAATATTAGTAGATGAATTTGAAGATTTGGCAGGAGGAAGAATAAAGGATGCTGACGTTGATAGTTACCTAAGAAATCTACGATCATTAATTGATCGTGAAAAAAATTGGTGCTCTGTTTTTGCCATGAATACCGCTGCTTTTGAGAGAATACAGAAAATCTCTGCTCCTTTAGCCAGCAGAATTGGAGAGCGTTCAATAACCTTAATGCCTTTAAATCCAAATTCTGCTAAAATTATGATTATGAATTATTTATCTTTAGCAAGAATTGAGTCAGAAAAAGGTCACGAAAGATCAATAAAGCCGTTTACGGATGAAGTGATAAATCTTCTTCTTACAGTAAAGGAAACTACGCTGCAAGGTTCGCCACGTTTTATAGTACAGTCTTGTTATACGCTTTTGCAAAGAGCATCAGAAGAGTTGACTAAAGGTCAAACTATCACAGTTGATTTTGCGAAGGAAGTATTTAAGGGGAAAATTAATTTCTGACATGGAGACAATTATAGACAAATGTTTCAAGATAGATTTCTTCTTGGATACTAATATTCTCGTAGATTATATTCAAGGAGAAAATAAAAAGTTGGTAGATAGTTTGGAATTCTTGGCTAATTCTGATTTTGTAACATTGCATTCATCTCACTATGTAGAGTTTGAGTTTACAGAGGTGAGAAAGCGAAATGAGTTCTTCAGAATAGCTCATGGAAAATACCCACCAAAGGATTTTCTGAAAGAAAAGAATAGCTTTTGGAATTGGCTAAAACAAAAATTCCACAAAGTTACAATTGCAAAGAACTATGGGACGAAAAATTGGAAAGACTCAGGTTTGGATTATTTGGACTACAAAGAAGATATTGGGAAGGTTATCAAGGATGATATCGTAAAATTGAAGAATCAACTTCATATTGATTTTGACGATCATGTTCTTCATGAAAAATTAGTTCATACAGCTTGTGAAATAGTTCTTGAAACTAAAATTTCACGAGAAGATAGTATGGTACTGGTTTCATGTGTTCTACCAACTCCTGTAGACTATTTAGACTTTTGTGTAATATTGACTAATGATAATCAATATTATAACGCTTACAAGAATTCCAAGAAAACAATAGATGGTATCTTGGACAAAGAGAGCATCCCTCATATACATAAATTCCTTAATACGAAGCATATCGGTAATGTGAATTTGTATTCTTCCGAAAGTATAGACATAAAATCCTTTTGGAATGAAATTTTGATAAAATTAATCAAATCAAAAAATAAATCAAGTTATTTAGGACACACAATTATACCTAATGAAAAATCTCGGAAAAGAGGGGATGTTTGGTTTGATATTGAAGATAAAAAGAAAGAGTTGTTTAATTCAGAAGGATTAGTTTTTATAGATAAAGATTTAACTCAGGTTTTATCGGTATCTAAAGATTTTGATTATTGGCAGAATTCAAAATGTGAAACTTTTCCCTACTCAAATTCAGAGGATACAAAATATAGTATGCACCCAAATATTGATGAATCAATGATGATCAAATTGCAAGAAAAAGGTATTTTGGTTTTCTATGATAATATTATAGATCCACATCATACTCCATTGAATTTTGATTTGTGATAAGTATTAAAATCATCTTGGTATTCTTTTGTAAAATGAATGACACAGTAAAACATAATCAAGATTACATAACTGCTTTCATTGAAGGCTACATCTGTGCAATTATAGGTGAGCGGATGACAACTGCAAAGGTGTCAGAGGCAGAACTTGTTAATGCAAAGCATTCTGCTGAGATGTATGTAGAGTTTCAAATCGAGCATTCTGATTTCTCTGAAGAGGAGAAGGAAGCGATGAAGAAAGACTATAAGCTTTGGGCAGAATCTGCATCGCAAGGAATGAAGAAACGATTACGTGATAGCGGCAGATTGCTATAATGCACCAGCCGATAAACAATCGCAAATCTCGTGCAAACGAACGCAAAGAAAGTTTACTTTCAATTTGTTGAGTGCAGCCGAGATTCATAGAATAATTCTGTTGCGTAGACACTTATCGGCAGCCCTTTAGGGCACAGGCTCCGCTGACGATCCTAAAACTCTGTCGGCGCTATAGCAGAGCCAGCTACATTCTTTCCCTTAATGGTTAAGGGAAAGGCTTGGTTTAGGATTAAGGACCCTCCCGTTGGGGAGGGACAGGTGGGCATATATAGCACAGTAGGGCGGTTTCCTCCCTCGCTCCTGAGGAGAGAAGACCGAGATGAGAGGTGGAGCCTTCTTTAATGGTAAAGAAGGATGGGTAGGTTTTCGAAAAATCAGCACAATCATGTAACAGCAGTAGATGTAATCCCAAAGTAATTATTCTTTTAGAGCTTAACTCAAAAGAATACAATGTAAATGATTTGTAGTTATGACGGAATCTGAAAAAATACTATTTACAGACTTTCTTACTTCAATGAACAAGAAGTTTATTGAAAGTGGATGGATTTCTGTGAGTGCAGAGTGTTTACATAGTGCTCTCGTTTCTGATGAAAAATTATCAGAAGTGTTGTCTCGATATGAATGGGATTTATTTAGAGGAAGCAATGGAGTAAGTGAAATTTGGAGTAATGGTAAATGGTCTTTTAGCCATGATGGTATTGATGTCTTGGAACCATTTGTATTATACCGTTCCGCAAATTATGATATAGACAACTATGTAGAACTTTCGCAAGACTTTAGGGTCTTGTTGAATATGCATGAAAGGTATGTTTCTCCAACAGAACGTTATTTTGTTGTTGATAATGAAAATGGAGACTGGGAAAAAGTAGCAGAGATAAATGGAGTAAACATAAGAATCAAACTAACTATCTTGCGGAAATACTTAGCCTTGCGCAAGATGAACTTGTTGATTTTCTTTGATGAAATGCGATATTCTCAGCAATCTTTTCAAGAGTTAGGCTTAACTCCTGTTATGAATCAAATTGTGAAAGATGCTGATTATATCTATAATTATTCGTCTTTAGTCAATAGTCATGCTGATGGAAATAAGTCTGGTGGTTGGATAGTGGGTAAATGTGTGTTGCGTTATCGGGAAAAAGATTACAATCGGGAATCTTTTGATCAAGATGATAAGCTGTATGCAGAGTTTATCTATGGTTATGATGATGAAGGAGAACCTAAATTACATTCATGTAAGAAAGAGACTCTTTCTAATTATTTTGTAGCCAATGGTGATAATCCTCTAGAGATGACGCCGATATTTTTTAAGAAAGAGGTACTTGATAAATATTATTCTAATCCAAACAAATATACAGTTAGTGATGGGGCTTTAGGATGCGAGGGGTCTTGGTCAATGTATATTGATAATGACCATCGTAATTATGTTATAGTACCATTGGTGTATTTGGGCAATTTGGAATATTCTGAACAACTGTATTGGAAAGGCTATAATGTTTCTCCAGAAAAGGATATGGGGCTCAGTAAAACTGCTTATACTCGATGGATGGAAGGGAAAGTTTGTAATCCGACGTTTCCTGATTTACATTTCAAGTATCGTTTTAAGCAATTCAATAAGAAATGGGAAAATCAATTTGGTTGGTCGTTATTTCTTCCTTTGATAGAAGAAGACGAGTATCGTTATAAAACATTGCATTGCTTAACAACAGATAACAATCATTCTGATTTTGATGAGCAAATTCTATCAGTGACAAAATTGGTAATTGATTCTTTCAATCAAAAGTTCATACAATCAGAGATTGATGATTCAAATTCAGCTGTAGAATCCTATTTAAAGCAGAAGAACCTCTCATCATCAGCAGAATTGAAAGCTGGAATAGATAAATTTCAGGCTTTTTTGTTGTCGAAAGGTATGAATTGTCCAGATATGGTAGATTTTCTCAGAAAAGTTCAGTCTCTTCGTTCTAATTCCGTTGCCCATAGAAAAAGCAACAAGAGAAAAGACTTAGCAAAACTTTATGAGTATTTTAAGTTGGATGAACTTTCTGAGCAGCAAGCATTGGAAGATATATTTGTCAAAATGGTTATGACATTAAATACTCTAGAAAAATACTTTGTGCCTCAAACATAAAATAATAGCAAGCAAATTGTAATTGACAACTAACATCTTTACTACCGACTGCTCTTTATGATGGTGCTATCGTTATATACGAGCTGAGTTATATAGAAATGAGTTTTTAAAAACATTAGCGAAGAAATAGTAAATGTCCATCCAATCAAGCTTCGACAACAATAAGCGATGAACAAGAATATGTGATTATCACGATTACTGCGTAAGGTTAATTACCTCCTAATAGTTAGTTATTGATAAATTACATGTCTTTGAGTTTGTCTGCTACATATTTCAAACAAGTCTCTAAATCCTTCAAGTCTAATCACTCCCCTCTCTTTTGGAGAGGGGTTGGGGGTGAGGCTGTTTGTTTTATCTTGGTTTATGTTTCAATCTCAAGCAGCAAGGCCCACAGGGCTATTCGTTCGATTCGCGATATTCGTGTTCTTTTAAACGCTCAAGCAGCAGAGCCGAGTTAGGCTCCTCCTCCGTGCCCTCGGTGCAATCCGTGTGCGCCATACTCAAGCAGCACAGCCCACAGGGCTATTCGTGTAGATTTGCAATATTAGTGTTCGTTTAAAAACAGCAGCAGAGTCGAGTTAGGCTTCTCATTCGTGTCCTCCGCGTGATCCGTGTGCGACATATAATTCACGACAATTCAAGTTAGATTTTAAAAACTATAATAACAATGAATATAATCAAAACAGAAATAGATGGCGTGCTCATCATTGAACCACGCCTATTCCGTGATGCTCGTGGCTACTTCTTCGAGAGTTTCAGCGAGCGAGAGTTTGACGAGAAGGTCTCTCCTATCCTGGGACACAGTGTTCGCTTCTGCCAAGACAACGAGTCTATGAGCAGCTATGGCGTGATGCGAGGCTTGCACTTCCAGCGTCCACCTTACACACAAAGCAAACTGGTACGCTGCGTAAAAGGTAGAGTCCTCGATGTAGCAGTAGATATTCGTAAAGGCTCACCAACCTATGGCAAGCATGTGGCTGTAGAACTGACATAAGACAATCATCGCCAGTTCTTCATCCCTAAAGGCTTTGCCCATGGTTTCGCTGTCCTCTCAGAGACAGCCGTCTTTCAATACAAGTGTGATAACTTCTATCACCCAGAAGCTGATGGAGGTATCTCTATCCTCGATGATACCCTCGGTATCGATTGGAAGATCCCAACAGAACATGCTAATCTCTCAGAGAAAGATACGAAACATGCCATGCTGAAAGACTTCGATAGTCCATTTGACATCAATGTGGATTTATATAAATAAGTAGTATTGATTATTTTTTAATATATGAAGTACTCCATAATACATATTTCTGACATTCATAAATCGGATGATGTTGATTATGAGTCTCTTTATCAGTCTTTGAAGCGAGATTTGGATGCTTATACTTCTCATGAAGGTATAGTGAAGCCATCTTTCATCGTTGTTAGTGGAGATTTGATTCAAGGTGCTTATACTGACGAGGAAATAAACAAACAATATTCTGATGTAGAAGATTTTCTTGATAAGATTTGTAAACTATATCTTGATGGTAACCGCAAACGATGCATTGTAGTCCCGGGCAACCATGATGTAAATCGAAGAATTACTAAAGCTAGTGTAATCTTATCTTCGAAGCCATATAATGAGAATCTTAAGGAGTATTTCTCACAGGCTTCAAATTTGCGTTGGAATTGGAAAGATCGGAATTTTTACGAGATTAATGATGCTGAGAATTATAAGAAACGATTTGACTTGTTTGTCTCATTTTATAACCATTTTTATGAAGGGATTAGAAAATATCCGATAAACCCTGAATGTCAAGCCTATACTTATACTGATGAAGAATGTAAAGTTACCTTCTGTGGGCTAAATAGCTGTCATAAATTAGATCATTTATGTGATACAGGTAATATTGCCGAGGATGCTCTAATTTCAGTTGGGGACGAACTAAATGACAGTTATAATCAGGGATTTCTTAATATAGCAATATGGCATCATCATTACTATGGACGCCCATTGGAAACGAACTATATGGATAGGTCGATATTGACAGATTTATTGAGTAATGATGTTCATATAGGACTTTTTGGGCATCAGCATCATTTTCAAATTGCTGAGGAGTATTCTGATATGCTTTTATCAAAAGACGATAAAGTACAAAAGCTTTTGTTGGTAAGTTCAGGAACTCTTTTTGGTACAAAGAAAGAACTTGCATTTGGAGACCATCGTCAATACAATGTTATAGAGGTAGAACATCATAATGGATGTGCTGATATATACATAAACATTCGTGAGGATAAGAATCCTAATCCGAATAATAAAATTCCACATTGGGCAATGAAAGCATTGCCTAATTCCACAAATAAGATTCATTATCAAGTTTGCTTAAAGGAAATTTCTCCTGAAAAAGTTCTTTTGCAAATCGATAGAAAATGCAAGGAAACTGGCGACTATATAGCAGCCTGTGAATCAATCAAACAGCTTGAGGCAGATACAAATACTTCTTATAATCCTTTTTTCAAAAACTATTTGAAAGAAGTTAGCGATTATGAGTATGTTTATGACAATATCAAGGAAATCCATTCGGTTGAAGATGCTGTATTGAAACTTGTAGCAGTTAGTCAGCTAAATGATGTAGATAAGAAAAAAGCACTATTGGAAGATCCTCAATTGCAGGCGATGGATGATATGAATGTAAAAACATTGTTGAACGCATTAAAATAATTCTACTTATGAGCGATAATACGTTGTATGTGTCAATGGAGTTTGATGCAAAGCAGATGATTCGCATATTGGGTAATGATTTGTACGATTCTCCTTTAGCTATGCTACGTGAGAATGTCCAGAATGCCTATGATGCGATATTGGAAAGGAAGCAAGTTGATTCAGATTTTTCTCCTATTATAAAAGTTGAAATATCTGATACGCAAATTATTATAGAAGACAATGGTATCGGTATGAATGACGATATTCTTACCAATAATTATTGGAAAGCCGGCAATAGCGGTAAGAATAACCCACAAGCAATTGCTGCGGGAGTTGTTGGACATTTTGGTATTGGGGCGTTGGCTAATTTTGGAGTCTGTACTAAGTTAGAAATCCAAACGCATCGCTTTGGGGAAGAAAAGTCTTTTACTTCTGTTGCGTTGCGTGATAAGCTAAACGTTAAAGAGTCCATACCGATTGTTACACATCCTGCAAATGAATTCCCGATTGGTACACGCATTGCAGCAACATTGGAAAACCAAGGAGTTATTAATGCAGATTCTGCAATAAACTATCTTCGCCAATATATTGAGTATATAGAGATTCCTGTAACGATTAATGGAAAAGAGTTTCCAAAGAAGGACATCACATTTGAGCGTAAGTTAACAGATGTACATGTTGTAGGGCTAGACTATGCTTATAAATTAGATATTGGCTATGGAAATAGTATGCCTTTGCAAGTTTACATAATGGTCTATGACATCTATAATTATGGCTCCAAACTAAATGGGTATCTATATTTAAATGCATCAGACAGCTCTTTAATGGGGCTTCGAAACGGATTTGGCTTATCCAATATAATTGTACATTCTGAATATAATTTTGGAGGTGTGGCAAATTTAGATTGTCTCGTGCCTACAGCTGGTCGTGAGGCTGTAAGTCGTGAATCTACGCAATTGGTTTATTCGTTAATACAATCTGTGGAAAGAAAATGGACCGAAATTATTTCTCAGGATGTAATATGTGATCAATATCGTGATTATCTAAAATATGTAGCTAATAATTTTGAGTTAAAATTAGCATCTCATGTCAAAGTAAAGGTTGCCAATGAAGAAAATTACATAGAACTTGGTACTATTACATTAGATACTGCAAAATTATATAAATACGCAGATGGTGTAGATGCGACAGTCTTAACTAAATTCAAAAACTCACCAGAAACGGTATTATCCATATCTGACAATACTTATAGAAAACGGATTCAGCGTCTTTATCTTCAGCAGATGAAAGTTGCTTCTATCCCGAATACCATACAAGTACTACATGAATATACCCAAAAAGAATTGACGGTAGATCAGTTCTTTGTGTTGAATGAACTTAAAAGCATAATAGAAGATGATTATTATGTAAAGGGGTTTGATATTAAATTTGCAGACATTTCTCATTACCTTAATGTGTTTGTTACGCATGATTTGAATAATGAAACCTTTTGCATCTACATCTCACCAAATAATGACGATGTCAATCGTTTGATTTCTATCAGAAAAGAGAATTATCGTTTGTTTACTCCGATTGCAAAAGATTTTGTTAGAGTGGTTTTATATCAGCAATTCTCTGCTTTTATTCCCAAAGGTGTAAAGGAAAGAACTGATTATATCACAAGAGTCCTCCATAACACTAAAGATGAGTATGTCATACCTTACGACATGATGGGTACTATGGATGAGATGATAAACAAACTCCGAGCAGAAGAGATTTCTGCAGAGGAATTCTTGAAGTTTGCCAAGGCGGAACGCAATAAGCATCAGCAAACTATAAACAAGTCACAAGTTGGTGATGTGTCTGAAGTTATTTCTAATATAGAAAGCAATGCTTTAAATAAGTCGAAAGATGCAGTTGCCAATGTCGAAAATAATGAAATTTTACCAATGCCTCCTATCATGTGTCTTGATGTAGAGACCAAATTACGTATACTAAAGACAGAAACCTTTACACCTGTACTGCAAAATAATAAAATGTTTATGGCATTGACAGACAAGATGGTAAAGCAAAAGCGTATATTCTTCTCTTCCCCTCATACAACAAGGATTATTTGGAGTATGCATAGGTTGATATATATATTCACGGATGCTTATGGTAAGAATACACTCTATTATGATTTGGAGTTGACGCGAAAAATACCAGATTCAACTGGTGGAAAGACAATACGTTCTACAACGATAATAACAAAGGATAAAATCTTTGTTCCTATTGTTCCTGAGTTATATGACTATTTCAATCTGAATATAGATGAGAAGCTCAAATTCTATGTTCGTTTTGATGAAATTGAAAACTCGTAAAAATATGATGAAGATAAAAATACAAGAGATAAAAGATAGAGGCAATGACGAAGAACGTATAGTTCTCAGAGTCTTGGAAGACTGTAATTTGTGCCGTTATTTAGTGTTGGATACCACATTTGGTAAGGATGGTAATATATCCAATAAAAATAGACATGTCTATGCCTTTGGTGATGTGCCTGTTCGAAAAGGTGACTATGTTGTTCTCTATACTAAGGTTGGTAATGATGTAAGACAAACAAATGCAAATGGTACAACTAGCTACTTCTTTTATTGGAATATGCTTAATCATATTTGGAATAATGAGCGAGATATAGCCTTTTTAGTTCATTATGATGAATGGGATAGATTAGAGAGCAAAGATTAAATAATCAATTACCTCATTTTGAATATAAAAGCATTGGAGGATGATGCAGAGTTACAAGATAAGGTACTGAGCATTCATCATTCTACAATGATTACTATAAGTAGCACTAAAGCTGCTAAGATTATAGAGAACCAAAATGGTGTGTCTTTCACCAATACAATAGGGTAAAATGAAAGGTAGTGATTAAGGCGGTCCCATCCCGCACAACCTGGCGAGACCTTTGATGGTCCGCCAACCTTAGAGCGTAGCGGTTCCGAGCACCGAGTAGGGCGGTTTCCCTCTTCTTCCCTGAGGGGAGAAGACTGAGATGAAAGGTGGAGCCTTCTTTAATGGTAAAGAAGGACGGGATGATTTTAGAAACAACAAATAAACATTTATGAAAGGAATAGTATTAGCAGGTGGAAGCGGTACGCGCTTGTACCCTATCACAAAGGGTATCAGCAAGCAGCTGATTCCAATCTTTGATAAGCCGATGATATATTACCCAATATCAGTATTGATGTTGGCAGGTATCCGTGAGATACTCATTATTTCAACCCCTTAAGACTTGCCTGGCTTCAAGCGCCTCTTAGGCGATGGTAGCCAGTTCGAAGTCAGGTTCGAGTATGCAGAAATGAATCATGGTTGTTGGTTTATCTATCTTTGAAAGGCGTTAAGGACTGATAGTACTAATGCCTAAAATAGAATAAAGATTTACCTAGCTCAACATGTAAGTACTTGCATAAGTGCCTATACAAAGGGCTATGCCCTAAATAGAATAGAATATTACTAATGATTTTTAAATAATTAAAAAGATATGGCAAAAACAGTTTATTTAGGCATGATTGGTGACATCATGCATCCGGGTTACATTAACATCATCAATAAAGCCGCTGAATACGGCGAAGTGATGGTAGGTTTGTTTACAGACAAAGCGATTGCTAATCATCGCCGTCTCCCATACCTTACTTGGGAGCAGAGAAAGAATGTAGTTGAGAATATTAAGAATGTTTCAAGAGTTGTACCACAGGATGATTGGAGCTACATCCCTAATCTTTGTGAATACAAGCCTGACTATATCATTCATGGTGATGACTGGCAGAGTGGTCCAGAGAAGTACCTTCGTGATGAGGTATATAAAACAATGGAGAAACTTGGTGGCGAGGTTATTGAAATTCCATATACACAGAACATTTCTGCCTCAGGTATCAAGCAGGAAATTGATGCACTTGGTGTTACACCACAAATGCGCCTTTCTTCTCTCCGTCGTCTTATAGCTGCAAAACCTATTGTGCGTATCCTTGAATCACACAATGGATTGACAGGTCTTATTGCGGAACATACTAAGGTTGAAGTAAATGGTCAAGAACGTGAATTTGATGGTATGTGGGCATCTTCGCTTACAGACTCAACTTCTAAGGGTAAGCCAGATATCGAAGCTGTCGATTTGACGACACGTCTTCACGATTTGAACGACACATTGGAAGTAACAACAAAGCCTGTTATTTTTGATGGTGATACAGGAGGTAAGGTTGAACATTTCGGCTTTACAGTACGTACACTTGAACGTTTGGGTATTTCTTGTGTAATCATTGAAGATAAAGTTGGTTTGAAGCAGAATTCCCTTTTTGGAACAGATGCTGTACAGACACAAGATACCATAGAAGGATTCCAAGCTAAGATTCGTGCTGGTAAGGAAGCACAGATTACTCGTGACTTCATGATAGTATCTCGTTGTGAGTCGCTTATTGCTGGTAAGAGTATCGAAGATGCACTTGAGCGTTGTCATGCTTATGTTGATGCTGGTGCAGATGGTATTATGATACATTCTAAGGAAAAGTCTGGAGAAGATATCAAGGAGTTCTGTTTACGATTCCGTGAAAAGGATGATTATACTCCAATCGTTGTTGTTCCAACAACCTATAATCAATTTACAGAAGAAGAGTTGGCTCAATGGGGCATTAATGTAGTCATTTATGCTAATCACATGTTGCGTTCTGCTTATCCAGCTATGGTGAAGTGTGCAGAAACAATACTTCGTACAAGTCGTTCTTTGGAGGCTTCTGAGCAGTATTGTATGCCAATCAAGCAGATTCTTAATCTTATTCCTGGAACAAAGAAAAAGTAATAATTATGGTTAGACCTGAGTTTTTTGTAAAAACATTGAAGGATAATGGCATAGATTTCTATGCAGGCGTTCCTGATTCCTTGCTTAAAAATATCTGTGCTTATATCACAGATAATCTTCCTGCCGATCATAACATTATCGCAGCCAACGAGGGCGGTGCAATGGGTATAGCTGCGGGTTATCATCTTGCAACTGGCAAAATACCTGTTGTATATATGCAGAACTCTGGCGAGGGTAACATTATTAATCCTTTAGCTTCATTAACAGATAAGGAAGTATATAATATCCCTGTGCTTCTTGTTATAGGTTGGCGTGGTCGTCCTGGTATACATGATGAGCCACAACATGTTAAGCAAGGTAAGGTAACTACTGGCTTGCTTAATACTATGGGCATCAACTATGCTATTCTTCCTAAAGATGAAGAAGGTGCAGCTAAACAAATTAAGATAGCTGCAGATTATATGAAGAATACTAATGAGTGTTATGCTCTTGTCATAGAAAAAGAAACATTTGATCCATATAAACTTCAAAATGTAGAAGTAAATAATCTCACAATGTCTCGTGAAGAAGCAATCCGGAAAGTTGCTGCAAGTATAGAGTCTAATGCTTGTATTGTATCAACAACAGGCATGATTTCTCGTGAACTATTTGAGGCACGTACTGCATGGAATCAAGGTCATGAGCGCGATTTCCTAACTGTTGGCTCAATGGGACATGCTTCTCAGATTGCACTTGGTATTGCTCTTCAAAAGCCTAATCGTCGAGTATATTGCTTTGATGGTGATGGTGCAAGTATCATGCATATGGGTAATATGGCTATTACTGCCAGCATGAAGTGCAAGAATTATGTTCATGTAGTCTTTAATAATGGAGCTCATGACTCAGTTGGTGGTCAACCTACAGTCGGTTTAAAGATTGACTTGTGTGGAGTTGCTAAGTCTGTTGGTTATGCAGCTACTTATTCTGTAGATACTGCAGAGTCTCTTACTAAGAGTCTTGATGATATCAAAAATGTGGAAGGTCCAATACTTCTACAAGTTTGTGTAAAGAAAGGTAATCGTAAAGACCTTGGTCGTCCAACGACAACACCAATACAGAATAAAGAGGCTTTAATGGACTTTCTTAGCAAGTAATTAATATGCGTATAGTTCTTTTGTCAGATATTCATGCCAATGTTACGGCTTTACAAGCTGTTTTGGAAGATATAAATCATATAGGAAGTTTTGATTCAATTGCTTTACTTGGTGATTTGGTAAATTATGGACCTCGTCCAAATGAGACAATAGATATTGTGCGCGACTTACCTTATCCTATTACGGTAAATCTTTGGGGTAACCATGAATATTCTATATTTGGTGGTAGTCTTGAAAGATTCTCTACCGATAGAGGAAGGAGCGTTTTGAAATATACAAATGAACTTCTTACAGAAGAATCACGTTCTTTTTTGTTATCCAAAATGAATACAAAAGGCTACTGTAAGACCTTAGTTGAGTATCATCCTACCTTGTTTGTTCATGGTAATAAAACAGACCCTTATTGGGGTAAGCTTGATTTGAATGAGATGCAGTCAGAAGTTTACAAGAACTATGATTTTGTAATCAGTGGTCATTCTCATATCCCCCATTATGTGGAGCATTTTTATAAGGATGATAATCCTTGCTTGCGAAACAAAAAGCGAACAATATTTATTAATCCTGGTTCTGTAGGTCAACCGAGAAATCATAATCCATTAGCTCAATATGGAATTCTTGAAACAAATACTTGTGCTTATGAGCGACGTTGTGTTTGGTATGACGTAGAAAAAGAGCAGAAACTATATGATGATAGAGTTGATATTTTCTATAGAGATCGATTAAAATTAGGAGTATGATTTTTGAAATACCTAAAGAAGACATCTTTCAGATGTTGCTTAAACAGATAAGAACATATTTCCCTATATCTGATGCGGAAGAATATGAACTAAGGCATATTTATCCTCAGGTTCTTGGTAAATGTGAAGTGAATTTTAGTAGAAATCCGAATCGCTACTTTCATTCTTTTGAGCATAATGGTGAAGCTTACTTTAATCCATTTCATTCTGGTCAGTGGACAATATTCCTTTATTACCTTTCTCATCTTCTCTATATGAGTCATAGGGGGGGAAAATTGAAGGATAAAGTTTTTTATCTGAATAAAATCATGAACGGAATAGATATATTCTACGATGTGGTACTTCCTGACTTCTTTACTCTAAATCATCAAGTAGGTACTGTGTTGGGAAGGGCAAGCTATTCAGATGGTTTTTCGTTTATTCAGAATTGTACAGTTGGTGAGAACTTTGGAAAATGGCCAACCATTGGTCAGAATGTTTGTATGTGTGCAGGCTCAAGCATTATTGGTAATAGTATTATAGGAGATAATGTTATGGTGGGCGCAAATACAATAATAAAGGATGAGGTTGTTCCATCAAATGTTATAGTATTTGGGGAATCTCCCAATTTAATAATTAAGAAAAAAAAGAATTTAGAACCATTTTATTGGTAAGATTATGAATAATTTATATGTAATTAGTGGAGTTACGGGTATGACAGGTAATGAGGTTACCCGACAGTTGTTAAAGGCTGGTCATACAGTGTTGGGCTTCGACAATTTCTTTGCGAGTTCTTTGGATTCAGTTAAAGATGTTATCAATCATCCTAATTTTTTGTTCAGACAATATGATTTGAACGATGACTTGGAGATGAAAGATATAGAATGTTTTGTAAAAGCTAACAAGCAGCATTTCGATAGAGTTATCTATATTAATTGTGCAGCAGTAGTTCATACAAAGCACTTTTATGAGGTAGAACATACCTATGAAACAAATGTAGTCTCTATGAAAAAGTTCCTTGAGCAGGCTATACGTTGCAAGGCTTATTCTTTTGTAAACTGCTCTACATCTGAGGTGTATTCTATGCAATCATGGAATGAGAATGGTGGCGTTAAAGAATCTGACTATCTTCTCATGTCGACAGCCGAGCATAGCCAGCGTACAAGCTATGCCGTTGGAAAGTTGCTAACAGAGTTCTTTATGAAAGATGCGGTGGATAAGGGATTGATTAAGGGTTGTTCATTGCGATTTGCAAATGTTTATAGCAATCATGAGCGTTTCGCAGAACATATCATTCCTCATATCTTTAATAATTTATTGAAAGATGGCAAAGTAGTTCTGTTAGAAAACTCAAAGAAAAATCGTCGTTCATTTCTACATAACATAGATAGCTGTAAGGCTGTTTTAGAATTAGCAAATCATGATGAAGCTCTTGATGGTACCGTTTATAATGTAGCAACAGATGAAGAAGTAACAATTGTTGAACTGGTAAAACTTATAGGAAAGAAACTTGGAATAGATAATCCTATAATTGAATTTGAAGGTTATCGCGCTTCTGACCCAGAAAGAAGAATATTGAATACAGACAAGATTAGGACTCGTACAAATTGGAAGCCTACTGTTACATTAGATGAAGGGCTTACAATGTGTGCTAATGCATATAAGAAATGAAAAAAGCTTTAATTATCACAGTTGCAGGAACTGCTTCACGTTTTAATAAGGATTTAGATAAGGAAACCCTCAAATGTTTGTATTTTGAGGGTAAGCCTGAAAATAGTCTATTATGCCAAATTATCAAAAACTCTGGTGATTTTGACCAATATGTTATAGTTGGTGGTTATCTGTATGGAGATTTACAATCCTTTGCAGAAGAAAACCTTGCAAGTCTTGCTAATCGAGTTACCCTAGTCTATAATCCTCATTTCAAGGATTATGGTTCGGGATATAGCCTTTATGTTGGCATAAAAGCTGTAAAGGACGATATTGATGAAGTTGTCTTTGCAGAAGGTGATTTGTTCTTTGACAAGCAGAGTATGTTGTCTGTGGTTAATTCTCCGACGAGTGTTTTGACAACTAATCATGAGGCTATCTTGTCGAATAAGGCAGTAGCTCTCTATATAGATGTACACGATCACCCAAAGTATATTTATGATACCAATCATAAGTATCTTCAAATAGATGAGCCTTTTAAAGCTATTTACAATTCTGGTCAGATTTGGAAGTTTAGTAATGCGAGCCTACTAAAAGGTATAGTACAGAACTTGAATGACAAAGAACAACAGGGAACAAATCTTGTAATTGTTCAAAAGTATTTTGATGCTTTTGAAGGGGTTGTAGATGCGTTACCAATTGACATTTGGTTTAATTGTAATACTGTCTTTGATTATCGAAACGTTCTAAAGATTATAGAAAATGAAAACAATTAATGAGAAATTAGGACTGTTAAAGTCCAAATTAGACAATAAGGAAACTGTCAAAGTAATGATAATAGGTCTTGGCAGTGTAGGATGCTATCTACTCGACTATTTGGTAAGTTTGTCGGATCCACAATTAGAAATTATAGTTGTAGGTAGAAACAAAGAAAAGATGCAGATGGATGTTAATATCATTCGTACTGCAGCTACCATCCGTCACCAACTCAGAAGTAAGATTACTGTATATGGTAATTGCGACTTAAACGATGTCGAGTCAATAACAGATTGTTTGAAGATTCATAATCCAGATTTTATAGTAAATAGTAGTCGTGTATATTCTGGTTTGAAATATGGTAGCATTTCTTGGCACAATTTTCGTGCATACGGAATATGGACGCCTTTGTCAATTACCTATGCCAAAAATATCATGATGGCATATGATAAAGCAGATAGTCATGCAATTTCAATAAACACATCATATTCTGATGCAGTTATTCCATGGCTCAAGTCTGCAGGATTACCATATTTTGATTTTGGTAGCGGAAACTTAAATCATCTGATACCACGTATGAAATTCTATGTATCAGAAAAGTATGGCATTGCCAATCTCAATGATATTGATATAACAATGGCTGTTAGTCATTTCCATGATGTTGTAATTAGCAAGGAAGGACAATCTGAAGGACAGGAATTGTTGATTGATGTAAGATACCATGGTGAGAAGTTGGATGTAGACCAAACAGACCTACTTAAGCATTGTGTTATTTCTATGCCTGTAGACCAAAAGAGAAACATGATGAATGCCTCAAGCAATTTTGATATCATCAACTCTATTTTGGTGGCATTGCGCGAAAGAAAGAAGGTAAAGGTTCACACCCCAGGTGTTGAAGGTCATATCGGAGGTTATCCATATATTATAGATGGAACCACCTTATCTGCTTATGTAGATACTTCAATTTGGAGTATGGAAGAAATGGAGAAGGCAAATGCTTTGTCTATTTATTGCGATGGCATAGCAGATGTGAAGGATGGTTGTTTGTCTTATACGGATGAATTGAGAGAGAAGGTAAAGCGTACATTCGATGTGGAATTACCAAAAACTGTTCGTTTCGATGAAATTCCAAGTGTAGCTAAGTTGCTTATAGAGAAGATTATTAATGTGGCGTTGAAAAAATAATATTTTTGAAGATTATATGAACAATCAAAATAAACCGAATATTATTTGGTTCATGTTTGACTCGTTGAGAAATGAATTCCTTAATGAGTTTGGATGTATAGAAGCTGAGAGAAATTTTGTTGATGATTTAATATCACAAGGTGTGTCTTTTACAAATTGTCATGGTACTGCGCCTTTTACGATTGTTTCGATGGCAAGCAAAATGACAGGATGCTATCCTTCTTTAAATTATTTGGACGGGTGGTTGAAAAAAGATCCAACTAAAACATTAAATCCTTTGTGTTTATCTATACCTGAAATATTACGGTATAATGGATATTATACATGTTATATGTCTGCTTCTGATGCTTGTACATATGTAAATCCACAAGGTTTTGATTATTATCATGCAGAAATGGGATATACCAATTTCGATTTTAATCATTATATAGACCATAAAGGACCGAAGTTTATTTATATGGATTTTGGAGAATTGCATGATTATTGCTGTAAAAAATCTTATGATTGTACAAAACAAGACTTTTTGGAAGGTATTAAAATGACAGTAAAGTACATTAAAGAGTTTTATGAGAAAATTAAAACTGATAATGACTTTATTATATTAACTTCTGATCATGGAATGCGTACAAATCAAGATTTTAAAGGTTTGAAATATGCAAAAGAGTCTGTTACTGGTCGTTATTTAACAGAGGCAACAACACGTAATTCGTTTAATTTAATATGGCGTAATCATTTAATCCCACAGAAAATCAATGATATGTGTAGAAGTGTTGATATGATGCCTACCATATTAGATATTTTAGGGATTGAATATCCACGATTGGATGGAGTTTCATTAACCCCCTTATTACGAGGCGAAAAAGTTAATATTCAGTATTCTTACTCTCTAACAGGTTGGTCAATGACACATCCAAAGTATCCTGGTGTTTGGTGTGTTCGAGATCATCAATATAAATTGGTTATAGAGGAACATATTCATGGATTAAAAAAGTATGTTACAAAAGAATTATTTGATTATATAAATGACAAAGAAGAGGCTATAGATTTATCCAATTCTTTGCCTGAGAAGTTTGAAGAGTTGAATAAAGAAGCAGATAAAATGCTCTTTACCAAACGAGATATAATGAAACTCTATAAAGCTCAAAAATTTAATATAGATGATTATATTATATTCCGTAATAATCATTTGAATTCAAAGGTTCTTGAAGTTGCTAGAAAAATTATAACTATTAATTGGCAGAAAGGATGCCGTAAGGACTTTTTGTTTAAGTATTATAAATTCAGGTTGGGTAGTATTTTATATTGGCAATTCCCTTTTCTATACACATTAGTCCTAAAGCTTGGAAAAGGTAAAAATACTCATTTTTAGTAATGGGAAGGTATAAAACATTAGGTAAAAACTCATTGTATGTAATGATAGGAACATTTGGAAGTAAATTTATTTCTTTCCTTATGCTCCCATTATATACAAGATGGCTTTCCGTAAGCGATTTTGGATTAACGGATTTGTTAACGATTTACTCAACTTTAGTTACAAGTATTTTCTCTTTATCTTTAAATGAGTCTATATTTGTTTTTCCAGCAAGGCAGAGTAAGGATCAACAAGCTAAATATTTTACATCGGGAATATGTACAGTGTTGTTTATGTCCATAATAGTATTGATAATTAGTTTTTTGACAAAACTTATATCTAATACTTATGGTATAGAAAACAGTTTCGCTGATAATTTGTGGTTGATTTATGCATTATATTTTGCGACTGCTATTCAAACATATCTTCAGATGTTTTGCCAAGGAATTAACAAAATGCGAACTTTCTGTTTCGCAGGTATAATTTATACCGGTGCTACAGCTATTTTTTCATTTTGGTTAATTCCGAAGATGGGAGTCGTAGGTTTTGTGTTAGCAAATGTTTTTGCGAATCTGAGTTCTTCCTTGTTTATAGTACTTGGAGAGAAAATATATTGTTTTTTCTCTTTTAAGTTCTTTGATAGACAATGTTTAAATGAAATGCTGAAATATTCGGTTCCAATGATTCCTAACACCATTATGTGGTGGATTTTATCAGCAATCAACAGACCGATAATTAATGCTCATTTAGGATTGGAAGCAATTGGACTGTTTGCAGTTGCGAATAAGTTATCTTCTGCAGTTAGTTCTTTGACACAGATATTTACTTCGTCATGGCAAGTTTCTGTTCTGCAAGAATATGGCAAAAAGGATTTTTCCGAGTTTTTTAATAATATCGGTCGTACATTCTTTGTTGTATTAATTTTGCTCTCTTGTTCAATGGCTGTTTTTAGTCCTTTTATTATAAAAATAACAGTTGATTCCAAATTTTTTGAGGCTTGGAGATTTTTGCCTATTATTTCTTTAGCAGTCGTGTTTAATGGACTCTCGAGTCATGCAGGTACATTATTTTCTGCAACAAAAACTAGTAAATACTTTTTGTATTCTAGTATAGCAGGAGCTATGTGCTCAATAGTATTTAATATATTACTCATCCCATGGATAGGACTTTATGGAGCTTCGATAAGTTTTACGTTGTCACAGGTTGCTATAGGCTTATATAGACTCTATTTTGCCAATAGAATCATTAAATATAAATATTTATATCAATTTGCATTTCTTTTTTTAGGCAATATAGGACTTCTTATCCTTATCTTTTTTGAAGAATGGATAGCGTCTTATTGCTTGTATTTACTTATTATTGGTATTTCTATTTATTTTAATAGAACATATATAATATCTATATGTAAAAATTGTGGATTGATACATTCGTGATAACCAAAATAGCATCGTTAGTTTTTCATTTGAAAAGGGTCTAAATAAATGTTGTTATACTAATGATTAGTACAATTAAAAGAAAGGTTCGAGACTTATTTGTGAAATTTAGATTTCGTGGAAAAGCAATTATAGGTATAGGTTGTGATTTGTCTTTTCATTCATATTTTGAGGGCTGTTGTCAGCTTCATCCTCACGTAAAATTTTGTGGGCGTCTTGGATATGGTTCCTATATAGGACCTTATTCTAAGGTTTCGGCTAAGATAGGTAGATTTACTTCTATTGCCTCCTACGTGTGTACTGTTGCTGGCCGTCATGCTTATCAAGCACCTTTTGCTACAACTTGCCCGATGTTTTTCTCTTTGAATCCTAATCATTCGCAATCTGGTTCTACTTTCGCAACAGAGCAGATGTTTGAAGAATTAAAGTTTGCCGTGCCAGAAAAACAACTCGATGTAGAAATCGGAAACGATGTGTGGATAGGTGAGAGAGCTATGCTAATAGGAGGTGTGCATATAGCTGATGGAGCAGTTGTATTAGCAGGAGCGGTTGTAACCAAGAATGTTCCACCATATGCAATTGTTGGTGGTGTTCCTGCAAAGATTATTCGTTATCGTTATGACGAAGAAACTATTAGCTTCTTGTTACAAGCTCAATGGTGGAATAATACAGAAGATTGGTTTAAAGAGAATTGGAAGTTATTGACTGATATAAGTAAATTAAAAGATTATTATCAAGTCAATAATAGTGATAGTATTATAAAATAATTATGAATAATTTATCTAAGTATCTGATTTATGGGGGGGGTAATTCTCCTTTTGCTCTTGTCATCATGTACTAACGATGATGACAAGAAAATGATAGTATGTTGGGGTGATTCTTTGACTGCCAGTCATACAAATGGCACTGGGTACAAAGGTATGGTCAAAGGTTGGATAAAGGGCGATGATAGTTACCCCGGAGTGTTGCAAGACCTTTTGGGAGATGATTATGATGTTGTTAATTGTGGAGTAGGTGGTGAGAATACGCTTACTATCATGGCAAGACAGGGCGCTTATCCGATGTTGTTGACTCACGATGTAGTGCTCTTCAATGACGAGGAACGCAAGTTTGATACCTTTATTGGTAATAATGACATCCCGACATTTATTTCTTCATATAATCATAAGAGCGAGGTGCTTCCTCTCCTGCAGGGTGGCTACAAAGAGGACGCATGTGCCAGGGTTAACCCTGTGGTTATTGATGGAAAAACTATCATGCTTGAATCCCAGACTAAGTTTTGGCAGAATCCAAACAAGAAATTTGAATTTGAGTTTAATTATTTCTTGACGCCTAAACAGAAGATTGAGAAGACTGATACGCTACGCAAGGGTAGTATTATTCAGACTCAGGCGATGAGACAACTCAGAGGAGCCTGGTGCAATGTGTTCTTCATCGGACAGAATGGTGGATTCAAGAATGCGGCTGACCTAATACGGCAAGTGAAGGCTATGATAAAATATAGCCGTTGCAAGCATTATGTTGTTGTTTCTTTTCATAAGCCAAATGACGTGATGCCGACTCCTAAACGTATGGGCGAAATGGAAGACTCTTTGCAACTTGCTTTTGGGCATAGCTATATCAATCTGCGTCGTCACATGGTAAATAAAGGTTTGCAGGAGGCAGGTTTCCTTCCTACTCAAGAGGATAAGGATAGTATCAGGCATGGTATGGTGCCACCTCAGCTGATGGTAGATGGATGTCACTTTAAGAAAGAAGGTTATAGAATCATCGCTCAACTCGTAAAACAGAAAATAGATAAATTCAAATAAAATAAATTTAATGAGTAGATTTATTAGCTTTTATACCCGCAAGTTCTTGCATTTCCCTCGCTTCCTTCGCAAGCAGTTCTATCTCAGATATAACCGCTTGTGTTTAAGAGGTTGCATCGGATGGAATCATTTAGGCAAGAGTGCAATGGTATTCAATCACATCTATCTTGACATTCATCCGGATTCGAAAGTTGAGATTGGTGATGATTTCACATTTACTTCAGGTGAATGTTATAATCCTTTATGTCGCAATCAAAGGGGATGCATAATAACAGAGCGACCTAACTCAATCATTGAGATTGGGCATCATGTAGGTATGTCTTCACCTTGCCTTTGGGCGAAAGAGCGAATTATCATCGGTAACTATGTGAATATTGGTGGTGATTGCATTATCATGGATTCTGATGCACATAATCTCGATTGGCGTGTGCGTGATTCTGGCGAGATGTTTGCTCCTATGGTGAGTATGGATAACCATACAGCCAAGTGTGCACCTATCGTTATCAAGGATCATGTACTAATCGGAGCCAAGAGTATCATCCTTAAAGGAGTTACAATTGGTGAAGGCTCTGTGATAGGTGCTGGTTCTGTTGTTGTAAAGGATATTCCTGCAAATTGTATTGCCGCAGGAAATCCATGCAAGGTGATAAAGTATATTAAATAACTAATGTTTCATAAGTGAAAAATCAGATAACAAAATGATGAAATCAAAGATTTCTGTTGTTACGGTATGTTATAATGCCGTCAATGACATTGAGAAAACGATTCTCTCTGTCATTAATCAAACGTATCCAAATATAGAGTACCTTATCATTGATGGTGGCTCTACAGATGGTACGATGGATATAGTCAATAAGTATAAAAACGTAGCATAAAATAATGTAGTATGATATATTCGATTTCTTATGACTTGCAAAATGCAACGTCTGAATATCAAGATTTGTATGATGGTATCAAAGACTTTGGGACTTGGTGGCATCAAACGGAAAGCGTTTGGATGATTAAAACAGAAAAGTCAGCGAAAGAAGTTAGAGACTATTTGATACAATTTCTTAAGCGTGGAGACAAACTTTTTGTCATTGAAGTTAGGAAACATTGGGCTGGTGTAGGTTTCGGTGAAGATGAGTATGATTGGTTAAACAAAAACTTGGAATAAAATGAATGTAGAGCAACTAATTACAACGTTTGATGTCGTCTCATTCTTCGTTGGTATAGTTTCTATCGTATTGGCGGTTGTTTCTTTAGTGTTAAGTATTCTTTTTTATAGGTGGGGAAAAGAAGCTAGTAAATCATCTACGCAGTTAACTACAGAGATAGAAGCTCATACAAAGTATCTAAAAGATTTATTTGACCAGATGCTTAAAACAACATTCGAGATGATTCGAGATCACAATCAGGCTATGGATCGCCGATTCTTAGATGCACCAGGTGAAACAGAGGTTGATGGGAAAAGTAAGATAGATATAGATGTTTTTAGCGAGTTGTTAAAAAACGAGCAGGTAAATGTTACCGAATTAGCAGAAAAGTATCATGTCGATTCCAAGGTAATAAAAGATGTAGCTAATGAAATCTCTAAGAGAGGTACCCTAGATTTAAATGTTGAAGATGAGAAAATTAAAGTAGTAAGTAGATGTTTTCTTAGTTTTACTTCTAAGGGTCTTGGGGATTCCGGAAATGAATTAGATGTACAACAAATAAAATAACAATGATACAACCAAAGATTTCAGTAGTGACGGTATGTCATAGTGCGTTTGGTATAGTTTAAAATATTTAATTAGTTTAGTATGGTAAAATCTAAGACGAGCTTGACACCTATTGGCGTTATACTTATAATATTAAATCCATTTTTAGCAACTATTTATTCGTTAGTTCATGCTTTTTATTCTTCAAAGCCAAAGATTTGTTTTTATGTTATAATTCTTTTTTTGGCTTTAATAAATATAACAATAAAGGCTGACCAAACAGATTATAGTTGGTATTTGCCTTTGTATGAGAGTGCCACCCATATTGATTTACAGCGTTATTTATTTTTGTTGAATGATGCAAAAGAGCCACTTTATACGCTTATTAATTGGGTTGTTGCTCATTTGTTTTTTGGTAATGTAAAAATGTTTTCGATTTTTAGCACATTTTTCTTTTATATCTGTGGAATTGAAGGAATATTTACTTTAGGAAAGTATTTGAAAATAAATAGAGTATATGTAATTACTGCAGTTTCCTTTTTCTTATTTTTTCCATATATATTTGCTAATTCTGCAAATCTATTGCGCCAGTATTATGCAACAGGAATGATGATGTGGGCTATACCGGAAATTCTTGGTGGTAATAAGAAATTCTGGATATTAGCATTGGCTGCAGTGCTTGTACATACTAGTTCTGGACTACTTTTATTACTTCTTTTAATGCCATTTCTAAAATGGACATTATCTTATAAGAGTGCTATATTTTATTTAGTTATGTTTTTGGTGCTAAAATTCTTAGGTGTTATAGCCGAAAAGTTATTGACAGTACCAGGCTTGTCTTTTATGTCATATGCATTGACCAAAGCTTCAACTGAAACGACGTTTGAGACAGAGTATACATTGGGAAAACTGCTTTTTGCTATAGTTATAGTGTGTGTACCATTAGTAATAATCAATATTAATTCTCGGTTACGTAATAATCAAATTGTTGTAAAGATTATTAATCTTCAACTTTTTTTCCTTATTTATATTGCAAGTAATTTGAACCAAGCAGAATTGTGTGCACGATTAAATATATATTTATGGTGTCTTTTACCTTTTAATGTTCTGATTTGTATTTCTCATTATAAAATTAAACCAACAACTCTCTTATTGGGAACAATCTTGTTCTTTTGCTTTTTTGTATATTATGCACTCTTTATGACCCAATATACTTATTTTTGCAAGTCTGGTTTAATCACAAATACTATTATTGGGTTTATTAATCAATCGAAATTTTAAATTATGGTAAAAAAATCAATAGCAGTTATTTTAACGGTGCATAACCGTAAAATGAAAACTTTAGAATGTCTAAGTTCATTATTCAAAGAGCACAATAATTTTGAAGTATTTCTAACTAATGATGGATGCACAGATGGTACAAGTGAGGCTATAGCCATGACATTTCCTCAAGTACATTTAATTGAAGGTGATGGAACGCTTTTTTGGAATCGTGGAATGTACAAAGCATTTGAAAAAGCTTCAAAGATGGACTTTGAATTTTATTTGTGGCTTAATGACGATACTGTTTTTGTTTCTGATTTTATCCAAAAATTATTAGATTGCTCATCCTCGGAAATGAATAAGGCTATAATTTGTGGGGCTACAGTAGATAATAAGAATACAGAACAGGTTACGTATGGTGGTTATACTAAATCTGTAAAATCATTACCTTTGTCTTCACAAAAACAACAATGTTATTTTGCTAGTGGAAATATCTTGTTAATTCCACGTTATGTTTTTAAAAAAGTAGGATTGAATGATTTTAAATTTCGTCATGCTTTGGGTGATTTTGATTATGAAGGCAGAGCGAATAAATTAGGAATTAAGGTAGTACAAGCACCTAATTATTTGGGTTATTGTGAACGCCATAGTTCTATTCCTAAATGGAGAGATGATAATTATTCTATAATAGAAAGAATACATCATCTATATTCTCCAACTGGACGAAATCCATATGAATTTATTTATTTTGATAAAAGACATAATGGGGTATTTAAGGCCATTGTTCACTATTTTACATTACATTTGCGTTGCTTCTTTCCCCATTTATTTTGCTTTAACTATACAGAAAAAGAATAATTATGATTATACGAAGTAAAGCACCCCTCCGCCTTGGCTTGGCAGGAGGTGGTTCCGATGTATCGCCATATAGCGATATATACGGAGGTTTGATATTGAATGCAACAATTAACTTGTATGCATATTGTACAATCGAAGAGACTAATGACAATCAGATAACTATCAATGCGTACGATGCGCATTGCAATAAGAGTTATCCGATAACTGAATGTCTGGAGATTGATGGTGAGGCAAGTCTCATCAAGGGTGTGTATAATCGTGTGGTAAAGGATTTTGGCGTTGGTGCTAAATCTTTCAAGATTACTACTTACAATGACGCTCCTGCAGGGTCTGGTTTGGGTACATCATCTACCATGGTGGTTTGTATCTTGAAGGCATTTGTAGAGTGGCTTGGATTGCCATTGGGTGATTATGAGATTTCTCGTCTTGCTTATGAGATTGAACGCAAGGACTTGGGACTTTCTGGTGGTAAGCAGGATCAGTATGCTGCAGCTTTCGGTGGCTTCAACTATATGGAGTTCTTGCAGAATGATATTGTCATTGTAAATCCTTTGAAGATTAAGCGATGGATTATCGATGAGTTAGAGGCAAGTATGCTTCTTTACTTTACAGGCAAGAGTCGTAGTAGTGCTGCTATCATTGAGGAACAGAAGAAGAATACTTCTCATGGTGATAATGATGCTGTTGAAGCTATGCACAAGATTAAGCAGAGCGCCAAGGATATGAAACTTGCTATTTTGAAGGGTGATATTGACGGATTTGCTGATATTCTCCGTGAAGGTTGGGAGAATAAGAAGAAGATGGCAAATAATATCACCAATCCTATCATTCAGGAGGCGATGGATGTTGCGATGGCTGCTGGTGCTAAGGCTGGTAAAGTATCTGGTGCTGGTGGTGGTGGTTTTATCATGTTCGTGGTAGAACCTACCCGTAAAAAAGAAGTAGAAGAGGCTTTGAAGAAACTCAATGGCTTTGTGATGCCATTCCAGTTCTCTGATGGTGGTGCTCATGGATGGAAGATTTATCCAACAGACGATGTTACTGCTTTGAAAGGTAAAAAGGTAAAAAAGTAAATCTTCATGGAAAAGCATATTGAAACACTGGTGCAACGTTATCCTCAGTTGGAGAGTTGTAAAGATGATATACTGAAAGCTTATCAAATCCTAGAGGAAGCTTATTCAGCTGGTCGCAAGTTACTTGTTGCTGGTAATGGAGGTTCTGCGTCAGACTCAGAACATATTGTCGGTGAGTTGATGAAGGAGTTTAAGTTGAAGCGTAAGATTTATGCTGCTCAGATAGACCGTCTTATGCAAATTGATGCAGAGATGGGTACTGTGCTGGCTGATCATTTACAAGGTTCACTTCCTGCTATCTCTTTAGTGGGAGAGCCTTCTTTGACTACAGCATTTATGAATGATGCTATTCCGGTTTTAATTTTCGCCCAGCAGGTGAATGGCTTGGGGAGAGCTGGTGATGTCTTCTTGGGCATCTCAACTTCTGGTAATAGTAAGAATGTTCTTTATGCAGCTGTTGCTGCAAAATCAAAGGGTTTGAAGGTGATTGGCCTGACAGGTCAGAACGAAAACAGATTGGAAACATTTGCAGATGTTTGTATCCATGTTCCAGAGACAGAGACTTATAAGATTCAAGAACTTCATCTTCCTGTATATCATTGCTTGTGCTTGATGCTGGAAGAAAAGTTCTTTGGCAATCAATAATAACTTTACATTCAAGATTTAACATTGTTAGAAATGAAGACAATACTTATGGCGGGCGGTAGAGGAACCCGTATCGCTGAACTTTTTCCTAACATACCAAAGCCCCTGATTCCAGTGGCAGGTATGCCTATTCTTGAGCGAGAAATAAGATCTCTCTGTGCGCAAGGTTTTAAAGACATCATTTTGACCGTTGGTTATCTAGCCGATAAGATTATTGCTTATTTTGGAGATGGCAGTCAATTTGGGGCAAAGATAGATTATTTTGTAGAAGAGTCTCCTCTTGGCAATGCTGGTGCTTTGTTTAGACTGAGGGAAAAAATAGGTGATGAGTCTTTCCTTCTCTTGAATGCGGATGCAGCATTCGATGTTGATTTCAATCGTATGGTTGCATCCCATAAGAATCATGGAGGTCTTGTTACTCTGTTTACTCATCCCAACTCGCATCCATACGATAGTGGATTGATCATTGCTGATGAAAACGGTCATGTAGAGAAATGGCTTGCCAAGGAAGATGAACGTCCACAGTGGTATGACAATCGTGTGAATGCTGGTCTTCATGTGATAGATCCCAAGGTTTTGGATATTGGTTTGAAATCTCTTGAAATCAACAAAGAGTCAGGATTTCCACAAGGAAAGGTTGACTTGGACCGACAGATACTCAAACCTCTATGTGGCTCAAACATGATGTTCTGTTATGACAGTCCTGAGTATGTAAAGGACATGGGTACGCCAGAACGTTTCCATCAAGTGGAGGCTGATTATAAAAATGGTGTTGTTCAGGCAAAGAATCTTACAAACAAGCAGAAAGCCATATTCCTTGATCGTGATGGAACAATCAATAAATATGTGGGATTCCTTCGCAATATAGATGACTTTGAACTGATAGAAGGAGTAGCTGAGGCAATTAAGCTTATTAACCAAAGTGGATATTTGGCAATAGTTGTCACAAATCAGCCTGTGATAGCTAGAGGAGAGATCACATGGGAAGAACTCAACGAGATACACAAGAAGATGGCAACCCTCTTAGGTAAAGAAGGTGCTTATGTTGATGGTATTTATATCTGCCCTCATCATCCAGACAAGGGATTCGAAGGAGAACGTCCAGAATACAAAATAGATTGCGATTGTCGCAAACCGAAGCCTGGTCTCTTGTTGCAAGCAGCTAAAGACTTCAATATAGATTTGTCGGAATCATATATGATTGGTGATAGTCATCGTGATGTGGAAGCTGGCGAAAATGCTGGTGTGAAGAAGAGTATTCTCATCAAGGAGAATAATGAAAACGCGTTGTTGTCTATAATAAATGAAATAATCAAAGATGAAGGATAAAATACTGTTTATAACTGCATATGTTCCTCACAAAGCGGCAGCTGGCGAGAAAAATACGATGATTATGCTCAATGATTTAGCTGAGTCGTATGATGTAGATTTAGTTTACTTTAAGTATGATTATGACAACTTTTACCAGCCTGAGCGTGATAATGTTAGGGTTTTAAAAGTTTTCAAAAATTCTAAGTTTATAAAAATTTGGGGTATTCTTAATTTGCCATTTCTGTATCCGGTTTATTCTATTCGCTTCAGTTGGTCAAAATTGAGAATTTTGAAAAAGTTGGTGGAAAATACGTCATATAAAGCTATCGTCCTTAATCATAGCAATATCTTCTATTACGGTAAATTTTTAGATAGAGATACTCCCAAAATTTTATTGGCTCATGATGTGATTATTCAACGTGCATTGAGAACGGCTGGTAAAATGATGCAGCATATCTGTCGTTATAGTGAACGCTTGTGTTTTAATTTGCCTAATGCTCATATATTCTCTTTTTCACAAAAGGATGTTGATATAATTAAAAATGAATATCATTTGCCTGCTAAGGTTTGTCTGGATTATATAGATCCTGATATTATCAACAAACGAGTGGAAACGATAGAGGATTACTATATGTTCTTTGGCGATTGGACTCGTAAGGAAAATTATGAGGGTGCTTTATGGTTTATAGAAAACGTTTCTCCTTTACTTAAGAAAAAGACTACTTTTAAGATTATTGGACGCCAATTTCCTAAGGAGAAGATTAATAATAATAATCCATTAATTCATTATGAAGTGATGGGCTTTGTTGATGATCCATACTTGCTCTTATCACAAGCCAAAGCTCTTGTATCACCATTGTTTAATGGCGCAGGAATTAAGGTAAAGGTAATTGAGTCTCTTGCTTGTGGTACACCTGTTATTGGTACCGAAATAGCTTTTGAAGGCTTGCCAAAAGGTTTTGAATCTAGTATGCTTCTTGCAAATACACCGGACGAGTATGTTCAGGCTATGACTGATGTAACAACGGATGTCGAAGTTAGAAAGAAATTGCGCTCAGACTTTATTGAGTGTTATTCCAAGGATAGTATTAGGCATTATATTGAAAAACTGTAAATATGGAAAAACGTTCGTTATCAGTAGATATAGCAAAAGGTATCTCTATTATAGCTATAGTATTGGGACATATCAATTTCTTATATCCAGTTGGATCATTAGTAAATACTAAAGATTTATTCATTTACCTTTGGCACGTTTCCGTATTCTTCTTGCTAGCAGGTTTCTTCATAAAAGAAGAGCAGCTTGTTCAGCCTAAGTTGTGGTTTAAGAAGAAATTCTCATCGCTTTATTTGAAAATTCTGTATTTCTATGTGCCTGCAGTATTGCTGCATAATGCGTTGATAACGATAGGGTGGTATTCATTAGAATCCACTGACCCAGTAATCAATACTTATTCAATGATGGATTTCGTTAAGCAAATAGTCTTGGCTATCTGTTTAGGTGGAAGAGAACCAATTGTTGGTGCAATGTGGTTTGTGTATGTGCTTTTCATGGCTCTGATCGGTTTGTCTATTGTTTCATGGGCTATCAAGAAGATTGCAAAGAATGATAGACAATATGAATGGATGAGAGGTATTGCATTGTTAGCAATGTGTATGGTAGCAGGTATTCTTAGTAATAAGTATGGTTTGACCATCCGTCGATTTAGTAATACATTTACTGCAATGCTGCTGATATATGTTGGCAGAATAATGTATCAGAAGATGAAATTATCTTTCGATAATGGCTATCTTGCTATTGCTTGTGGATTGATTGCTTTTGAGGTAGCTTGTATGCTTGGTGGTGTGGCTCTGAATGGTAATGAATATAAGGATATTCTTCAGCTGTTAGTTGCTGCGCCTGCAGTTCTATATATTATAATGTATATAGGTAAGCATATTGAGGCTAATGTAGTAGGTAAGGCTATCGCATATGTCGGAAAGGACTCTTTCTACGTTATGGCTTTGCACTTTGTTGGCTTTAAACTTTGTACTTTAGCATTACAAGGCATAGGTTATGGGGGGGCAAGTCTATTTGATTTGACTCCAAATATTGGAAATAATATTCTGTTGCTTTTCATTTATGCTCTTTTTGGAGTAGGATTCCCATTATTGTTTATGTGGGGATTTAGGAAAATTAACACTTTAATTAAATAATAATGTAATTATGGAAAATCCTATAGTATCTATCATTACGGTAGGTATGAATCATTTAATATATATAAAGGAGCTTTATAGATCCATATATGCGAAAGAAACAAAATCAAATGTTTCTTTTGAAGCTATTTATGTGGATAACTGCTCTGAAGATGGAAGTGTGGAATTTCTTCAAAAAGAATATCCACAAGTGAAAATTATCAGGAATAGAACCCCTAAAGGATTTGGCGAGAATAATAACATTGGTGCATTGGCATCAACAGGTAAATATCTTGCCATCATCAATCCTGATGTGTCTTTATGCAAGGGAAGTCTTGATTCACTCTATGATTTTATGGAAAAGAATCCCAAGGTAGGTATTGCCGTTCCTCATCTGTTTAATAAGGATTTAACTCACCAGTTTTCTATTAGAGGATTTATCACTCCAATGATTTTTGTAAATCGTGTGCTGTCGCATGGTAAGGATGATGCTGCAAACAAAGCTGTAGAGAAATATCTGTGTAAGAATATTGATGTGGAAAAGGTTCAACCTGTAAATTGGGCTGTCGGTGCAGCTCTCTTTATTTCAAGAGAGGTTTATAGCAAACTTGCTGGATTTGATAAAGACTATTTCCTATATATGGAAGACGAAGATCTCTGTTTAAGATCATGGAAAATGAATAGACCTGTTGTTTATGTACCTCAATCGCAGATGATACATAATCATCTGCGTGCTAGTGCAAAAATAGGAAAAAAAGCTTTTATGCATTTCAAGAGTTTAAGGACTTTCTTTAAAAAGCATGGATATTCTATACCGGATTTTGCTGGTGCTTGTAAGTTGAATTTTATTTTATAATTGCTATTATGGACGTAATAAAGACTGATATTGAAGGCGTGCTCATCATTGAGCCTCGCCTGTTTAGAGATGCTCGTGGCTATTTCTTCGAGAGCTTTAGCGAGCGAGAGTTTAAAGAGAAGGTAGAGCCATTGGTGGGCTACAAGGTAGAGTTCTGTCAGGACAACGAGAGTATGAGTTCTTATGGTGTGATGAGAGGCTTGCATTTCCAGAGGCCTCCGTTTACCCAGAGCAAATTGGTGAGATGCGTGAAGGGTAGAGTGCTGGATGTTGCCGTGGATATCCGCAAGGGTTCGCCGACATATGGTAAGCATGTGGCGGTGGAACTGACTGAAGATAATCATCGCCAGTTCTTTATTCCTAAGGGCTTTGCTCATGGTTTCGCTGTATTATCAGAAACTGCTGTGTTCCAGTATAAGTGTGATAACTTTTATCATCCTGAGGCTGATGGTGGTATCTCTATCTTGGATGAATCTCTCGGGATTGATTGGCGCATTCCTACGGAACATGCTAATCTTTCGGAAAAGGATACAAAGCATGAAGTATTGAAGGACTTTGATAGTCCTTTCGAATTCTAAAAGAAAGAAAAAGTTTGATATACTATTATAAAGAAATTCAATTTCATAAAATAATCTACCCAAACCAATTTTTGAGATAGTTTTGATCTGCAGAACAGATGTTTGGGTACAAAACTAAAAAAATACTGTCATGAAGTCAATAGCCGTATTTAACAATAAAGGTGGTGTCGGGAAAACGACGTTGCTATGTAATATAGCTGCGATACTAAAAGATAGGGGAAAACGTATTCTGTTGATTGATGCCGATCCACAATGTAATGCAACAATATATTTGTTTTCTCAAGAAAAAATAGAAACTTTTTATAGTTCTAAAGAAACAAAAACTATATACAATCTTGTTACACCAATAAAAAAAGGTTATAAAAATCTTGAATATTCACATATACCAATAGAGCATTCAAATGGTTTTGGTATAGATGTCATTCTTGGTGATACAAAATTAGCAATAGCAGAGGACTTATTTAGTAAAGAGTGGATTGATTTGAATACTTCATTCAGTGAAAGAGCTTTAACATCTACTTTTTTCTTAAAAAATATATTTGAAAATGTGAAAGATAACTATGATTATGTTCTTTTTGACATGGGACCTTCTTTAGGCTCTTTAAATAGGCTTGTATTATTAAATTGTGATTATTTTATAATACCAATGTCTTCAGATATTTTTAGTTTGAAAGCTATCGAGAATATAGGACATTCTTTAGAGATATGGCAGGATAAAATAAATAAGGTCTTGCAAGAAATTGAAGACGATAATGATGGAGAAAAATTCATGATTGGAGGAAAAGCTTTAAAAGTTAGCCCCAAGTTCTTAGGATACGTAAGTCAGCAATATAATGCAAAAACAAGAGCAGGAGAAAAAATGCCTGTTAAAGCATATGAGCGAATTATTCAAAAAATGCCAGAGAAAATAGAGCAATATTTAAAGAAATTTTATTTTAATGACAATGATCTCCCAGAATTAAAAATAGGAAGTATTCCTACGATGAATAGTCTGATTCCATTATCCCAAATGGCTAGTAAACCGATTTATAAGATGACTGGGTCGGATGGCGTTGTCGGTGCTCATTTTAGAAAAGTTCAAGAAAGTAAAGACGTTTTCGATGGTATAGTTGATAGACTCTTAAATGTTATTTCTTATTATGATCAAATGGCCTGAAAAGTTAGTTGAAGATATAGCCCGACGTAGATGTGTTCTTTTCTTGGGATCAGGGGTATCTGCAAACTCTATAAATGCAGATGGGGATCATCCAAAAACTTGGATTGAGGTATTGCAAGAAGGTATTTCAAAACTACCAGAAGATATTACCAAAAAACAAAAAGATGTAATTCATAAGTCCATTAAGCATGGTGATTTATTGTTGGCTTGTGAATTACTTCGAAAGTATTTAGGCCCAGATGAATATAAAGATTTATTGAAATCTGAGTTTTTCGACAAACATTTCTTAACGGCTAAGATTCATGAAGAAATAGAACAACTTGATTCAAGATTAGTTATAACCCCTAATTTTGATCAGATTTATGAAAAATATGTTCATTCTATTCCTGGTAATGATGTCGTTATAGCCAAATATAGTGATCGCAATATAGCTGATGTTATAAGATCTGCTAATCGATTGATTATAAAAAGTCATGGTGATATAACTGCTGGAGATGAAATAATTTTCACGAAAGCTGATTATGCTAAGGCAAGAAATCAATATGCACAATTCTACAATTTGCTGGATGCTTTGTTATTAACAAATACATTTATTTTTATTGGAGCAGGTCTTAATGATCCTGATATTCAATTATTGTTAGAAGATTATACATATCGTAATAAATACAAGCGCAAGCATTATTTTGTTACTTCTAAAGATTGTATGTCTGCAGATGAGTTTGCCGTTTTGGAAGAAACATTAAGTCTTAAATTTCTGAAATATGATAAAAAAGAAGGGCATAAAGAATTGACTGATAGCATTGTTGAACTTCATTCCTTAGTTGATACAAAACGCGAAGAACTTAGTGCTTCCAAAGATTGGTAAGTATTTTGTTCCTAAACTTCTTTGTTGGATTTAACCTATTTTTTTATATGAAAGGAATCGTATTAGCAGGTGGTAGTGGTACACGTTTGTATCCAATCACAAAGGGCATCAGCAAGCAGCTGATACCTATCTTTGATAAACCGATGATATATTATCCTATCTCGGTATTGATGTTGGCTGGTATCCGTGAGATTCTGATTATCTCAACACCATTCGACTTGCCAGGCTTCAAGCGATTGCTTGGTGATGGTAGCCAATTAGGTGTGAAATTTGAGTATGCTGAGCAGCCTTCACCAGATGGCTTGGCACAGGCTTTCATAATCGGTGAGAAGTTCATCGGTAATGATTCTGCTTGCCTTGTTTTGGGAGATAACATCTTCTATGGTGCTGGTTTGAACCAGATGTTGCATCAGGCTGTAGTAGATGCAGAGCAGAATAACAAAGCTACTGTATTTGGTTATCGAGTAAGCGATCCTGAACGATATGGTGTGGCAGAGTTTGATGAGCAGGGTAATTGTCTGAGCATCGAGGAGAAGCCTGAGCATCCAAAGAGCAATTATGCTGTAGTGGGCTTATACTTCTATCCTAATAAGGTGGTGGAAGTAGCTAAGCATATCAAACCATCTGCTCGTGGTGAGTTGGAAATCACAACAGTAAACCAGGAGTTCCTGAAGGATAAGCAGCTGAAGGTGCAGACCATGGCAAGAGGATTTGCCTGGCTTGATACCGGAACCCATGATTCCCTTTCTGAGGCTTCAACCTTTATCGAAGTCTTGGAGAAGCGCCAGGGCTTGAAGGTGGCTTGCTTGGAAGGTATTGCTTATCGCCAAGGATGGATAGATAGTGATACGTTGCGTGAGAATGCTCAGCCAATGTTGAAGAATGACTATGGCAAGTATCTCCTTTCAATCCTTGAAGAGAAAGGTCAAACATTAAAAAAGAATTTAGAATATTAAGAAGATGAAGAATATCATTATCACGGGCGGTGCTGGTTTCTTCGGCTCACACGTAGTAAGACTTTTCGTGAACAAATATCCTGAGTATCACATCATCAACCTCGACAAGTTGACATACGCAGGCAACTTGGCTAACCTCAAGGACATTGAGGACAAGCCTAACTATACTTTCGTTAAGGGTGATATCTGCGATTTCGACCTGATGTTGAAGCTGATGCAGGACTACAAGGTGGATGGCATCATCCATCTCGCTGCCGAGAGCCACGTAGATAGAAGTATCAAGGATCCATTCACTTTCGCTCATACCAACGTGATGGGTACCCTGTCTCTGCTCCAGGCTGCCAAGATTTACTGGGAGAGTCTTCCTGAGGGATATGAGGGCAAGCGCTTCTACCACATCTCTACCGATGAGGTTTACGGTGCATTGCAGATGACTCATCCTGAGGGCATTCCTGCTCCTTTCACTACCAAGGCATCCAGCGGTAAGAACCACGAGGCTTACGGCGAGGAGTTCTTCGTAGAGACTACCAAGTACAATCCTCACTCTCCATACTCAGCATCTAAGGCAAGCTCAGACCACTTCGTGCGTGCTTTCCACGATACATACGGTATGCCTACCATCGTGACCAACTGCTCTAACAACTACGGTCCATACCAGTTCCCTGAGAAGTTGATTCCGCTGTTCATCAACAATATCCGTCATCGCAAGCCATTGCCAGTATATGGTAAGGGTGAGAACGTGCGCGATTGGTTGTATGTAGTAGATCATGCCCGTGCCATCGATATGATTTTCCATAAGGGCAAGATTGCCGAGACTTATAACATCGGCGGTTTCAACGAGTGGAAGAATATTGATATCATCAAGGTGGTAATCAAGACTGTTGACAGATTGCTCGGCAGAAAGGAAGGCGAGGATATGGATCTCATCACTTATGTAACAGACCGCAAGGGTCACGATATGCGTTACGCCATTGACTCTCGCAAGCTTCAGAAGGAATTGGGGTGGGAGCCATCACTCCAGTTTGAGGAGGGTATCGAGGAAACCGTGAAATGGTATCTCGATAACCAGGAATGGATGGATCATGTTACTTCTGGGGAGTATCAGAAGTATTATGAGAATATGTATGGTAAGTAAGCCCCACCTGTCCCTCCCCTGCGGGAGGGTCCTTAACCCACTCCCAAGCCCTCGCCCTTTCCAAAAGGACAAGGGATGTAACCGCCCTACTCGGTGCTCGTAACCGCTTCGCTCTAAGGTTGGCGGACCATCAAAGGCCTGCGCCAAATTGTGCGGGCTGGGACCGCCGGGGAGTCTAACTCGGCTATGCTGCTTGAGGGGTTAAAAGAACACAAATAATCCGAATCTACACGAATAGCCCTGTGGGCTTTGCTGCTGGAGAAAATAAACAAAAACCATATAAACCCCTAACGATATTCTTTACTTCGTGTTGCTACTGTTTAAGCAGCCTTTACGATAGCGCAAACTCTCGACAGTCTGCTCAAACTGCAGCAACTGTGGTTGACACCACAGGAATATCGTTAGGCGATAAACAGGGATAAAACAGAAGCCTCACCCCCGACCCCTCTCCAAAAGAGATGGGAGTGATTAGACTTGAGGGCGCTTAGAGGAAGAACATTAATATTTAATGTGTAGTGTTTAATGTGTAGTGTTTAATGTTTGAGTTGAACACGGATTAGGTGTTTTTAAGCCAATGAGAGCGATGGTAATTTGTTGATAACTCGCGATTTTCTTGGTAGTTTAGAGGAAATAATGTATTTTTGCGACTGTAAGTTAGACGTTTAAAATTAAAGATTATGGCAACATTAACTATACAGGTGGAGGATAGAAGCGTTTTGGCAGAGCTCAAAAAGGTGCTTGAGTCAATGAAAGGTGTTGTGATTGTTCCTAATCATAAGAAGACAGGCATAGAGGAAGCTATGGATGATATTCGTCATGGTAGAGTGACTGAGTATAAAAATGCTGATGATATGTTTGATAAGTTGGGAATATGAAATACAAAATTGTAGCTGGAGTATGTCGCACACGGATTGCACTGAGGGCACGGAGGAAGCCTAACTCGGCTCTGCTGCTTGAGGTGATTATAGGAACACGAGATTTTGAGTTTTAAAAAGAACACGAATCTGGCGAATAGCACGAAGGATTTGAAAAGTAAAAAAGTAAAAGGGTAAAAAAGGCTGTGCGTCATGTGAGTATGTCGCACACGGATAGCACAGAGGACACGAATGGGAGCCTAACTCGGCTCTGATGCTTGAGGTGATTATAGGAACACGAGATTTTGAGTTTTAAAATGAACACGAATCTGGCGAATCGCACGAAGGATTTGAAAAGGTAAAAAAGTAAAAGGATAAATAATGGATTAACATAAACCGAGTAAACACCCTGTTGGGCAAACTCTCATGCTTCGAGTTTTGATGGGAAGATATGGCTATGCGATTACGTAAGCAAGCTGTACGACTCGCATAGACATATCTTCCCATCAGAGCAGTTCCTGCTCTTTGCCCTCAGGGCGATAAACAGGGAAAAACCTTAGCCGGAGGATGGATGCACTCAAATTGTGTAATGACTATAGTGTGTCTGAGAATGGAAGCGTAATAATGAGACGTTGTGGGAATATTGCGCCTTTGGCTGATGATTTCTTTTCTCTATCAGAGAAACAAGGCATGGGCGTGGAATTGAATTTCTCTGCTATTGTTGGCATGAATGGTGATGGCAAGAGTTTGATTGTTGAACAATGTTTCAATTAGTCATGGAATAAGGAGAAAGAAATATAAATGAGTATGGACAAAATACAATTTCAGCCAAACGACATCGTTAGGCTAAGTAAAGAGAAGTTTGAAATTCTATCTAAAGAGTTGTTCTTCCCACAAAACCTTTTTGTAGTAAAGGAAATTAATATAGTTGAAGATAGTATATTGTTGAACAACATCAATCAAAAGCTTTCTTATGAAGATATTCGACCTGTAAGGATCAATGGCGAAGAAGATAGGGATATTTATTATGATCCAATTGTTGCAGCCAGTCTAATAGATGTTGGTGAAGCAATTCCAATTGTCCACAGAGATTCATCTGAATACTATATGGATGCTCTAAAAAAATCATATAATGAACATCATGAATCATATTATGATGAGATTCGTAACATTGGAGCAAGATATGTTCATGAAATACAAAACAAATTTCCTTTATTGCGATATGATTTAAAAATACATTATCATATGATAGCGTTCGTTTAGAAAGTTATCAGTTATCACGGAAGAGACTCATTCTGCTTAATTTGTAAATAAGAGTGGAAAGTATATAGATTGACCTATTAAATAGTTAGAGATATGATGAATGACAAGAGTCTGTTAGATAGTTTCCTTCTTAAACGAATTGAGGAAAATCGAAAAGAGTTGAGACACAAAGTGGATTCAACTTTACAAGTGGAACAAGCGTGTCTTGAAGAAATAGTGAAAGGTATCAAACATTGCAAAACCAATATTACGCAGTGTAATAAGGTCTTAGATAAAGCGAGTCTTTCTGTAATGCCAGTATGGATAGCCAAGAAAGAAGCGTTCACGGATAACTTGACTATTTGGAATACGTTAGGACATATACAAATGGCAAGTATCGAGATGAAGCAATATACAAAGCGGCTATCTGCAGATAATGATTCATGGGAGTTACAAGATGCCATAAAGTCTGCATATATTGCTATTTATGAGACATCTGAGAAGGTGATAAAAAATACAGGAAAGATAATGAAGTTTATCAACTCCAATTTCCCAAGCTATGATTGCTCTGCCTTGAAAGAGATAAAGAAGAGTTTAGCAATGTTCAGAGAATATAATGCAGGCGAATTAAAACATGTGAGAAACAATGTTGCTGCTCATCGTGATAACGATGTTTGCAAACAACTTGATATTTCTGAGAATTTACATTTATCTGATGCTGTAAAGTTGGTTGTTGAATATGGGAATATCATCAATGAGTTGGGAACGGCTATTAGTCCTATAAAAGAATTAGGAATAGAAAGATTAGCGATGGTTTATAGATAATAATACTTTCAGCAATATGGAATCAAACAACACCCAACACAAATGATTGTTTTTCTCATACCATTAGTATGTTGTAGGGTGATTAGAGGGTATGCTTTTTCGAATTCTTCTATTTCTTCTTTGTCAAAGAAGTGGATTTTTGAAAACCTACCCGTCCTTCCTTACCGTTAAGGAATGCTCCACCTTTCTCTCCAAGCCTCTCTTCCCTCAGGGACGAGAGGATGTAACCGCCCTACTGTGCTCGGAACCGCTTCGCTCTAAGGTTGGCGGACTATCAAAGGTCTTCGCCATGGTTGTGCGGAATGGGACCGCATGGATGTAGTTGACTTAACCTCTTGTATTTTTCAGTGTTGTGCAGAAAAATTAGAAGAGGTTGTTTTTTTACTCATGTTGTTTAAGAAATTATGTCGAGGACAAAGTTTACAATTTTCTTTTCTTGGCAATCTGACCTAAAAGGTAACAAAAAGATTATTAAAGATTCTCTTCTTGCAGAATGTCAGAAGCAAAAGGAGAAGAATGGTTATCAACTCGAGATAGATGAAGCAACTCGTAATCTTCCAGGTAGTCCTAAAATAGAAGATGCTATCTTGGAAAAGATCTCAAGTGCAGATATTTTTGTGTGTGATATAACTCCTGTTGCTAGTTTAGGTAGAAAACTGATGCCAAATAGTAATGTTATATTTGAATTGGGGTTTGCTTTACATGCATTGGGAGATGAGAGAGTTATTTTGTTAGCAAAAAATGGTGATTGGAATGTGAATGATATGCCTTTCGATTTCAATCATCGGAGAATAGGTATATTCTCATCAGCCAAGGATTGCAAATTAGAGTTTGAAATAGACAGTTCACTTAAATGTTGTGTTAATTGGACTTTTTCTAAAATTGATTGGAGGAAATCTTATCAATGGGTAGACAAACTATTAAATAAATTATCTTCCGTAGAATTTTCATATAAGACAAATAGTAAGAATCAGGCATTCAAAGCAACGGAGGCATCAACAGTGTTCTTTGCCAGAAGAATGGCTGAGGCATTTCCTGGTGTTCGTGGAGTTCGTGAATTTAGTGACCGTAAGGAAATTAATAAGCATCTTTCTATACTTTTGCAAGCTCCTTTGAAATTTGAACAAGGCTTAGATAAAGCTGATACAGATCCTGTATGGTTCTTTAGAGCTGGGGCGGCTGAAGACATTCTGTCGTTCTTAAGAATAGGAAACAACAAAGTGCTAATGAATACAGAAGAGTTACTCATAAAGCGTATAGTTGTGTATCGTGACAGTGGAAGATACTATGGACAGTATGTCTATGTGGAAGTTGAAGCAGATAAGCCTTGTGGATGCTATTCACATAACGAAGATACAATGAAGTATATGGTTGATACAGGAGGATATTATGATGAGGAATTTGCTGTTTTTAAGCCATCTTGGTATTTGCCAGAACGAAAAATTACAAGGCAGGAATATGATGATGGCTCAGCAATGGTTAATGGAAAGCCTATGCGTTTGCATGGTAGGGCTGAGTTGAGACTTCGTTATTTGACTCCATACAATTTTATTCTAGCAGCGAAATTTTCTCCATTCAATTGCCATGAATTTGATAGAACCTCTGGCGAATATTTTAAAGGAATGCTCAAAGGAAGCATCAGCGTAAAGCAATTTGATGAATATATGATGAGTTTTCAGAAAAGGAATTTTTAAATTGTTCTAATGTATCGTAAAAACTGAATTATATAACATGCCAATTATGTATGCATTTTTAGATAATATGTTCGTAACTATTCGGTGAAATCCGTATTGTGCGCCTAGATAAAGTTTCGTACCCGATGCGTGAGTCTGAGGTAGACAATAAGCTTCGTGTTTTTGTTTCAAAATTAGGAAAATGATGCAGCCGTGCAAAGTTACAACATTATTTTGAGATATGAAATACGGAGTTGAGCGGATACTTACGATGTTTTGAAACAGGCAAGGATGGAATATGGTAGAGGTAAGAAAATATAAGAGAATAATATGAAAGCGAATATTATTTTTGCACTATTTACAGCATTCATTGTAATAGCTATTGCTGTTGGCTTTTACATGCAATTGAATCCTATAGTAATAGCTATATTGTTGGGAATGTTATTTGTGGGTACCATTTGCTATTTGATTGGCATTTGTCGACATTTAATTATGTCAAGTGTTATTTCATGCAAGGAGAAGATACATAAAGCCTATCGAAAATACATTCGCAAAATAGCAGTCAGTTGTGGTCGCAAAGTTAACCGATGGAAATTAGAAGATACGGGGGAAAACCACATATCTTTATTGTCTCCTATAGACGATTTCAAGAGACATAAAGAATATATTATTCGTCTAAAAAATGCGATAGACCAACCGAATGTATTTAATATAGCTTTGACTGGCTCTTATGGAGCAGGAAAGAGTTCTATACTTAAAACGTTCAAAGCATATTACCCGGAATATCATTATGTGAATGTATCGCTTGCGTCTTTTGTTGAAGTAAACTTATCAGATGACGATAATACTATTAAGGGCAAACAAGACAGCTTTGAGGAACAGTTGGAATACAGTATATTGCAACAACTTTTCTACCATGTAAAAGCGACAAATATACCAGAATCAAGATTTGGGCGTATAGAAAGAATATCTAAAAAGAAACGGATTTTGATGGCTCTTGGCATATTACTGTTTGTTGTAGCAAACTTATGCCTGTTTTGTCAGGAACAGGTGACCAAGTACTTCTTAATTCCAACAGAAGTCTTGAAATCTTCATTTTTATTTGGGATAAGTATCTCTGTACTCTTTATTGGTATATGTGTTGTTTTGTTTCAACTTATTCTTTTCATAAAGAAGATTAGTATCAAGAATCTAACGTTAGATAAGGCTACGTTAGAATTTGAAGAGAAGAAGAATGTTTCCATTATGAATCGCTATTTGGATGAGATTCTTTATCTCTTCCAGGAAAAGAAGTATAATGTGGTAATATTTGAAGATATAGACAGATTTGAAAATACTCATATATTTACCAAACTTAGGGAATTAAACCTGATTCTTAACCAGTCTGAAGAAATAGGAAGGAGAATTGTCTTTCTATATGCATTGAAAGATGACATTTTCGCCAATGCAGAAGAACGGACTAAGTTCTTTGATTATATCGTTCCTGTTATTCCATTTGTGAATGTTTCTAATTCTGGAGACTTGTTCAGAAGAAAAATAGCAAATTTACATATTCCAGAGGCAGAGGTAAGCTCTTCATTTATTACGGATATATCAGCGTTTGTTAATGATATGAGGGTATTGACAAATGTAGTGAATGAGTTTGATCTTTATCGTAACTTGCTTGACAAGAAACTTAAGAAGGATAAATTGCTGGCTATGATTCTATATAAGAATCTCTATCCTACTGATTTTTCATTGTTGCATCAGAATAAGGGCGTAGTATATCAGACTTTTTTCTCAGCTCCCAAGATTAGAAATGAAATTCTTAAAGATGATTGGGCTCGATTAAAAGAGATAGACTCGGAGATTCAAGGAATATCTGAAGAGACTCTTAGGTCTATGGAAGAATTGCGCGCTGTTATTGTTGGAAAGTTATTGAAATTATGGCCAGGTGTGGGCTGGGAAATATATTGTAATGGCTACCAAACAAATATAAGTAGTTTATTTTCTGAAGAAAATATACAGCATATTCTTAAAGGAAAAATTTATTTTATAAGCAATGGTTTCAATTCTTCATCTAGGCAACCTAATCTTGATGAAATCAAATCTACTTTAGGGGAAAGTTATAAATATAGCGTAAGGAAAAAATACATTCAATCAGTTGCAAATAACAAAATAGAAAATCTTAGAGATGAGCGCAGGGCTTTTATGGATGAAATAGCAGCCATAGAAAAATATACACTCTCAGATATTGCAAAATCAGATAAGGATATCTTCGCGCATGTGGCCATACCAAAAGGTGAAGAAGAAAAATATAAGGTTCTCAAATATCTCTTGGAAAAGGGCTATATAGACGAAAAGTATTTCTTCTATATTACCCTATTCCAAGAAGGAAGACTATCACCTTCAGATCAGGAATTCCTTCTTTCTATCAAATTCAATACACCTAAAGAATTTGATTATAAGTTACAAGAAATACCTTCTCTTATCCAGAACCTATCTGTTGTAGATTATGACCATAAGGGAATATTAAACAAAGACCTGTTGAAATTCTGCTTACTGCATGAAGATGAATATGAGGATGAATGTGATGCTATTCTTAAACAAATGGTTGTTCATGAACAATATATAGATTTGCTATATCAATTCATGCAAGAAGGCAATTGTGTACCGACCTTCATCAAGCGATTAGTCCATATTGATAAAAATGTTTGGAAATCATTAAATATGGATATGAAGCATACCAATAAGGATAAAGATATGGTCATCTCCACGATGTTTAGGTATGCAGACATAAACGACATAAGAACAGTAAATATCTCATATCCATTCAATACTTATATAAATGATAACAACAATTATTTTGAATTGTTTGAAAATATAGATCAAGCAAGGGTTCGGAAACTTCTTGATTTGTTAGATTTAAATGTTCAATCGTTGAAAGAAGACAGCAATGGTACTGACACATATTCTTATATATATGAGAATAATATGTATGCGCAGACTTTAGATAATATCAAGGTGATATTTAAGCACAATGAATTGCCTGTAGATAATTTGGATTCTGCTATTTATACTTCTATAGAAGAAACAGAACTAAATGAACTACAGGGATATGTTCATCAAGAATTATCAACGTTTGTAGATAATCTTATGCTTGCTCCAAGCAACACGAATGAGTCGTCTGATAGTATAGTGTCTTTAATGGACGAAGACATTCAAGTGAGCGATATTGTTAAACTTATCAATCACAATGTTACTTTGTGGGATGATTGTAAGAGTATTATGGATGAAAGTATCGTAAGTACTTTGTTTGTGAAGAACAAAATAAAAATGACGTTTGAAAATGTGAAACATTACTGCTCTTGTATAGGTTCATGGAATATCGACGATACACTGGTGGCATTCATGAATCGCAATGAGGAAAAATCCATGGAAGAATTTACCAAGCTTGTGGAATGTAATGATGAGCATGAAATAGAGTTGTTGTCAAGTGTTGTAGAATCTGATGGTATTAATGACAAAATTGCTTTCGCAGTATTCAACAATCATAGCCTAATAGATATATGGTGCAATGATTTGTCACAATTAAATGAAACGAGAGTAAGATATGTTGTAGATAAAGGCATTATTAGTATATCTCCAAGTACTTATCAAGACATAATAACAGAACACCCACAAATGAGCAAATACCTCCTTTGTAAAAATCCAGATAATATTATTTCTGAGTGGGATGAATTTGCTTTTAGCATAACTACTGTTGTCGAGATGCTGAGTTGGATAGAATATAAGAAATACCATAATTTCATTTTGAATAAGATCGAAATGGAAAGTATTACTCCAACTATTGCGAATGCCTTATTATCCTATTTCAGTAAACCAGATAGTGAGTTTAACTTGTCTCTATATATGGAAGCTATGGAAAAGTCAAGTAATCCAGTTCTAAAGGTTTTAGCAAGTACATGTTGTATTGCGAAAAGAATAATTGCAGTAAATGAACTGCCTAATATCTTCGCTAAGACAAAAGGTATATTTGAAGGTCTTGAAAAGCAAGGAGAGGTTTATTCTATATCCAAGCAAGTGGAAGGAGCACAGCATTTCATGGATGCCCTACACCAATTCAGATATATTGGTCATGTGAGAGAGAAAGGTGATTACCTGACAGGAAAAGTTTTAAAACGTAAACCAAAGTAATATGGAAAACTCAACATATAGTACAGACAAAAGTGTCTATTTTAAGGGCGATGGTATCTGAAAAATAGACAACTCTTTTTATATTATAGCGGATTTGTAAGGATAGAGATTTAGTATTTGTAAAAAATATAGGTTAATGTTACAAAACAATTTTTTTCATAATGGAAAAAGAAGATAGGACATATGAACGTATAAATAATTATATTGCATCAATAATATTAGGTGTGAGTTTTTGTACGTTAATAATATTGTTAAGCATTAAAATTTGCAAAACTAATGCGGTAACATACGAGCATACTATTGTGGTTGCTGATAGTGTTTTGACAAAACAAAACGTTTCTTCAAACACAAGTGCAGTCATAGATAGTTTGAAACAGATAATTGAACAACATGAACAATTAATAAAATACCAATATCAAGATGTTTTAGAGCATAAGAAAGAAGAATCTAACTTATATTCTATTGTGACTATTGTTATTGGTGTTATAATATCTGTTTTAGGTTTTTTTGGTTTTAAAAGTTATCAATCGATAGAAGAAAAAGCAAAAGAAAAAGCAGAAGAAAAGACAAAAGAATTTCTAAAAGAGCATTTAAACTCAATGCTTAAAGAACAAATTCAAGAAAACTTTTTGAAAACTATTTCTGATACAGCAATGACTTCTATTAGAGATACTATCATGAAAGATATCGTGCCAACCGAAGAAAGAATGGAAACGTTTTCGAATAATCTTGAACGTTTACAAATTCAACTTGATGAACTTCTTAAAAAAATGAGTAGGTTTGATAATGCTTGGGAAAAGAAATTTAATGAGACTCTATCTTCCTATGAAAATTCAGAAGGCAATGATAGTGAAATAATTAATCAAGAATCTAATAAAGAAGATAATCCTTTTGATTAAGAAACTAAAGCGATGAAAGCAATAATACAAGAATATAATAGTGTATCAGGTAAAATGGTATTGCAAGCTTGTATACCTTTTATGATATTAAGAGACAAAGCCAAGTTTACTTATAGAACTAGGCCTGAAGAAGATCCTTATAATTCTAGTAACTCAGATTATCAAAGGCAATTAAATTTGCAGCATGTTAAAGAAATAAGGGATTATATTTCTTCGAGTATTTTGACCTCGTCAAAACAGACTATAGCATTATTCCCGACTTCAATGTTAATATCTTATAGTATCGATAATGAAGACTTGATAATAAAAGATGAAGATGAGATTGTTGATATTGAAGTTAAGGATGGTTGTTATATTGTTGATGGTCAACATCGATTGAAAGCGATGATGGACTTATATGATAAAGTTAATGACAAAACTGATTTTTTTGGATATGACGAGCGAATTAAAGGTTTTTTAGAAAGTTATAAGTTTAATTGCTCAATCCTATTAAATTATGATTTGTGGGAACAATCAAAGATTTTTGCTGATGTTAACTTTAAGCAGAAAAAAGTAAATAAGTCTCTTTATTATGATATCTATGGGTATATTTATTCAGAGCATGCTACGGATATTAAGCAGAATGCAATTTATCTAGCTCATGCTTTAGTTGAACATCTGAATAATACTCAAAATTCTCCTTTGTTTAAGCAAATTAGAATGTTGGGTAATGGAACAGGAAAGATATCTCAGGCTTTTCTTGTAGAAGCATTGTTGACACATATTTCAAGTCCTAGAGGAATATGGTATTTTGATCCTTTTATAGAAGATGTTAATAAAGAGATGTTGACGAAGATGAAAAACGAAATTTTTTGTTATTTATTTGCTGTGGAAAAAGTCTTTGATGAAGTTTGGGGAATTACAGAATCCATAATCAAAAAAACTACAGGTATGGGAGCTTTGATACGTTTAATGGGGTATATCCATTGTTTAGATGATTTTAAAGATGATAATTATGAAAACATTTATTTTAAATATCTAAATAAGTGCAAACGCTATCAAAAGGAATTGTTTTCAACTGAACAATCTGGACGATTTTGCGGAACTGGTGGTAAAGGTTTAGAAGGTGCTTTGTATAAAGAACTTTGTTGTATAATAGAACATGGTCGAGCTAGCTGGGAAGATAAAAAATAGAGTTTTTTTATTGGATAGATAAAGGGAGGACTCGACTAAGATAGCCCAGTCTTGTGCAAGAAGAACTATCTTTTAGAAATCATGGTTTTATTCTTAGTTACAAATGAATTCAGAACACTTATATATAATTGGTAACGGCTTTGATTGCTATCATGGGGCTAAATGTTATTATAGTGATTTTTGGAAGTATTTATTGAGGCATAGGCCTGAGGTGTTGGCTACCTTCGATTTGTATTTTGGTTCGAAGTCGTTGTATAATAGCTTCGATAGTATTGATGACAGTTTGAAGTGTTTTGAGATTTCTACAGGTTGTACGTTTGACGGGAATTATCCGAAGACAACTTGGGCAGAAAAAAACTTGTGGTATAGTTTTGAAGAGTATTTGGCGGACTTGAATAGGGAGAAGGTTTTTGATATTCTTGATATCGTATTGCCTGACTGTGATGAGGATTCTGATGATTTCAGATATTGTGACTATTATTTAGGACTTGATCAGATTTCTGATATGCTGCATACTTGTACTTTTGAGATGAGGTATCAGTTGCACAAATGGGTAAACACGTTGCAGTATGAGAAGGGGTTTAAAAAACGTCTGCTTGATATTGATAAACATGCTTGTTTCTTGACGTTTAACTATACTGACTTTCTGGAGTCTGTGTATGGTATTCCTAATGACCAAATAAATTATATTCATGGAAGTAGGCATGGTAAATATGGTAGTTTGGTGATAGGGCATAGTGCTGATGATGATGAAAATTTCGAGTTGTGGATTAAACGTAATGAACATCGTAGAAGGTATCGACCTAATCTTAAGGATGCGAAGGGACGTTATTTCGCAAATGACAAACTTGCGTATCTTGCTTATTTTTTAGAGGATGAATCTAAGGGTAATTGGAGATTGCCTATTAGATATTATGCTGCTCAAGATGCAAAGGATAGGTTTGAACATTATTATGTTGCAAACATGAAGCCTACGAAACGTATCATTGAGGATAATAGCAAATTCTTTGAATCTTTATCGATGATAAAGAAGATTACGGTGATAGGGCATTCTCTTAGTAAGGTTGATATGCCGTATTTTGAGAAGGTGATTGATTCTGTGGGTGATAATGTGGTATGGAACTTTAGTTTTCATTCCGTGAATGATATAAAGAGGATTGATGCTTTTTGCAGGAGATTTTCGATTTCTACTGATAGACGAGTCGATTTTAAATTATAGGAGATATGTTTCTCCGAGGCATCCATTCGCATTTTTGCGACTTGATTTTATCTATGGTATGGATGCAATTTAGTATCAAAATGTTGATGCTTAAACCAGTAACTTTAGTAGCTATTGCGAAAAAGGAAGGTCAATGGTTATGATGGTAAGAGTGCTGCTCTTACCATCTTTTATACTAAAGAACACGAATGTTTAGTGTTTAAACTTGGAGTTGAACACAAATCTCGCAAATCACACGAATGAGACCGAGGTCTCTGCAGCTGAATGGTGTCGCACACGGATAGCACGGAGAACACGGATGGAGCCTAACTCGGCTCTGCTGCTTGAGATGGTCTAAGAACACGAGATTTAGAGTTTTTAAATGAACACGAATCTGGCGAATAGCACGAAGGATTTTGAAAGGTAAAAGGGTAAAAAGGGTAAAAAACTATATTCTTTGTACAATTATTATGATTAATATATCTACAATTTTTGATTTCCTGAAGTATTGCCTTGGGGATAAGGTTGATATGAGCAGGGTGGTTGCTGGTATGGACTGGCAGCTGCTGTATGAGTTTGCTTCGAAGCAGGCATTGCTTGGATTTTGTTTTGATGGTATTGAACGACTGGGGAAGGAGTTTCCTGAGGAGTTGAAGCAGAATCCGATAAGAAGGGATGTGCTGATGGTATGGATGGCTAAGGCGCAGCAGATTCGCAGGATGAATATGAATGTGAATGGGGTGGCTGCTAAGGTGTATAGACAACTGACGCAGGATGGTATGGCTTGCTGCATATTGAAGGGGCAGGGAAATGCACTGATGTATGGGAATCCTTATTCTCGTAATCCTGGGGATGTGGATGTATGGCTGAATGCTCCTCGAGAGGTGATAATGGAGTATGGAAGAAGGAACTTCGACTTGGAGGATGATATTAGGTATCAGCATCTGGAGACTACGGTGGATGGGGTACCTGTGGAGTTGCATTTTACTCCTGCGGTGATGAATTGTCTGGTGTATAGTGGAAGACTGCAGAAGTGGTTTAGGAGGAATGCGGACTTGCAGTGCTCGAATGTGGTTAGTTTGCCTGATGGGGCTGGCGAGATTGCTGTGCCTACAACGGCGTTTAACGTGGTTTATCAGCTGACGCATTTGTATCATCATTTCTTTGATGAGGGTATTGGATTGAGGCAGATGGTGGACTACTACTATGTTTTAGTGAAGAGTGAAGAGGGACGGGTGAAGAATCTGACGGCATTGCAGCGAGACCTGAAGCATTTGGGTTTGTGGAAGTTTGCTGGCGCAGTGATGTATGTGACGCATGTGGCATTGGGTTTGCCTGAGGAGAGGATGATAAGGCCGATGGATGTGAAGCGTGGAGAGTTGCTGCTGTCTGAGATTATGAATGGTGGCAACTTTGGTAGGCACTATACTAAATATGGGGAGTTTACGAAGCAGAGCATGGGTAAGAAGTATTTCTTGAAGATATGGAGGAATATGCATTTCGTGAGGTATTATCCTGCTGAGGCTCTGAGTGAGCCGATATTTAGGACGTGGCACTTCTTCTGGAGGAAGAGACAGAAAAGGTAAAAGAGTAAAAAGGTAAAAGAGTAAAAAGGGCTTTAAAAGGTAAAAAGGTAAAAGAGTAAAAAGGTAAATTAGGCTACGCTTTGCGGGAGGAACGGGAATGGATATAACTGCAGGGTAGGGGAATAAAAAAAGAAGAGGGTGTGTCAAAATTCACACCCTCTTTTAAAATATCACAAAGCC
>ERZ1034976.171-NODE-171-length-60574-cov-47.977082_pt1 | contig 60574 bp, 50 predicted proteins | sample MGYA00520623_ERZ1034976 | MGnify/ENA primary metagenome ERZ1034976 (study PRJEB33766, sample SAMN09781774) | gut metagenome | biome: gut microbiome | host: Homo sapiens | place: Madagascar | study: EMG produced TPA metagenomics assembly of the PRJNA485056 data... | reverse complement strand
TCGCTTTTTTCACTGATTCTGCTGAAAAAACCTCATATCCGGATTTTTTCAGTGAGAATGTAATTCCACGATTTAAATTTTCATCATCTTCAACCACGAGTATACCTGGCATAGCATATGCACCTCTCTTTATTAACTATATATTTCCATCGGTAAGCTTCGTCTATTTTTGTTGCCATGTCATTACATCATGTCAAGATTATATATCTTAGGTTTTCGTCCTCCGGAACTTTTATCGGAAAAACCGATAGAAGTCTCATCCAACTCGCCTGACGATATAATATTATTGATATGCTCACTTAATGTTGCCTGTTTTACTTCAAACAATTCTACCATTTGTTTCTGCGTCAACCATACAGTTTCTAATTCTGGGCTTAACTCAACTTCAAGATTTATATCACCATCTGTAAATAAAACAATTTCATTTTTTAAAAATATCACCACCTATTACATCAAATAATTAATCGCATCTTCAACAGTCATACATGTAGCACACTCCTACAACTTCAAAGTTTCTGTTGCTTTCAATCTCTCCGCATGACTGAAAGTTTTGAGTGCCTTATATTTATCTAAATAATTTTTGCATCTGCTTCTCGAAGCTTTTTAAAATATTTTTCTTTATTCTTATTAAACATTGTTCCGATAGCTGATTCATTAAGTATTACACTATTATACCTTATATCGGTGGACTCACATATTCTTTTTTATTATATTTAATTAGAAAATCCAGTGATTTCTCACCGGATGCTTCCAATATCAGGCTTGCCCAAGCATAGTAATCAGTCCTATTACAATAGAACATATCTTGATGGAACTATGCAAATGTGGGGGGATGCTGAAGATTCCTTGAAAATTTGATAATTTAACATCAAAAATGAGTTGTTCATATGCAATACTTGGAAGCAGAAATATAGATTATGGCAGAGTATATGAAAACATCGTTTGCATCGAGCTTCTTCGCCGTGGATATGATGTTTATGTCGGCAAGCTCTATCAAAAGGAAATCGACTTTGTTGCTCAGAGAGGCAGCGAGAAGATTTATATTCAGGTCAGCGACAACATTTCCGGGCAGGAAACATTTGAGAGAGAATGCTCTCCTCTGCTTCAGATTCGAGATGCTTATCCGAAAATGATTATTGCCAGAACCAAACATCCTCAATATAGCTATGAAGGAATTGAAATTCACGATATAGCCGATTGGTTACTACAAGAATAAGCAGAGCAAAATATCTCCGTCATTCTCTTTTGAAATGATGGAGACATTTTTATTGTGACGGAGATTGTAGAGCAGAAAATTGTATTAGGTAACAAAAATCCTTATGTTTTATAACCCGGAATTTATTTGCTTTTCTTCTCTTTGCTGAGTCTCACTAACGCGATAAATAGTTCAATGAATCCGGCACATAGCCATATGGTACCTAACGCAATATTTTCTGCCCAGAACCAAAACAATGATATAACGATCCATGTAATCGCTAAAATAAAAATTCCCTTGCTTCTCATGATTTCCCTCCTGAAACTCCCGATTCATCACATGTATTCAACGCATCTAATCAAACTTAAATACATTAAGCCCTGTTTCTTCATCATAAACTCTGTCAACTTTTCCATCAATGACCGTAATTACCATCTCACAGGTTGCACTCACGACAGCTCTGTTCAAATGCCCTCCAAACGCTTCACCTTTCTCATTTCCAACACTCATATGAAGATGCGCATAATATTCTCCATCCATTGTATTGATCGTACCTGTCAGCGATGTGATTTCATAATACCCTTTAAAACTGTTTGAGTAATATTTCTTCTCATCTGTCTTATATACTCCGATTGTAAAATCATTGTTTTGTTTCTCCCTTCTGGAATTTCTATTTGTGTTGCCATGTCATTACATAATCTTTTTCTCCGGTAGCCTCATCTAAGCCACTATGCTGAATCTCAAATCCTTCTCTCTTATAAAAAGATATTGCCCGTGCGTTCTTTTGGTATACGTTCAAGAACAACTTATTCCTTTTATCCTTTGCATAATTCAGCAGAATTTTACCTATACCCTGCGATTGCATTTCACCAGAAACAAAAATGCCCTCAACATATTCATCATTTAACCCTATAAAACCCTGTATTTCTGTATCATACTCATACACATAAACCTCTGCTTGTGACAGTGCTTCTTTTACTGATTTGAAATTGCTTTTCCAGTATTCGGCGGAGATAAAATTATGTGCCTTTATATTTGTATCCAACCATATATCTGCAACTTTATTTATAGCTTTTATCATTTTCCCAATTTGAGATTGTTTGTCTTGAAACATAAACTCGATCGGCTAACTTCTCTTGGGATAATTGTACTTCCTGACGATGTTTTTTTATTTGTTTTCCGAGTTCCATCTCTTCACCTCCTAGTATACTCATACTAATCAAAAAGTCATATTTGGGCTATCAAAGAACATTGACATCAAGGTTTTTAGCGTGTCAAAAGTCTTTTACATTCCAGGTCGGCGATATAGCAAGTTCTTTGTCCTCACTTTTCGGATTCACACCCCCTATAAAAACGCCAATATTCTCTCCACTACAAACACTGTCACACAGGCGGCAGCCGCTACAACTACCAGCCCTTTTTCACGGATACCAAAGATAACCGCTACGACAAATCCTGCGATCGCACTGATAACACTTTCCGTACTGTAGAAAATCGCCGGAAGGGTAAGTGCCGTTAGGCAGGCATATGGCACATAGTATAAAAACGAACTTAAAAAACGATTCTCTATCTTTTTTCTGAATAACACCAATGGCACTGCACGGATCAGATATGTGACAACCGCCATTGCGATAATATATGTATATACACTCATCTCTATTCTTCTCCTTTTTTCTTAACCGGCGCAACGATCGCACCGATTGCTGCTGCCGCTACTGTACATATAACGATCGATATTCCGGTCGAGATAAAGTGAAATATCGGAACATAATATAAAAGGATACTGAACAAAGCTGCCACGCATACCACAAATAACACAGATTTTGACTTCTTGGCAACCGGAACAACGATCGCCACGAACATGCCATAAAGTGCAAGACTGAGTGCGCTGCACACAGACTTTGGAAGCAGCCCGCTGGCTACTGCTCCGGCAAATGTACCACCGCCCCAGCCAAGGATCGGAAGGATCTGAAGTCCTAACATATACGGAAAAGTCACTTCTTTAAAATATCCCATTGCAACTGCAAAAATCTCATCTGTATTTGCAAATGCGATGATCAGACGCTTCCAGATGCCTACATCGTCAGCCAACTTCTGCGTAAGCGAAAGACTCATCAGGCCATATCTCAGATTGATAATAAGCTGGGTGAGAATCACCTCAAGGATCGTTCCCCCGGCAATGATGATCTGAAGTCCGGCAAACTGACCGGCACTTGTAACATTTGTAACGCTGGTAAGAACTGCCTGAAAGACACTGAGTCCGCCTTTGATCGCAAGAATACCAAAACTAAAACTAACTGCAAAATACCCCAGGGCGATCGGGATTCCATCCTTCAGCCCATTTTTAAATTCATTCATTTGTACTACTTACTCCATATTACTTTTTTTCATAATCAACCTGCATCAGGCACAAGCCCTGTGGTGGTGCGGTCGGCCCTGCGAGCTGTCTGCACCGGCCTGTAAGCACCTCTTCCATGTATGCCGGTTCCATTCTGCCTGCCCCGACCTCTACCAGAGTACCGGTCAGGATACGAACCATATTCTGTAAGAATCCGGCTCCATGGAAATCAAGAATCACATAATCGCCATCTTCCTTAATATCGATCGCAAATAACTTCCGAACCGTCGATTTCTTCATCTGCTTATTGCCACAGAAGCTCTTGAAGTCATGCTCACCGACCAGATAAGCTGCTGCCTTTCGCATCCGTTCACAGTCGATCGTCTCACCCTCATCCAGAGTCCAGACGTATTTCCGGTCAAATACCGGCTTCAGCCTGCCACGATAGATCGTGTAACGGTAATGCTTGCCCTTTGCATTAAATCTTGCATGAAAGCGTTCTGCTGCCGGAGTAACCTCCAAAATGCAGATATCATCCGGCAGATAATGATTCATATAATCCCGGATCTCCTCCGGTGTCTTATCTGTCGGAACCGGACCGCTTGCGACCATTGCTCTTGCATGCACACCTGCATCGGTTCTTCCCGCTCCGTTGATCCGTACTTCTTCGCCTGCCATCAGGGAAAGCACTGATTCGATCTTTCCCTGTATGGTCACAACGTCTTTTTTATGTTCCCACCCATGATATCTCGTCCCATCATAGGCGATCAGAAATCTGTAATTCTGCATAATCATTTCCTTTTCTACATAGCTTTCATTTTCTCTATGACGATTATCTTCCGCACTTCTTTTATCTTGCATATATTTCTACACGGCATTTATATCCTTGATCGTGCCATTCTCATAATCTCTCGCATTGTCCAGTGTGGTACGGCTGATCGCTTCCAGTGCTTCTTCCGTCAGGAAGCCCTGATGGGAGGTTACGATGACATTCGGGAACGACAGCAGTCTTGCCGTGATCGAGGATTCCAGAATATCATCCTCACGATTCTCAAATACATTATTTGTTTCTTCCTCATACACATCCAGACCGATACCAAAGAATTTCTTATTTCGATTTCCCGTGATCAGATCCTCCGTCTTGATCAGTGCGCCTCTCGATGTATTTACAAGGATCACATTATCCTTCATCTTATTGATCGTCTCTGTGCAGATCATATGGTACGAATCATCTGTCAGCGGACAGTGAAGGGAGATCAGATCACTGGTCGATAACAGCGTATCCAGATCCACATACTCTACAAAATCCAGGGATGGATTCCGGTACATATCATATGCCAGAACCTTCATGCCAAATCCATGACAGATCCGGCACATAGCCGCTCCGATCTTACCGGTTCCGATGATACCCGCGGTCTTGCCATAGAAGTTCATACCTGTAAGACCTACCAAACTGAAATTATTCTCACGAACCTTGATATAGCTCTTATGGATTCTTCTGGTAACCGCAAGTGCCAGTGCCATCGCATGCTCTGCAACCGCCTCCGGTGAATAACCCGGAACACGGAGCACCGTGATACCACAACGGTTTGTTGCATCCAGATCCACATTATTGAATCCGGCACAGCGCATTAACACTAATTTTACACCATTTGCAGCCAGACACTCAACTACTTTTTCACTGACATCAGAACTTACAAATGCACAGATCGCATCATATCCTTTTGCAAGAGCTGCTGTTCTCGGTGAAAGATCTGCTTCTAAGAACTCTACCTCCAGATCTGAATATTCCGGTAATATCTTTTCAAATGAATCTCTGTCATATTTCTTCGTATCATAAAATAAAATCTTCATATTCCATATCCTCCTATCATATCCTGCCACCAGGCATCTGTAAAAGCATCGTATACTGCTATAACTTCGCTTGTTTTCGGTATGCCTGTATAATTCTATATTTCTGCAACTATTATTTACATTTCATTGCCATTTTATCACAAGAAGCTGTTGTTTACACAAAAATAAATAACAAATACCATTTTCTTACCTTAAAATTTATTCCATGTTTATGCAGGCATATAAAGTATCCGATTCATAAAAAGAGAGATCATGGCGCTTCCAGATCTGCAAATCCATATCTGTGTCTCCATGATCTCCCTTATATACTTTACAATCTCTTACTGCTGAGTTGTGGTTGCTTCCGTACTTGCACTTTCTGTTACTTCTTCCGTAGCTGTACTTTCTGTCGTTGTCTCCGGCTTGTTCTCAGTCGTTGTTTTTTCTGTTTTCTGCTTTTTTGCATCAGATGTATCTGACTGTTTGCTGTCAGCTTTCTTCGACTTCTTGTGTTTCTTATCGGAAGACTTCTTATCTGTCTTCATAAACTGCTTATATTCCTTATAAGCCTTATTCCAGCTCTTATACTCCGGATCTTTCTTCTTATTCGTAAATGTATAGTTCTCTGAAATATACTTACCGATCTCTCTTGTTACCTTCTTAGCTCCATAACAGTTCAGATGTCTTCCGCCATCTCTGGTATCCTTCTTCCAGTTGATCGCATTCTTACCCTCTGTGGTATTCAGATCAACAAATGGAATGCCAAGCTCCTTGGCATACTTTGTCATGCCATTGTGCTTCTTATAATTCCATGAATTAGCTGTCGGCATCTCGACAAACATCACATCGATATCATTTTCTTCACAGAGATCAAGGAACATCTTAAGGAAGAACCTGGATGACTTCGGTACCGATTCGACATCGGCAGTCTTTACCATCATGTCTTCACCCGTATACGGTACAACCGTTTTACTTAAGTACTGTCCTCTGCTTGAAGAACGATATGTGTAGTTCTTTGCTTTAAAACTATCACCCAGCACAAAGCCTTTCCATCTGTCATGATACTTCATGATCGGAATATATTTGTAGATCAGAGATTTCACATTTCCTTCTACTCTGGATACCTGTGTCTTACCCTGCCATAAAAGGTCAACATCCAAAATGATCAGCTTCGGCTTCTGACATGTCAGAAGCTCCTCTAATATATTAACGGTCTCGGCAATATTCTGTGCGCCTTCCGCAACAACATAAGAAGGAATACCATATTTCTTCCACATCAGCATCGGTGAATATGCACTGTAGGCATTACTGTTTCCCATAACGACCAGATCGATGGAATTTTTTGGTTCTCCATAGAAGCCTCTGGCATTTGGATTTGATAAGCCGCCTTCCGGATCACTCGTTTTCGGATAAAGCATGACAGAGCCGAGTGCCATAAAGCCACAGAAGATCAGCATAAACACGATAACTTTTATAATGTTTTTTACTCTTTCTTTTTTCATGTCTCTCACCATCTATCCTAAAATTGTGCATATATGAATCCGGCCACTTCATAACCGCTTCCATATGCGCCCAGAATGATCACAGAAAAGATCAGTCCATAATATAATACCCAACGAAGAACGATATTCTTTGTTGCTATCTCCTCACGGATATGATGCCCCTTCTCCTGATATAAACCTACCAGTAATAATACCAGTGCACCAAATGCAAGTAACAGGAAATCATAGACATCAAGCTTTACTTCAAACAGATCTCCGCTTGTAAGCACTGAAAATGTGAAATTATGGAACATCGATACGAGCATCTGTCCAAAGATCTTAAGGTCATCCGCACGGAACATCAGCATACCGATATTTACGAAAATAAATGTTCTTACTACCTGAAGTGCCTTATAAATCTTACCTTCCCGGTTCACATGCAGTTTCCCATACATCTTCTTAAATAATGGTTCCGTCAGAAGTCCAAGTATCATAATGAGACAGTAGTAAATACCATACATAACATACTTCCAGCTAGCTCCATGCCAGATACCGGTTCCGAACCACACCGCGAGCATCGCGATAGAGGTTGGGATCAGAGTTGCAAAAAATGCATTGAACTTCTCTCTTGTCTTCTTACTGAGCTTCATAAATGCCTTGGACAATGAGATGGAATAGAATACATAATCTTTAAACCATGCACCAAGTGTCATATGCCATCTTCTCCAGAATTCACTGACTGTCTTTGACATAAATGGTCTTGCAAAGTTCTCAGACATCTGAATACCAAACATCTGAGCACTACCTCTTACGATATCCATACAGCCGGAGAATTCTGCATATAACTGCAAGGTATATAACAGCATTCCGACAACTACATATAAGCCATCATACTGATCATGGAAATTGAAGATCTGGTTTACATACATATTTGCGCGATCTGCTATAACGATCTTCTTAAACAGGCCCCATAAAACAAGCTGCAAGCCCTGAGTCATATTATTATAGTTGAACTCATGACCTTCATAAACCTGATCACCCAGCAGGTCAAATCGCCCGATTGGACCTTCCACGATATGCGGGAAGAAAATCAGGAACAGATTCACCTTCCAGAAATTATCGGATGCTCTGTATTTTCCTCTGTAAACATCAACGATATAACTGATCGCCGACAGTGTATAGAACGAGATACCAAGCGGCAGCATCATATTCTGCATTGGATTCGTCTTATTAATACGGAGCAGACTTAATATATCACAGAAAACCTGTCCAAAGAATACTGAATATTTCAGATATACAAGAATACCAAGGTTCAACAGAACGATTGAAACGCACACACATTTCTTCTGCCATCCAATGATCGCTTTATATTCCTTCTTATTTTCTTTTGGCAGTACCTTCTTTGCCATACTGAAGCCATCATCGATCTTATTCAGCAGTCGTCCGCCGAAATAGATGGATAACGATGAAAACAATATAAACACAACATATTTACCTGAATTAATGAAATAAAACAGGTAACTGAATATCAACAGGACCTTCCATTTATGCTTTAACGGCACAACAGAATAGAAAAAGAATGATCCCATCAATATAAATCCTAAATAAGCTATCGATGTATATGACATTATTTTACTCCCTAGTCGTCACTTAATCTCTGGATCATATCATAGATCGTCTGAACTGTTTTGAAGTTCTCAGGTACGATATCTACAGGTGTGATCTCGATGTCAAATGCATCGTTAAGCTCAAGCACCAGTGTTACCATTGTAATAGAATCCAGTATACCATGACCAACCAGATCTGTATCATTTGCAAAATCAACTCCGGGCTTTACTTCATTTAAAATCTCTAATAATTCTTCCATTTCTTTGTCCTCACTTTTTTATAATTTATAATTATTTTTCAGCCACTTACGATCAATCTTTCCATTTTGATTATGTGGCATACTTTTCACTCTTACAAACTGGTTCGGTTCCATATAATGCGGAACCTTCTTCTTGAACTCTCCAAGCAGAAATGCATCATCCAGTTTCTTTCCTTCATATATGAATACAATCTTGTCTTCTGCATCATCATAGATACATGCGTAACTTCTGATACCCTCGATCGCACCGGCAGCCGCCTCGATCTCACCAAGCTCGATACGATAGCCCATATGCTTGATCTGATAATCTTTTCTTGAGATATAGACCAGTTCTCCATATTTATTATATTTGACAAGATCTCCGGTCTTATAGATCAGCTCCGGATAATTCGGATTCAACGGATTCTGAACAAATGCTTCCTTTGTCTTTTCTGCATTTCCATAATATCCAAGAGCGACAAATGAACCTCTGGCATATAATTCTCCTTCTGCACTGAAGCCTGTCTCAGGATTGATCTCCGGTGAAACCACCTTGCCATCTTCACCAAGTACAAATACATCACAGTTGTTACATGCATTTCCCATCGGAAGTGGCTCATCATCACGGAACTTTCTGTTTACCACATAATAAGTACAGATATCCGTCGTCTCTGTCGGGCCAAACAGATTGGCATACATGGCATCCGGCAGATTCTCGATCCAGTAATTTAATGGCCTGGTCGGCATAACCTCACCGGCAAATAATACTTTTTTCAACTCCGGAAGCTCAGCATACCGAAACATCTTATAGTTTGCAATGATCGAAAGTGCCGACGGAACCCAGTAGATCGTATTGACCTTTTTCTCATTCAGAAACTCCATAAGCTTGATTGGGAACGAGAAATAAGCTTTTGGTATTATATACAATGTTGCACCATTTTTCAATGTGCTATATAAATCCGAGACTGACATACTGAAATAAAACGGCGTCTGATTACCAAATATTGTCGTCTCGTTAATATCAAATGCTTCCGTATACCATGTAATATAGGAAAGGATATTCGCATGTGATATAACAGCCCCCTTCGGAACACCTGTTGAACCTGAGGTAAATAATGCATATACCGGATCTGTATCGATCATATGTGCTCTGACATCTGCAAGGCAGCTCTGATCTATGGTCTGATCCATCTCATCCATATTAAAGAGTTTAAGTCCATATCCCTGACCATCCTCTGTCTCAACCTGTAACTCTACAGCCTTATCCAGATGCCTGCTGTCTGTTACAGCAGCTTCCGGCTGCAATGCCTTTAAGATCTTATTCACTCTGTCTACCGGCATTTCTGCATCTATAACCACATAAAAGTTCCCACTGTACACAACTCCCATAAAAGCCGCAACGCTCTTCGGTTCCTTATCAAGAAGTACGACAACCGGACGGTTCTTACATCCGCCAAGTCCTTGATACAACCATGCACCAATCTGTTTTGCTGTCTGCATCAGTTCCTTATAAGTCAAACCGCCGTTTATATCGGCTACAGACAACTTATCCGGATACTTTTCTGCTGATCTTTCAATAAATTCCAGTACATTCTTCATAGACATCTGTTCCAGAGTATCTCTGGTCCTCCTTTATTTTACAATTACAAATATCAGCCTGACTGTATATCTGTCTTTTTTCTCATTTGCTGAAAACTCTATTTCCATTTCCTGTGCGATCTTCTCACAGGTTTTGAGTCCAATTCTGGTACTTTCAGCTTCATTTCTGTTTTTATTTATATAATTACTGATCACCAGCTCTACCTTCGATTCAGTTGTGTGATATGTGACATCTACCGGCTTGCTGTAATCAGAATATTTTCTTATATTTATAAATATATTATCAAACAATCGTTTCAGATATGGGGCATCGATCTTTATCAGCGGTGAATTGTCCTCTGTTGTGATCCGGAAAGTGATTCCCTTTTCTTCAAGCAGGCACATATATTCTCCGATCATCTGCCGGAAAAACTCCTTTGCATGATAAACTTCCATTTTCAGTTCATCGGTATGCCCGGAATAAACGAAGAAATATCGGAACAGCTTGTCTGACAGATCTTTCAACTGTCCTGCTTTGGCAACGCATATATCAACATACTGTTTGTACTCTTCGTCAGATTCAAATTCCCCTGTCTCAAGCAGATCCAGATATCCGCTTAACACCGTAAGCGGTGTCCGGATATCATGCGCCATCGCTGTGACCAGATCCCGGTTCGCCTGCCATGCTTCTTTTTCCTTACTCATCTGATCAATGATCGAATTTCTCATGCTGTCTATATTCTCAGCAAGTGTCAGGATCTCGTCATGTCCCGACTTCGTAATCGTCGCATTGATATCTGTTTTCTTGATCTTTGACACCTCATGTGTCAATCTCTTTACACGCCTTACTACCCGGCCGTTATAGAGCATAACCAACAACATAAATATAAATGAACATACCAGAAAGCCTATCGTCACCCATATGTAATAGACCTTTTTCTCGGAATAATCTACGATGCAGACATCATATAATCCATCTTCAAAACGAACCGAATAGAATGCATAACTGCCATACTGGGATGCAAAGTCTTCCACATCCGAAGCATTGGACGGAATCGTCTCCGTATAATCCGTCTCCGTAGAGGATGTATCATCGAGGATACTCTGATCTGATCGTTCTTCCTGTTTTTTTGACTCTGCTTTCTTCCGATAAACCTCAAGCAAATGTTTGCTTTTGATGTTATTCAGCATCTGCCTTTTGTCTTCTTCAGACTCTGCAAGCTTTCTGCCTTTCTGATTCCCATTGGATATTTTATTAAAAAAACGTTCCACCATGGTTCGTCTTTTTTGCTTTGTTGAATCATATATTACATTCTCATTCTGGTAAACCAGAAGATATACACTTCCCTCTTCCCGCTGCCAACTGAGAATAGCATTCATATCTGTGGATTTGACTTTATTCTTACTGACATAATCAGAGAAACGGTCAATCTTTTCTTCCGTTCTCCGTGCTACAGTTGCCTCGTTCAGATATTTCTTATCAATCACATATACGGTTGTCTTCAGCCAGATAAAGAACAATACGACCGCAAGCAACAGGCTTCCTGCTATTACAAGAATCAGCTTTGTATTTAATGTAAGCCTTTTTTCTGCATCTTTTTCAAATCTTTTCTGTTCTGCTCTGTCCTTCATACCGCATACTTTCTACCGGCTGTTAATCCACCTGATAGCCCTTTCCATATATGGTTCTGATGATTTCCGGTTGTGCCGGATTATCCTCGATCTTCTGCCGAAGTCTTAATACATGTACCATAACCGTATTTGATGAGGACGGAAGATATTTTTCCTGCCAGATGTTCTCATATAATTCATCCAGATTCCAGGATCTTCCACGATTCTTCACAAGGAAAAACAGCAATGCAAATTCTTTGTCCGTCAGATGGATAACTTCATTGTCTTTCGTCACAACACGTTTATACGGATCGATCGATATTGCTCCGACTCGGAGAATGCCATCATTGTTATCCTCTCTTCCTTTATATATATTATACCGACGGATAAGTGCTTTCACCTTTCGAACCAGTTCACTCTGTTCAAATGGCTTGCTTAAGAAATCATCTCCACCTGTATCATATGCCTCATTCTTATCCGGCTCCTGCGTCTTGGCTGTTAAAAACAGCACAGGAACAGATGAAAATTCTCGAATGGCAGAGCAACTCTCAGTTCCTGACATTTCAGGCATCATAATATCCATAATGATCAGATCGATATCGGAATTCTCTCTCACCAGATCAATCGCCTGTTTTCCGTTTTCGGCTTCCAGAATCTGATATCCCTGTCTCTTCAGATAGATTCCAACCAGCTTTCTTATATCCTTTTCATCATCAACGATCAGTATCTTCTCTGCATTTTCAGGCTGCATAGCACCTTTTATCTTTTCATCTATTCTTTCGTCATTGTCTAAAATCATAACCATATCCTCTCTTTTTCCAATATGTCCTGATTTTAATTTTCAATAACCATCCACACATTATAGCATTTGCATCTATAATTCAAGTATGCGTCAGGTGTTGTTAAGATTTGTTAAGTCAGGTTATACCAGAAAATTACATCCATTTTGTATCCAATTTTTTAAGATTCTTAAGTTTTTTGTTTAAGCTATCTAAAAAATCCATTCAAAGACGATTCCGTAAAGCTCCCTCAGATAATAAGTTGGCAGTAACCACCACGCTGTTTTCCCGCACACCGCCGATGGTGTTATACCTGTATGTTCTGCGATAACAGTTGCCCGGTATTCATGAAATTCATTTGTTACAATAATGACCCGGAAATCCAGATGTTCCTCTTCCATGATCTTCTTTGAGTACAGAAGATTCTCTCTGGTCGAAGTTGACCGTTCTTCCTTATATAAACGTTCTTTTGCAATTCCCTTTTCTGTCAGATACCGGTACATGCACTCCGCTTCACTGATATTCTCACCTTTTCCCTGTCCTCCGGACAGAATACCCACAACCTCTTCATGTGTATTCAGATAATCATACGCTGCATCTAAGCGTTCCGTCAACATCAGGCTTGGTCGGTCGCCATTTACACCACAGCCAAGCACGATCATGACAGTTTCATCCTTCGGTGCTGTCTTCGATGCCCGTACCATGCATATCGTTCCTGCTGCCGCAAATCCAACTGCAACTAATACAATCAGCAAAACGATCCCGCATATTACTTTTCCGGTAGTCCGGGTCAGCCATTTTTTCACCCGGCAATTCACCCTGTGGAACCATGCCGCATATAAGATCAGGCAGATACCAAGAACAACTCCCGTAAGATTTCCTATGTTTTTAATTCCTTTCGTAACAAATGGATACAGAAATATGAATACTCCTGCAAATCCTGCTATGAATAATACTATTCTAAGCCACAATTTCTTCAATTTTCCCTACATACCTCCCGTCTTTTTACATAATTCTCCTTTTTCCGGAGTTTACTCCATGTTTATAGCATCCAAATGCATCAAAATGCCATCATCTCTATTGCAGAGGCGTTAAGATTTGTTTAAAGGCAGTCCCTCCGACTGGCAATTGGTATGGTTATCATGACTTGTTCCGTTTTCTGTTCGATGCACATGGCTGATTCGCTCATGCTCCTGCGCAAACTCGTCCTACGGACTCAGACATGCGCCCGCATTCGCTGCCAATGTGCATCTCACGACGAAATACTCATAATGTCATGGATAACCATACCAATTGCCAGTCGGAGGGGATACCAGATAATGATTTGCCTCACAACGCCATGGATAACCATACCGCTAGGAACCAGAGGGAAATATAAAAATAACCGCTATGGTAAGACAGTGTCTAGGGATTGACCCTGGGGATTGTCTCGCCACAGCGGTTGTTTGTGCGATTCATATGTATAAGGATTGTTGTTTTGTTTATGTTAAGATTTCTTTAGTGGTTCAGACATTCTTTGATGGATGCTTCAAAGATGTCTAGTCCGGCTGCAAGCTGCTCATCTGTCATTACAAGCGGTGCAAGGAAACGGATTACATTGTTGTAAGTTCCTGCGCCTTCTACTAACAGACCTTTCTTCGCACAGGTCTGAATCAGGTCAGATGTAAATGCTGCATCCGGTTCTTTTGTTTCCTGATCTTTTACGAATTCGATACCGATCATACCGCCAAGTCCTCTGACATCACCGATAACCGGATATTTTTTCTGCATTTCCAGATAGCGCTCTGTCACTTTTTTACCGATCTCACAGGAACGCTCTGCCAGATGATCTCTCTCCATAATCTCGATCGTCTTTAAGGATGCGGCACATGCCAGTGGATTTCCACAATAGGTTCCACCGATCGTTCCTGCCGGAACTGCATCCATAACCTCAGTTCTTGCAATAATTGCCGACAATGGAACACCTGCTGCAATGGATTTTGCTGTTGCGATGATATCAGGCTCTACACCTGCCTCCTGCCAGTAAACAGAAGCAAACATACGACCGGTTCTGCAGAAACCGCTCTGTACCTCATCTGCGATCAGCAGGATACCATTTTCATCACAGATCTTACGAACTGCTTTTACCCATTCGATCGGAGCAGGAATGAAACCACCTTCGCCCTGAAGAGGCTCAACAACGATTGCTGCGATCGTGTCCGCTGCTGCACACTGTTCAAATACATCGTAGATAGATTTGATATAGTAATCAACTGCCTTATCCTCAGGCATTCCTTCCGGATTTCTATAATAATATGGGAACTGTGCACGGAACACGCCGGCTGCTAACGGTCCCATATCCTTTGCATATGCTTTCTTGGATGTCATTGCCATTGTAAAATGTGTTCTTCCATGGAATGCACCGGAGAATACGATGATATTCGGACGTTTTGTATATGCCTTTGCCACCTTAACGGCATTCTCATCTGCTTCTGCTCCACTATTTGCAAAGAAGGCTTTCTTGCTGTCGCCCTTTACAGGTGCAATACCGGATAACTTCTCTGCGAGTGCTACATAGCCTTCATGTGTTACGACATTGAACATACCGTGGAAATATTTATCTGCCTGTGCTTTTACTGCTTCAACAACCTCCGGCTGGGAAAATCCGATATTCAATACACCGACACCACCGATCCAGTCCAAGAACTTGTTGCCATCAACATCCTCGATCATAGCGCCTTCACCACGTTCTATAACGACCGGATATCCGCAACGGATCGCATTTGGAACGGCCTGCGCTCTCCTGTCTATGATTGCCTGTGCCTTAGGACCGGGTAAAGTCTCTGTTATTATTTCCGGTAAATCTGTTCTTAACATATGTATCATCCTCCATCTTCTTATACGGACGGCCCTTATATCTGTGCCGCTCATTTATTTGCTCTTGTAAATTTTCTACAGTATGCCATTCATAAAAGCCGATCACCATATCCCATCAGCACAAAACTCCCGCCCTATTTTGTGCTGATAGCACAAGCATGTATTTGACAGGCACATATTTTCTATGATATTGTTGGGTTATTGTAATAAGCAGCACAAATCAATGGTTTAATATATTAAGTAGCAGTCAGCAAACGCCTTATATAATTAAGCATATTTCGGGCAGTCATACACAAACTGCTTCAAAGCAGCAAGCTGTAACCGGCTCAATACACGCATATCGTATTTAGGTCAAACTGACTTCTTATCCATAGACGAGTGATAATTATCATGTGCTACTAAGAAAGGAATCCTGAACATGGCAATACTATTAAGAGATTTATATAAAGAGACAAAAAACACCTATGGTCTGGATCTGATTGCAGGAGAAGAAGGGCTGGATAACCTCATGAACTGGGTCTATATATCAGAAGATCCCGGCACGCTGGAATTCCTTCACGGCGGTGAACTGATCATTACGACCGGCGTTCTATGCGGAAATGAATACTGGTTATATAACTTCATCAAAGGGCTGATCGAGCATAAAACCTGCGGCCTTATTATCAATATTGGAGGACATCTGAACCGTTCCGATATCTCCGACCGTATCCGTATGCTGTGCGACCGGAGGCATTACCCACTCTTTCTTATGCCATGGGAAACACGGATCTTCGATATCACACATGATTATTACAACCGGATATTTGACGATACCCAGACCAGTCAAGCAATCTCAACTGCCCTTTCGCGCGTGATCCTTCACCCAAATGACAAAGCCCTGATGGAGATTAGCCTGCCTGTCTTATATGAACATGGTTTTCAGGCAGATGCACAATACCATCTCACATATATATCAGATCTGAGAGATAAAGCATCCACGAAACCAATTACTGCACAGACAAATACCTCTATCCAGCAGTCTGGGTATTCCGCCATCTCACCCGGTTATGCAAATACTGCCGGAAATTTTCTTCAGAATCTGTTGACACGTCTGATCAGAATCTATAATCTGCCATATACATTTGTAGGCGGCACCGACTATACTCTGCTGATCAGCCCCGCGCAGTCAAATGAACGGCTCGAACAGGAGCTTACCCGGCTTCTGTATCATATGGATGAATCCGCAGGAACAGCTTTTCTACATATCGGAATCAGTTCCCCGACCAAAGATCTGATCGGATTAAGTCAGGCATTTTTACAGGGACAGTGCGCCGCCCTGATGGCACAAAAAAAGAACAGTAGCCTGTTCTTCTTCGATGATATAGGATTCTATAAGCTTCTTTTATCTGTAAATGATACGGATGTGCTTAGAGAATATGTAAACGATACCCTGGGATTCATCATTACATACGATGAGCAGCACCATACGAATTATCTGGAAACGCTCTATCAGTATCTGCTCTGTGATGGCAGTATACAAAAAATTGCCGGTGCCCTGTTCTGTCACAGGAACACCGTCAATTATCGTGTCCGTATATTAAGAGAGGACTTACATCTTGCCTTAGATGATCCGTCCACTCGTTTTGAACTGATGACCGCATTTCAGGTACGCAGTTATCTTGATTTGTTTTCCTGAATCTGCTGCAGCACATTTTAATATCATGTATATCATATATCCGGTCATTAATTAGCCTGTTATTTTCTGCGTCTGACCGCCAGTAATTCTTTCCATGCCGGCGGATAGAACAACAAGAGCAATGGGAACAGCTCCAGTCTTCCGGCAAGCATATCGAACATCAACACATATTTGGAAAATGTACCATATACATTAAAATTCTTCGTTGGTCCTACCAGCTCCAGTCCCGGTCCGATGTTATTGATCGTTGCCGCAACCGCAGTAAAGTTTGATGTCATATCTTTTCCCTCAAAGGAGATCAGCAGTACGGATGCTGTAAACAGGATGATAAATGTTATAAAATATACATTTACCGCACGTACCACTTCATGCTCTATCGGCTTGCCGTCCATTTTGATCTTCTTGATACTCTTTGGATGCAGATAGGAATTCAACTCTTTTACCACACTTTTTACCACGATGATAAATCGGGATACCTTGATACCACCACCGGTACTGCCTGCACATGCACCAATGAACATCAGAATAACCAGTATCGTCCTACATGTCTGGTTCCACAGGTCAAAATCCACACTGGAGAACCCGGTTGTTGTTATGATCGAAGCGACCTGGAACGATGCATGACGGAGTACTGTCCAGAATCCATCCATTGTATGAATCAGATTCAATACAAGAACTGCGATCGCTGCCACAATAATGAGGAAATAGGTTCGCACCTCCTCCATCTTCAATGCCTTTTTGATATTGCCAAATAAAATCAGATAGTATGCATTAAAATTCACGCCGAATAAGATCATAAAGATCGTTACCACCCACTGCAGATATGGCGAAAAGCTGGCAAAGCTATCATTCTTTGTTCCGAATCCACCTGTACCCGCTGTTCCGAATCCGGTACAGAATGCATGGAATACCGGCATTTTCCCGGCTATTAACAAGATGATCTCTATAGCCGTTAATACAATGTAAATAACATATAATATTCGCGCCGTATACTTGATCTTCGGTACAAGCTTACCAACAGAAGGTCCTGGGCTCTCTGCTTTCATCAGATTGATATTTGATCCGCCACTAAGCGGCAATACCGCAAGCAGAAACACCAGCACACCCATGCCACCGATCCAGTGTGTAAAGCTTCGCCAGAACAACGTCGTCCGGGATAATGCTTCCACATCGTTTAAGATACTGGCTCCTGTGGTTGTAAAACCGGAGATCGTCTCAAATAACGCATCTGTGAAAGATGGGATATCTCCTGATATGCACATTGGAAGTGCACCAAATATACTCAGTGCTATCCAACTCAATGCTGTAGCGATACAACCCTCTTTCAGATAGAATACATTTACTTTAGGTTTATGTTTTACAATGATGGCTCCAAGCAGCATACAGATAACTGCCATCACCAGATAATCAATTCCTTCACTTTCCCGATAAATCAACGAAACCAGACATGGCAGAAGAAGCATAACCCCTTCCAGCATGACCACATGTCCGACTACGTATAAAATCATTGACCGATTCATAGCTTCCTATTTTCCCTTTTACAAAAATACTCATTACTTATACCAGAATATCCCTGATATCATTAAATCCTGTATGGGTCGTTACTACCATAGCGGTATCCCCGACTTCGATCGTATCATGACCGGATGGTGTAATGATCGTACCGTTTCGATTGATAAACGCGATCAGCACATCCTTCTTTAACTTCAGATCCATCAGTGGCTTACCCGTTACCTCGGATGCTTCATCCACACGGAACTCGATCGCCTCTACCCGGAAATCAAACATATGATATAACGTCTGCACACTGCTGTTCATGGAACGTGTATTTGATTTCGCACGAACATAAGCAGTAATAGTCTCCGCTGTAATAAAACTCGGATAAAATACACTTCCGAGGTTCAGATTATTAATTATTTCCTTGAAATTACTACGGTTGATCTTCGTGATGGTCTTTGCATCTGAAACATGTCTGGCGTGCAGTGTCAGGAGGATATTTTCCTCGTCAATCCCGGTTAAAGCAACAAAGGATTCTGCATTGCTTAAGCCTTCTTCCTTTAATACGTCCTGATCGGTTCCGTCTGCATTGATAATAACTGCTTTCGGAAGCAGAATACTGAGTCGCTCACAACGATCCTTCTCTTTCTCAATGATCTTTACATTGATTCCCATATTGATCAACTGACTTGCAAGATAATATGCAACGTCACCACCGCCGACGATCATCGCATCACTGACACGATTTGTCTTGAATCCGATAAAATCAAGAAATGCACGGCTCATCGGACGGGATCCTACAAACGAAAGAACATCTCCTGCATGAAGTTTAAAATGACCGGATGGAATATAGACTTCTCCATCTCTTTCAACCGCACAAATCAGAATATTGATATTCTTCGCTCGATCCATAAGCTGCTGACCAAGATGTGCCACAGACAGTCCGTCTAACATATTATGCTCCGGAATCTTGATCTTCGTCATCTCTGCCTGACCATGTGCAAAGGAATTGATCTCCAAAGCTGTCGGCATATAAAGTACACGTGCAACCTCCGTTGCTGTTTCAAGCTCCGGATTGATGACCATGGTAAGTCCCAGACTCTTTTTCAGATATTTTATCTCCTTGCTGTAATCCGGATTTCTGACACGCGCTACCGTTGCGCAGTCACGTCCCTGTTTTGCGATCGTACAGCAAAGCAGGTTCAGCTCGTCAGAATTCGTTACCGCGATCACAAGATCGGTATTCTCCACACCGGCTTCCATCAGCACGCTGTAGCTTGCACCATTTCCGCAGATTCCCATAACGTCATACTGATTGACGTTCATCTCAACCTTATCCGCATTTTTATCAATGACTGTTATATCGTGCCCTTCCTTGCATAACTGTCTGGTCAGTGCCGTTCCGACCTTACCGCATCCTATGATCAATATATTAAGACCCGTTTTCTTCGCGCCTCGTTGCTTAAACATCACTTACCTCCACCGACTTCGGCTATAAATTATACATGCCTTTTGTGCATAAAACGCTCACTTTATTATAGCGTCAATCTTGATTGTAACATCTTTTTTCTATATGTACAGTGATATTTGAAAATTTTATCTAAAGTTTAGTTGGATTCTGTGTTATACTCCTGTCTGGAGGATTTGATATGTTATTTTCTTTATTTATTAATTTTTTCAAAATCGGATTATTTACATTTGGCGGCGGTTATGCGATGATCGCACAGATCCGGGAAGAAGTGGTTGCAAAACGAAACTGGCTCACGGAAGACGAACTAATCGAAGTGATTGCGATCGCTGAATCAACGCCCGGGCCGTTGGCGATCAACCTCGCTACTTTTGTCGGTTATAAACAAAGAGGCTTCCGCGGAAGTCTGGCAGCCACCCTCGGTGTCTGTATCCCATCCGTTATTATTATATTTGTCATTTCTCTGTTTTTTGATGCTTTCATTGCAAATAAATATGTAGCATATGCCTTCGTTGGCATTAAATGTGCTGTTGCTTTTCTGATCCTTACAACCGGAATCAGCATGATGAAAACACTCGACCGAAAAAAAATACCGGTTCTTGTATTTGTAGTTACTTTTATAATCATGGTGATCGGAGAACTGCTTTCCAAATCCGTTAATGCAATTCTTCTGATCCTCGCAGGCGGCATCATCGGAATTTTCTGTACCTCTTTTAAAAGGATCCGAAAGGAGGGTGCAGACAAATGATATATCTGACATTGTTTATTGAATTCTTTAAAGTAGGACTGTTCAGCTTCGGAGGCGGCTTCGGCATGATACCGCTGATCCAGGATGCTGTCATCCGCCATAACTGGATGAGTGAAGATGCCTTTTACAATTTTATCGGTGTCTGCGAATCTACACCGGGTCCGATCGCAGTCAACATGGCGACCTATGTCGGATCGACGCAGGCAGGACTTCCGGGCGGTATCGTCGCTACTCTCGGTGTCATCACGCCATCCTTTTTCATTATATTATTAATTGCCGCAGTTATAAAAAATCTGACGAAAAATACCTACGTGCAGGGCTTTCTGTATGGCATCAAACCGGTTATCCTGGCCCTGATCCTTGCAACCGGAATCAACATGCTGTTAAAGTCTACCGGGTATGTCAGCTTATCCGAATATGATGTGAATATCCCTGCTATCATTATTCTGTGCCTGCTTGCAGGAATCTATTTCTTCATCCGGCACAAATGGAAGCAGAAGCTGTCAGCGATCTCTCTGATCCTGCTTTCCGCGGTTCTGGGAATCGTGGTATCCATGATTGCCGAACACATCGGATAAAAAAGTCACCTGATACATGCAGCGTATCAGGTGACTTCATATTTTTCATTGGCAGTCATAATTATCCTTTTATATCAGATTGCTCTGCCTTTTATTTTCGATAGGATGGAGCAAGTGCGTATGTCGGAACATACTCCTCTGCTGCCACACTGTTCATGGCAAATGCCCGTACCAGAAACGTACCGATGGTTTTTGATGCATTCCGGATATAGCGTGCATCCGTTTCATTATCTCCGGCCTCCGTCATATACAGTGCATGGTTTTTCTTCAGATACTCGACCGCTTCCTCCACGGAATGAACCATTTCACCGATCCGGCTCGTTTCTTCCTGTTCTACATGTCCATGTCCAAATAAAAACTTCTGAAATCCACTTTCATATGCAACATGTTCAGAAAATCCGCCTTCAAAAATGGAGTTATGCGCATATGTGAAGAAATCCTCCACATAATGAAGTACATATCCGAGTTTCAGGAAAGAATATCTGCTGTTCTTCCCCTTTTCTTCCAGTTTCTGTATCCGGTTGACTGTATTATCAAATGAACTTTTCCAGGTATGCTTCTTAATATAGGTATGAACCAATATATCCGGCAGAATGCTGCCTAATAACAACCACTTCCTTTTGTTCTGTGGAACCTGTTCTATGATTTCTCTGGTTACAAATAAATGACTTCTTTTTTTCATATCAGTCTCCTTCCCACTTTAAACTTGGCACAACTTTTTCCGTTGTTCCTATCTATATTTTACCGCAGGAAGTATGAAATACAAGCCATTTCACAGAATTTTCTTGAAATTAGAAAAATTTTCTAACAATTTTTACACTAACCAAGACATCTTACACAGAGGTAACATACCTGACTATCATCCGTATAGTCTTCCGCAGCCAGGATCTCCATCATTGTATCCTTATACTCTTCGCCATATTTTCTCCTGTACATGATGCTGTATGACTTTCCGGTGCCATTGATATTCTTTTTTAGATTTTGAAGTGCAGTCTTCTGCCTGGTATTTTTATTCCATACCTTCCGGCATCTCGGTTTCATAAAAACCCCGTCCATTTCTGGTTCCCATTCGGATCGTCATGCCAAGATCCTCATAGACACTGGTGCACTCATAATCAATCGGCTCTGTCGTTCTGACAAGCTTCTCCAGCTCTTCTGCAGCCGCCATATATTCGTCACCATCAAAGCCACCGATCGCCGGTCCTGACGCCCCATAATATAAAGTCAGATAGATCACCTTACCATCCTTATCTTCTGCCGCGATCGTATAGTCCAGTAACTCCTCATTATTCCCGGTTGTCTCCTTATCGCCAAATAATGTAACGATCTGACCAATAAACAGACCATGATATTCTGCAAGTGCTTCGTCCTCATATACGTTTAACAACAAATAACTGCCTGCCAGGTCCACATCATCATTTACTCTGTAAAATGTATAATTCTCGCACGAATATCTCGCTTTCTCTGTCCCATCTGTCTTTTCTGTTGTGCTGTCTTTTTTCTGTGTATTCATATGATCTGAACTTTCCCCCGCTTCTTTTTCTGATGCTGCTTCTGTCTTCTCCGCTGTCGCATCTACTTCTATTGTCCGGTAATTCTCAGTTGTTCCATCCATACTGTATTCGGATGTAGCTACCCATTCTCCATAATCTGTCGTGATACCTTCATCGGCACACCCTGTCATCATAAGCACTCCAACTGCCCCTAATAATAAAATCGTCTTTTTCATATCCGGTGTCTCCCCATATATTTATTTTACCCCTGTAAACCTATCAGATCTAGTTTATATATCGTTTGCTCTAACTTCATCCGATCCAGGAACATTTTTTGCAACTTTTCCACCCATATTATGCCTTATTTTTGCAACTTTTCCAACCTTATTATGCCCCATTTTTGCAACTTTTCCAACTTTTTGCTGTACGACAAAAGGGCGGCCGTTTTCACGACTGTCCTCTTATGTCTGTCAATTTTATTTATAATCATTCTCCAGCCCGTCTACATCAAAGTAATTGATCTTCATAGCAGAACGTACATCATGAAGAGTTGCTGCTGCTTTCTTCTGGGCAGCCTCGCTTCCTGCCTTTAAGATGTCAAGGACATCCGGAATACGGCTCTCCCACATCTTACGACGTTCACGGATCGGTGTAAGCTCTGACTGTAATACATTGTTCAGGAACTTCTTCACCTTAACATCACCAAGACCACCACGGCTGTAATGCTCCTTCAGTTCATCCAGATTCTTATAATCCGGCAGGAACTGTTCAAAATGCTCCGGACGGCAGAACGCATCCAGATATGTAAATACGGAATTGCCCTCGATCTGTCCCGGATCCTCTACACGGATATGATTTGGATCCGTATACATGGACATAACCTTCTTCTTAACTTCATCTGCTTCATCGGAAAGATAAATGCAGTTGCCAAGAGATTTGCTCATCTTTGCTTTTCCATCGATACCCGGAAGTCTGAGACACGCTTTGTTAGACGGTAATACGATCTCAGGATCTGTCAGAGTTTCGCCATATACGGAATTGAATTTGTGAACGATCTCCTTGCACTGTTCCAGCATAGGAAGCTGATCTTCACCAACCGGCACTTCTGTTGCACGGAAAGCCGTGATATCTGCTGCCTGACTGATCGGATAGCAGAAGAATCCAACCGGGATACTTGCTTCAAAATTACGCATCTTGATCTCGGATTTTACAGTAGGATTTCTCTGTACACGAGATACTGTAACGAGATTCATATAATAGAAAGATAATTCTGTCAGCTCCGGAACCATGGACTGAATGAAGATCGTTGATTTCTCAGGATCGATCCCACATGCCAGATAATCAAGTGCAACCTGGATAATGTTCTGTCTTACCTTCTCCGGATGCTCGGCATTATCTGTAAGTGCCTGTGCATCTGCGATCATTATATATATCTCGTCATAGTTTCCTGAATTCTGAAGCTTTACACGCTCAGAAAGGGAACCAACATAATGTCCAACGTGAAGTCGTCCTGTAGGACGGTCACCGGTTAAAATAATTCTACTCATCTTAAAAAGTCTCCTTCATTTCTTCGTTCGATAATCCTGCCCCCAATTATACCGCGAGATACTGTCATCGTCAAGGAAACCCTACTGCTCACTGATGATCTTTCTGCCACTGAAATAGGTGATCAGAAAATATCCGCCATAGATCACAACCATAACAACAATGGTCATAAGCATGGCTGCTCCCATGTCATCGGTTCCCATCAGTGAAAGAATCTGTCTGCTGAATTTCAAACCAAATATTGAATGAATGACTGCCAGTGCAAGCGGGAACAGGAAGAACAGACCCATCTGTGCAAATAACGCATGATTGATCATCTTCTGATCCACACCCAGTTTTCGAAGCATCTTATATCGTTCCACATTATCGGTGCTTTCTGACAATTCCTTTAATGCGAGGATCGCTGCACCGGAGATCAGGAAGATCATTCCGATATATAAGCCGATAAAGGAAGCGATCGCGCCAAGTCCGATACTGGCAGCTTTTACATTTTCTTTTGTATTTAGACTCAACCTGACATCCGGGTCGTCATCCAGATTGATATGTTCATTTCTCGCCATGATCTTATCCGTATCGGTCGTATTATAGATTGCAAGCAAGCTTTCAGAGATCGGAGTTACTCCTGTAAGCACCCCATCCGGCACAATAATGATACCGGTATTAGCAGCCTGCGTAGAGATCTGAATATCGCCGGCCTGACATTTGCTCATTCCCGGCTTCAACTCATAACCATTTACCCGAATCGTCGTACCGGCCTGCAATGACATATCTCTGTATTTCACCATCTGCTTGTAATTTGCCACAACTCCGTATTCATCATTTTTGATCGACACAGTTTCAAAACCACACAGCTTTGCTACACGATTATAATCGGACACTGTCATGACTCTTTCCATAACATCCATCATGCCATATACCGGCTGGTCACCAAGGAACTCATCCTTTGCCTGTTCACTGAACGTATCTCCGTATGTGAAATCCGGCAGTGAGTATATATACACATCTTCATAGGCTGAAAACATAGATGACAGATCAATTCCATTTTCCTTATATATATCACAAATATCGCGTTTATCCCAGGTCGGATCATAATAAGCATCCTCATCTGCGCCCTTACCGGCTGCAACATCATAATCGGAGCTTCTTACCTGTCTGGTAATATTTACATCAACGGTAGCATACTTCCTTAATCCCTCATTTAAACCATTTCGGATCGTAAGTGCCGAAGTCAGCACACAGATCGTAACAAATAACATAATACAAATGATCGAGATTGACAGTACATTTGTATTTATACGGCTGCTCATCTGACGGATGACAAATGAATTCAGCCCTTTATAATAAACACGCTTCATGGAAGAAACTAACCGGAACAACATACCGGAAATCGACCAGAAAAACAGAAATGTGCAGACACATCCAAGTCCGATACAGAAATAGATATCTTTCATATAGAGCTCTGTTGTATTTAAATTGATCCGGTAATATGCATATCCAAGTCCTGCTACGGAAAGGAGAAATACGAATACCGATATCCACGGATTTTTCATCTTAACAGTCTCTGATCTTCTGCCCTTCTGGAACAAATCGATCAATTTGCATCGTCCGATCGCGATCGTATTAAACAGGATCACAACCACATAGATAATTGCAAAATAGAAACAGGTCTTTACAAATGCAGAACTTGAAAATACAAAATTGTAAGATGACATATCAGCTTCAAACATATTTGCAACTAACAGACTGGTAAGCTGGGAAAGTCCGATACCGGCAAGAAGACCAACGCCAAGTGAAACCAGACCGATGATCAGTGTCTCGATAAACAGCATCTTCGACACCTTCCATTTGCCCATTCCAAGCAGCAGATACAAACCAAATTCTTTGTTACGCCGTTTCATCAAGAATCGGCTGGCATATATGATCAGGAAACCAAGCACAAATGCAATAAATACGCTGACACCGGAAATGATATTTGCCATCAGCTCTACAATTTCTCTGGTATCTTTGGAGATCCTCATCATCGCCGTCTGTGTCTCGATCGCATTAAAAATATAGAAGATCGCTACACCAAGAACTAAGGTGAAGAAATAGATCGCATAGTCCTTCAGGCTTTTCTTCATATTACTAAGGGATAACTTAAAGAGCGTCATTTAAGTCACCTCCAAGCAATGTTACAACATCTATGATCTTGTTGAAGAATTCTTTTCGGCTGTCTGCTCCACGGCGAAGCTCATGGAATACTTTACCGTCCTTGATGAACAGGATGCGACCGGCATAACTTGCGGTAAAGGAATCATGTGTTACCATCAGGATCGTAGCTGACAGTTCTTCGTTCAGATGTTTCAAGCTTTCTAGTAACAGCTTTGCTGATTTGGAATCCAGTGCTCCGGTCGGTTCATCGGCAAGGATCAGCTTCGGATTCGTGATGATCGCTCTTGCAGATGCCACTCTCTGTTTCTGACCACCGGACATCTGATATGGATATTTATTTAGGACTTCTTCGATCGCAAGCTCCTTTGCGATCTTCTTTATCTTTTCATCAATCTTCTTCGCCGGAGTGTTCTGTATCGATAACGCCAGTGCAATGTTCTCATATGCTGTAAGCGTATCTAACAGATTGAAATCCTGAAAGATAAATCCCAGCTCTTCCCGACGGAAGCGGTTCAACTGGTTACCACGAAGCTTTGTGATATCATCTCTTCCTACATAGATATGACCGCTGCTGACACGGTCTATAGTGGAAATGCAGTTAAGCAGTGTTGTCTTTCCACTTCCGGATGCGCCCATGATCGCAACGTACTCACCTTTTTCTACGGCAAATGAAATGTTATCAATGGCTTTTGTAATGTTGGATTTGTTGCCGTAATACTTTTCGATATTCTCAATCTTTAAAATTGTTTCCACTTTTATCTCTCCTTGCTATCCAGTGTGTGACTAAATCGTTCAGGTAACACTTACATGTTTTTTGTGACCATTGTTCCACCAGTGAGCATCCCGTAAAATCACGTTTGCCTTTCCTCATGTTCTGCCATCCTATCTGCACATGTCTCTGTCGCGATAAAACCATTGCTCCGACGACATGGCACAGGATAGCAGAACACTCAGTTGGCTGCTCTATGGATTTTAGGGATTGCTCACTGTCAGAACAACAGTCCCATAAAAACATCCACGAAATACTAAAACGATTTACCCACACACCATTTTCTATTAATAACTGAATTAAGAGTTGCTGATCCCGTCAACACCTCATCTCCTGTTTACAAGTGTGAGTATATCGTTTTCAAGGGAGAGTGTCGTTTTTCTTATGTTACAGAAGGTTACAGTTTTGTAAGGTTAAGACATTTGGCATTCTTTATCTGTCTGTCAGATAAGGGGCACATGGTAAAGTATAGTTTTATTCATCCACCAGATAATAGTCGTTTCCACCAAAGGTTACTGCGACTTCTGTTCCGATATTTTCTTTGGAAGTGATCGTAAGACAGTGTCCTAGCTGATCGCACAGACCTTTTACGATATATAAGCCCATACCTGTTGACTTGGCAAAACGACGTCCGTTCTCACCGGTGAACGATTTTTCGCAGACGCGAGGAAGATCTGCTTCGGGAATTCCGATTCCATTATCTCTGATATGGAGTGTGATATCGTCACCTGCTTTTGTCGTCCAGATCCGGATCTGCCGATCCTCATCCGGCTTCATATATTTGATGCTGTTGCTCATGATCTGGTTTATCATGAATTCCAGCCATTTGGCATCTGTCGTAACGCTGACATCAACGTCATACACATCCAGACAAATGTCACTCTCTAACAGCATATCTTTATTCTTCAACGCCACTTTATTCACAACCGACTTGATCCGCACTGAATCAAACCGATAATCTTTGCTCGCATGCTCTGCCCGGACATAATACAGCACCTGATCGGCATATGCATCCAGACGGTTCACCTGATCTTCGTATTTCTTCGGTATTTTATCCTGATTATTGTGACACATCAGTATCAGACTTGCGATCGGCAGTTTGATCTCATGCACCCATATCTCGATGAAATCCTTGAAATCATCTACACTCTGCCGATACTCCTTCACATGCTCTGTCATGGATTTGTTGATCTCATATAACGCCTCATAGACCAGCTTTCCCTCACAGAAACCCGGCTCCTCCAATGTATCGACAACCAGATATTTCTGATCCAGCTGCTCCATATGTGCATAAAGGGAATTATAGAATTTCCTGCGTTTCATATAATCTGTTAAAATAGCAGTCATTAGAAACAAAACTGCCAGTACCAGAAAAATCACCGTCAGCTCCCATGGCGTCTGCATCGCGCGGAAAGCAGCCAACATGATCGCTATAAATAACAGATATCCGATTAGGATGCCTGCTCTATCCTTTATGTATTCCCCAAATCTCATATCAACCGATACCCCTGTTTCTTTCTTGTCTCGATCGCATCCGGCAGTCCAAGCTCCGCAAGTTTTGTCCGAAGTCTGCTGATATTAACCGTAAGCGCGTTATCATTTACATATTCCTCATTATCCCATAGATCCGTCATGATCTCATCTCTGGATACGATCTTGTCCTTACTACTTAACAGCCGCTGGAAAATGATCATTTCATTCTTTGTCAAAACCTGTTCTTTCTCACCAAGCCGGATCGTCCCTTTGCTGAAATTCACCTCCGCTCCACGATAGGATGCTGCATTCTGGCTTCCCTCCATCCGTTTCAGCACTGCTGCGATCCGTAGCAACAGGATCGTCGGATTATACGGCTTCGTGATATAATCATCCGCCCCATAGCTCATCGACAGAACCTCGTCCATCTCGGATGTGCGGCTAGTCACCATGATAACCGGGATATCCGATTCCTTCCGAATCTCCTTTAACAGATTTCTGCCATTTATGCCCGGAATATTAATATCCATCAAAATAAGATCTGCCCCTGCTGCCAGAATCTCCTCTTTTGAATGTTCAAAATCAGTCAGATAGGATGCCGCATAGCCTTCGTTCTCTAATATTTCAATAAGCTCCATGCATATGCTCTTATCATCTTCCACAATAAAAATCTTCTTCATAACGCTCTCTACCGGCTCCTTCTATCGCCTATATTTACCCAACAGGCAGCCACACTGCCCATCTGCCTGTCGGCATCATTATAGCATACCCCCAAAACTTTTCACCATATTTGTTTCAGGGTATTTTATTACAAGATGCTAGCCCGTTGGTCTTTTTTGCGAGGAATAATTACTATTAACAATCCAAACTAAAAAAGCTATTAGCGCAATAAGAGAAAAATTCATGTATTTTTTATTCAGCTCGCGCACTGATTTGTCAGCAGTCGCCCTAACTCACCCTAAAGGGTTCAGACAAGGGCTTGGTGCTGACAGTTAGCGCAAGCTTCATTACAAAAATACTATGAACATTTTTCTTCTTATTTGCCTAATTTCTTTTTCTTGTTTGTATTGTTATTATAGTTTTCTGTTTCTCGCAAGAAAGACCAACGGACCAACATCTCACAACCACGAAATTGAAGTAAATATCGCAAATACATTCCTTAAAGTCTGTGCTCTAAAGTATATACCAACTAACATCGTAAAGCTTTGCCTATGTCTATTATTACTAACTGCCGCTCTTCCTTACAGGAAGTAGAAATGTAGCACAACAATTTATGATACAAAAAAGCCATTAGGCAGCTAAGAAGAAAACATTACATATTCTATTCAGCTCACATGGCTGAAATGCAACTAGCATCCCGTAATAAAAAAGCCCTGAAACAGATATGGTGAAAAACATTCATGTAGTATTCGTGATAAAGTTTGTGCTAACTGTCAGCACCAAGCCCTTGTTTGAACCCGTCAGGGTGAGTTAGGGCGACTGCTGACAAATCAGTGCACGAACTTTATAGAATACGAAATGAGTTTTTCACCATATCTGTCTCAGGGTATTTTATTACGGGATGCGAGCGGCTTACTCTTCGTAAGGAAGAACTGCTCCATCGTAAGTTTCTTTGATGTAGTTCTTTACGTCGTCAGACTTTAATACGTCTACGAGTGCCTTGATTGCTTCGTTGTTTTCGTTGCCTTCCTTAACAGCGATAACGTTTACATAGGTCTTAGCTGCTTCTGAATCATTCTGCTCATATGCAAGAGCATCTTTTCCTACTGAGAAGCCTGCTGCAAGTGCATAGTTACCATTTAAAACGACATACGCTGTCTCGTTTACAACTCTGGCAACCTGTGCTGCCTCAAGTTCAACGATCTCTACATTGTGTGGGTTTTCTTCGATATCATTAACCGTTGCATTGATACCTGCGCCATCCTTTAACTTGATGATTCCGTTGTCCTGTAATAACAGAAGGGCTCTTGCTTCATTTGTTGTATCATTCGGAACTGCGATAGAATCACCATCAGCGATCTCGTCTAAGCTTTTCTTTGTACCCGGATAGATACCGAATGGCTCATAGTGGATCTTGCCTGCAACTACAAGGTGTGTACCTTTTTCTTCATTGAAGCTCTCAAGGTATGGAACATGCTGGAAGTAGTTTGCATCGAACTCGCCGCTTTCTACAACCTCATTTGGCTTTACATAATCATCAAATACTGTAACCTGAAGATCATATCCTTTTTCCTTTAATGCTGTCTTTGCATACTCGAGAATCTCAGCATGTGGTGTTGCAGATGCTGCAATCGTAATTGTCTTTGAATCTGTTTTGCTGTCTTTATCTTCTTTCTTGCCGCAGCCTGAAAGGGCTCCTGCTACTAATACGCCTGTTAATGTAAGTGCTAATAATTTCTTAAATGTCTTTTTCATGGAAGATTCCTCTCTTTCTTTATTTTTCTTTTTTTATTTTCATTTTTATATATCGGATGCCCGGTGTGCACTTTCCTGACATCTGTTTGTAAACCGCCAATAACGCTCCGGTACTGATCCGGCTGTCATGGTCAGGGTTTATCTGATTATGATTTTCTCCGGTCTAATCGGTTTGCGATCAGCATTCCGACTGACTGGAAGATCTGAACGATCACGATCAGTAAGATAACTGTCACGATCATGATATCTGTCTGGTATCTGTAATATCCATAGCGGACTGCAATATCACCAAGTCCACCACCTCCGACTGCGCCTGCCATCGCAGAATAACCAAGGATGGTTCCGATCGCGATCGTTGCTCCGGTGATCAGCGATGTTCTTGCCTCTACAAGGAGCACACGAAGGATGATCCGCATCGTTCCCGCACCCATTGCACGGGCAGCCTCAACAACTCCGTTGTCAACTTCCTTCAAGGATGACTCTACCATTCTTGCGATAAACGGAATAGCTGCTACCGTAAGCGGTACGATCGTTGCTGTCGATCCGTAACTCTTACCAAGAAGAAATCTGGTAAATGGGATCAATAAGATCAACAGAATCAGGAATGGTACGCTTCGAACGATATTTGCGATAAAATCAAGAATCTTATACAAAATCGGATGCGGTTTCAGTCCGTCTTTATCGCTGATACAGAGGAGCACGCCCATCGGAAGTCCGAATACATATCCAAACAATGTAGAAACAACTGTCATATAAAGTGTCTCTAAGATACCATTTAAGATCATTTCTCTAATTTGTTCCGTCCACATGTTCCTCACCTCCATTCACATTGTTACTTAATTCTTCAAGCTCCAGTCCCCGTTCTTTCAGGTACTGTTCCATCGCTGTAACATTTGTCGAACCCTTCGGAAGCTCAAGTATCATTTCTCCCTTCGCCACTCCTCCGACATTCTTTGTCGCCGCTTTTAAGATATTAACCGGCTCCTTAAATGTCAGGATCATATTTGCAATTACCGGTTCAAATGCTGAGTTCTCCGTATATACGATTCGGATTCTGGTTCCATTCTTTATGCGGTCAGTCGTCTTTAATGATTTCGGCTCTGTAGCATTTCCTTCGTCCTTCTGTAACAGCTCTCTGGCTACTTCGGACTTTGGATGATTAAAGATATCAATCGTTCTGCCATGCTCAACGACCTGACCATCCTTCATGATCGCTACCTGATTACAGATCTCTCGGACAACTGCCATCTGGTGAGTGATCACAACGATCGTGATTCCAAATCTCTGGTTGATATCCTTTAACAGTTCCAGAATCGACGATGTCGTCTGTGGATCAAGTGCACTGGTTGCCTCATCACAAAGCAGGATCTGCGGATCGGATGCAAGTGCTCTTGCGATCGCAACTCTCTGCTTCTGTCCACCGGACAACTGTGAAGGATATGCTTTTGCACGATCCCGCAAACCAACGATCTCTAACAGTTCATATGCTTTCTTTCTCGCCTCTGCCTTTGATTTTCCCTGAATGAACAGTGGAAAACATACATTATCAAGAACCGATTTCTGCATCAGCAGATTAAAATGCTGGAAGATCATACCGATATGTTCTCTCTGTTTACGAAGCTCTTTATCTGACAGATCTCCAAGCTCCTTATCCTGTACCACAACCGTTCCCGATGTCGGCACTTCTATATGATTGATACATCGTACCAGAGTACTTTTCCCTGCACCGGACATTCCGATGATTCCATAAATGTCGCCGGCTTCAATATTCAGTGATACATCCTTTAAAGCATCGATCGTTCCGTCTTTGGTCTGAAACGTCTTCGACACATGCTCGATCTGAATAATTGCCATATTGTTCTCCCCTTTCAAGTTCTTTTCCTATTATAAATCAGACAGTCTTCTACTTTATCCATGTAATAGATACCATCCTGCCGCATAACAAAAGGCAGTCATCATATGCTTATGACAACTGCCCTTTGTTATATGATAAACAATACTATATATCTAACAAATCAGGTGTTCAAAGCATATGAAATAAACGCCATACAATCACACATCATCCGGCAGCAACACATATTGTTCTTTGCAGTTGTCATGATTCTTTCTGAGCCCATATGCTTATCCTCCTTGTAAATTCTCTGTGATTTATTCTCAGGAACTTTTCATACTATGTTGATATGTTTTATCTGCTTTGTTTCTTTCATGTTTCATGATTATAGCGTCCGTTTTTCCAGTTGTCAACCATTATATCCTATTTAAGTTATAGGATATATATTTGGCTGGTTATAAGTTTTGCTTATAGCAGTATCCATGTAACTTAATTTTCATATTTTTTTTAGTAGATTTCTTTCCATCTATTTTCTCATATGCTATTATTCAACTATACGCACCATTTTATTATTTCTATATAGAATGGAAGCAAAAAAAGAAAGGAGAGGCAAATGAAAAAGCACTCAAAGCTGCGCCGTTTCGGCGCGATCATTCTCGCGATGGCTATGGTTCTGACGCTGATCACACCATCTATCACTTCCGATGCTGCAACATCAAAGACAGGTAAGGTTACAGCAGTCAAAGTCACAAATCTGCCATCCAGTACGCTTACCTTGAAAAAGGGGAAATCAAAAACACTTAAGGTAAGCGTATCAACCAGTAACTCTAAAGTATCTAAAAAGGTAGTTTTCAAATCAAGCAACACGAAAGTTGCAACCGTATCATCCAAAGGTAAGATTACCGCCAAAAAGAATGGTACTGCCAAAATTACCGTATCATCAAAGGTGAACGCAAAGAAGAAAACTGTTATTACAGTCAAGGTCGGTACACCTGTAACAAAAGTTACCCTGAATAAGAAAAATGCAAAGATCACACAGGGTAAAAAACTCAAATTAAAAGCAACTCTTACACCGAAAAAAGCAAGTAACAAGAAAGTAATCTGGACATCTTCTAATAAGAAGATCGCCAAAGTTTCATCAAATGGAACTGTTACAGCTGTGAAAAAAGGAAGTGCGACTATCACCGCAACCGCTGCGGATGGTTCCGGCAAAAAGACATCCTGTAAGATCACTGTAACCGCAAAATCTCAGAAACCGGCTACCGTGAATCCAACACCTGTGAATCCTACACCTGTAAATCCTACACCTGTAAATCCTACGCCTGTTGCACCTACTCCGGTCATTGCAAATAAACTGACCTTATCCGACACAGCAATTACGATCAAAAAGGACGAAGAAAAACAGTTAACGGCTTCTCTGGAACCATCAAATGTTACCGATTCATCCCTCACATGGAGTAGCAGTAATACCTCAATCGTTCAAGTATCTGAAGCAGGTATGGTTCGCGGTCTTAAAAAAGGAACCGCAGTTGTCACAGTACGTAACACCGCAAGCGGTTTATCTGCATCCTGCAATGTTACCATTATTTACTCAGCTGTTGTTTCTTCTCAGGAAGAACTGGATTCTGCCCTCGCAGACGGAGTAAACTCTCTTACACTGAATATCTCAGAGGATCAGGATATCACGATCCCAAGCGGTTCTTACAGTGATGTTGCTTTATCTGTCAATGGAAATGGCGGCACGATCACAAACAACGGAAATTTTGACGCTATTGAGATCACTGCCCCGATAAATTATATCGAAAATGCAAGAAATACACTGATCCTAACTGCACCTGCATCTATAGCTATCAGCAAGAATGCATCTGCATCCATTATGATCAATCTTGCAAATGCAGTCAAAGACGACACTGTCTTTGTTCATAATGAAGGAACTATATCACAGCTTGATATCATGTCCGCCGGTACTATCCGTCTGACAAATGAAAAGGAGCGTACGACACCGCTTCCGGTAAATATAACATCTGACAATGTTAAATTTGTAACAGACCAGCCGGCAGCTATTACTGCAAATAAAAAGGCAGATCTTGTCTTTACAGGAGAAACCGAAGGAACAAGTATCTCTGTTGACACCGCGGCTAACACACCGGATATCTTCGGTGTCGGTTACTTCGATGTTATCAGTAAGGATACAGACAAAAAAGAAACTATATCTGCAAGACCAAGCGCTGAAGTTGCAAAAGTAACTATCATCGGAAATGTACAAAGTGCCACTACTGACGCTGCTCTTTCTGATGTTACGGTTACATTGATTCCGGAAGTCGATTATAAAGAAGGCACAACACCGGAAACTGCCGTTACCATATCAACAGACGACGATGGTGATTACAGTTTCTCTCAGGTTCCCGGTGGTAACTATTATCTGGTAATGACAGCAGAAGGCTATAAACCGGCGATTCAGTTGCTCTCCGCTTCAAGCCGTTATAATTCTGTATATCAGAATGAAACCATGGAAATGATTCCATCTGATCTGGAAGACAACAACACAGGCTCCATATCCGGTACTATTCTGGACGCATCCAATAAGAATGCCGTAGCAGGACTTACCATAGAGATCCGTAAGAATAAGGGAAATGTCCTCGGTGATGCATTACAGACAGTCACCGCTAATTCTGATGGTTCTTTCAAATTTGATGGATTAACCGGAGACCAATACACAATCCATGTCATTGATAACACAGATTCTTCTGAACGATACATTACTAAAAATATGAATGTCTGTCTGCTTCCGGATGATACGCTTACAAACCAGACCATTACGGTTACAAAACCGATCAAGGGAAGTGGAATCCGTTTCGTATTATCCTGGGGTTCTGAAGAAGATGGCGTACCATCAGATCTTGACTCTCATTTATTTGGACCAAGTGTAAATGACCCGGATGGTATATCCGAAATATTTTATGGATCAAAAATATATGCTTCCGGCATGACAATCTTTACAATACTGGATGTAGACGAAACTGCTTACAACGGACCTGAGACATCTACAATTGTCACTCCTATTGACGGCATGTATTACTTCTATGTATACCAGTATTCAGAAAATGGTTCCCTAACTGCTTCAAAAGCATCTGTCGATGTCTATTCCGGAGGGGAATTATTAACAACCTACAATGTACCGACATCCTATACACCTGATAGTACAGATACCAATGCTGGGGATTCTACTTCATCTCCTTATTGGTGGAAGGTCTGCAGTTATGATTCCAGAACAAATGATATTACAAGCCTGAACGAACTCTGCACATCAGTTATCATTAACGGTAAATTAATTGATACAGACGGCAATGGCGATAACGATGCAGAACATGGATATATCTCTGCACCAACTCCATCTGTTTCCTGTGATTCCGATCCTGCTTTTCAGCTTTCTTTATCATCGCCTTCTATCAACACCGATGACTACAGTGCCGAATTTGGTACAATTACAAACGGCAAGATAGCTCTGTATTCATCCACATATGATGAAACTGATATATGGGATCATCTGACATGGGATATAGCAGAAGGTTATACCTGTGCTGTTTCTGATGATCACAAAACATTAAACATATATGACACAAAGAATGTTTTATGGGGTATCTATAATATAACAGTACAGAAAATGATCACTCCTGTTCTGGATTCCACTTATGATTATGAAGTAAATTTTGAGAAAAAAACCATAACACTCAATGTATACACTCCATTATCAGACGAAAATATCTACTCCCTGCCATTTACTGTTCCGGATGGATCTGGCTATACCTGTTCAGTAACTAATGCCGGGGAAGACTCCGATGCAGATGCAGATATAGATATCTACAATGACAACGGGGAAATTGAATGTACATACAAGTTGTATGTTTATTTCCAGGCTATCTCTCAAATAAACTATACCCAACCAATAGAAGATTATTCTATTAATCTGGATGAAATCGAATTATATTGGGAAGAATCTACCGTCATAGCAGATCTGGATGCTGCCACGATCAATAATTCTCTCAATATATCCTTATACAAACCAGACTTATATTCCTACACAATTGAGAGAGCAAAAGAGGAAAATGATGATGGTGAACTTATAGATGCAAATTATTTCTTCATCAAGATCACCGAAAATGAATCAGGCAATGTAGTGAAACGCTATATTGTCTATAATTACAGCAATAGTGATGACGACTATTTGTAATAATATTATTATTTAACTGTACACACATTTGTTTTCCCAGCCCCTCCAATCCCGGAGGGGCTGTTTTTTATAATCATCTTTTATGTTTCCACATCTGCCACTATGTCTTTCTCCTCTCCCGCCTTTATACCTTGACACGCAAATAACGGTAAGTTAAACTATATATTTGTAAATTATATTGTTAGGAGGAAGATCGGCTTAACATTACATATTTACTTCCATGTTTTACTAATCTAAAGTTATTGCCGGTATAACTGCATGTCATTTCATTCATTATTAAATTCAATCATCGATTCACAATCCGTAACGAAAAATTCTCTGATCAATGAAACCGGGATCGACCGTTCCAGCTTCTATCAGATCTTGAGCGGCAAACGTATTCCCACAAAAGATCAGATTACAAGTATTATCCGCCAGCTTGATATATCTGCTGCCGATGAGATGGCTTTATATGATGCCTTTTATCTGGAACGGCTGGGCGAGGTCAATTATCATTACCTGAAATTCACAGAGAAATGTCTGAGGGTGATCGGTTCTCCATATATAGACGCCAATGCATCTAACAACCAGCCACCTTCCTACTCACAGGAATTACAAAATAAACTATCTGACAATCCGATTGATACAGATCAGTCACAGGCTACCACAGGAACTATACTTTATCACTCCACGGATGAGATCATCTGTGGTCTGACTAAATTCTTAATACACGCCAGCAAAAAAGAAAACAATCATTTACAGGTATCACTTCCGTTCGATCTGTCATCACGGATCAAACTGTTTTCCAACATTCAATCACTTATCACTTCTGGGAAATTTCAAAATGCAACAATTTCCCAGATACTGCATTTCCAAACAAAAAATCCGAATGACATCACTGAAAAACTGGACGGATTTGCCACGCTGTTAGAATCGATTCTTACAAAAGGGACCAACATCACCTATAACATTTACTATTATTCCAATGAACAAAAAGTCAGCAAGAACTCCGGTGTACTTTTCCCGTTCTATATCATAACGGATGATGCCAGTCTCCTGCTAAATGCCGATGCCAACAAAGGTTGTCTGTTGACCGATCCGAGCCTCATCGGATTTATGCGTAAAGAATTTGATTCGGTATTTGACCATGCGAAACCGTTTCTGTCCAGCTTCAGTCAGAAGGAGCTTCCACAATTCCAGGCAAGATCCATTCCTGCAGAAGAAGTGATCTTTATCCAGAAGCATCCCGGTGCCTGCCTGATGGTGACCGATGATCTGGTTGAGAAATATGTTCCTGAAGAATTCAAGGAAACCCTAAAACAGCATTTTCATTTCATGCAGCAAATGAATGCCAGTGAGGGCATCACACTGGACGGCATCCGGGAATTTGCAAGAAATCATGTGATTTCCGAATCCGGGTTCTATGTAGAAGCAAACACGGCAGATATTATCAATGCTCTGGAACAGTTAAAATCACGGCTTGACCGGAACCTCTTTGTCCTTGATACCGAAAAAATTCCGGTATCCGATAACTGGGCTTTCCTTTTATATCCAGATCAATATGCCCTGCTTGTTCCAAATAAAGAACTAGATTTTATCATCTGTGTGTCTGATCCGGATATTATACAGGCATTAACTTATACCTTTCATTCCGTAGATTTTAATGATTTTATTCTGGATAAAAAATATGTAAAACACGAGCTCCAAAAGTTAATTTCTGAAAATCAAAACAGAGTGGCAGATTCAACTTTATAAATGCCACTTCTGGTTTTTTGTACATCAGCATGGTAATATTTAATTGTTTTTATTGTTACATCATTTGATGTTCACTTTATTCATATGAGGGGTAATTTATAGACAGGCGGCGGCTTCTTACAGGTCAAAGAAGCCGCCGTCTTTGTGATCTTACTATATTATCATAGTAGCATTACAGGATTTCATTTCTCTGTTTTGCGCTATTCTGCCATGTTCAAAATCCCTAGATCGTGCCTTTTACAACCAATGTACTGACACCCGGATCCGCCGTCCATACACCGGTAGCCGGATTCTGTGTATAAGTTGCAGCTGGAACTGTGATCTGACCCGCAATCGTTGTAAACACTCCTGTTGTCTCATCATAGGTATAGTTTGTTGTCTCTGCCCATGCCGTTCCATTAAAGGATACTGCAAGGTTTGACAAAAGCGGATTAAAGGTATCCACTATCACCGCATCGGTTCCGATATCTGCCGGTGCACTTCCTGAATTCTGGATCAGGAAAGTATAGGTTAATGTTCCGTTTTCTGTTACAGGAACCGGACTTACAGACTTCGTGATTGTAAGGATCGGCGTACTCTCTGTACCGATCGTCTCTGTTACCGTGATCGGAGTAATGCCACCACCGGATACAACTGCTGTATTCGTGATCGTTCCTGCTGCATCCATCGGTGCAAATGCATTCACCTCTGTCTCATAAGCAACTGTGATATTGCCCCCTGCAGGAACTGTCAGTCCTGAAATTGCAAGTGATGGTTCTGCAACAACAACTGGTGTTGACTGAAGCACTCCATTTACATAATATTTCACACTATCAGCCATATAAGTGAGCGGAGTCAGTGTTTCTGTTCCAAATGTGTATGCGCCCAGATTATCTGTAACTGTCAGACCATTAAATGCAGTCGTACCGGAATTTACAATCGTTATAATATACGTTACGGTATCATTCTGACCATATGTCTTTCTGACTGCGGTCTTGCTTGCTGACAATACCTCCAGCAGTTCTCCGACTGCTATATTGGAATTTGCTATGGAATTACCATAGCGAAGCTGTGCCTGATTGGTAAACTGTGCCATAAATTGCTCTCTTCCTTTCTTATATTCAGGTATAGTACAATATATGACAGAATTTTTATTTTGTTATTATTATTAATTATCTTTCTCCCGGAGTTTTACGACCAACTCATAGACCTCAGGATGTTTTTCTTTCAAATGCTCATCCAGCAAATGTCTTCGTTCTTTAAACTTCTCCGCAAGCTCCGGATGATCCTTTGCAATACGGTCATGGATCTCTCTACGATGATTCTCGAAGCGTCTGGCAATCGTTTCCTCTTCCTTACCTGATATATGAACGATCTCCTTCAGATGCTCTTCCAGATGCTCTAACCACTCATCCTCATCCATAGCTTCCATATGTGACCAGCTTCCATGCAAAAGCTCATCAACATCTCCGGTCTGTTTCAGATGCTCGATCTGAAGTCTGATCTGCTTCTCTATCTCATCTTCACTCTCCGCTCCAAACGCCCATACAAATTCCTGAACCCTGTTATCTGCACGCTTTCTGGACGCACTTCTCGGCTGATTGTCTACATCACCCTCTAAAGGATATGGTCGCTTAATTCCCATATCCTTTAAGGCAATATGTACTGTTCGTCTGACACAGCCTTCCTCAATCAGATAACCAAGTCCCAACTTACGCAGCTGTTCATTCACATCTGCGATATGCTCTGTCATGTAGAAACGGATTCCCTTATCCTTTAACGACTGATATAACATGGCGATCCTGTCAGCCGCTGTTATATCGATACTGCCGATTCCACTGGCATCTATGATAACCGCCTTTGTCTCAGGCGTGATATGATCTTCAATATCTCTCTGGAGAATCTGTATATTCGCAAAGAACAGATTGCTGCTGAACCGATAGATCAGTACACCGGAGATTGCATGGATCTGACTGCTCTCCTTCAGATCCCGGAAATGTTTATGCCCCGGCTGAATTCCAAGGAAACATCTTGCAGGCTTGGCTGTCCGTATGATCATCTCTGTAAAGGAAAGAAGAATACCGATCAATACACCGTTGATCGTGCCAAGTAACAGCACACCAAAAAATGCCCCGAAAAAGATCAGGCATTCTGTACGGCTGACTTTAAAGAGTCTTACCGCAAGATCAAATTCCGTTGCTCCAAGCAACGCTGATATCACAATGGCTGTAAGCACAGGAACCGGAAGATAACCGATAAATCCGGTTGCACAGACCAGAACAACAATCATGGAAAGACCTGCTATGATACCGGTAAGCTGTGTCTTTGCCTGATACTGTTCTCCCATTGCCGTTCTTGATACCGAGCCATTGATCGGACAACAGCCGGTAAATGCCGCAAGGAAATTCCCCATTGAAAATGCCAGAATCTCCTGGTTATCATTGATCCGGTAACCATTCTTCTGCGCAAAATTATTCTCCGCCAGAAGTGTCTCTGCCATTATAACGACTGCTACCGACAGGCTGATCGTTACAGCCTCGCGGATCGATATCACACTAAAATCCGGAACCGCCCAGTGTGGGAGTCCGGTATCAACAGATGCAAGTGTCTGCACACCCCAGTCCTCTATAGGAAGCAGATATGTCATGCCTGCCCCGGCTATCATCAAAAGAACCGCCATCGGAAATTTCGGGATCAGCTTCTTACATACCAGCAATAGCACAAGAGCCGCAAGTCCCAGTACCACCGACTGCCGGTTGATATCTCTGGCTGTCTTTATGATATGTTCTGCCAGCTCAAAAAACTCTCCGGTTCCTGCCGATCCTCCCATCAGCTTCGGTACCTGCATTAGTATAATAGTCGTACAGATTCCGGTAATGAATCCGCCCATAACCGGTGCCGATATATAGTTGACCAGTTTTCCTGCTTTCATAATATAAAACGCCAGAAGCCACAATGCCACAAAGAAGGTCAGTACCGGAACAACCGCCATTGCCTCCTCTGATCCACTCTCTATATGAAGGCTTAACAATGCCGACCCAATAAGGGCTGCCGGAGCTGCATCCACTCCAAAAATAAACTGAGGCGATGTCGAGAGCAGAGCAAATATCAAGATCGGAAATACCGAACCATACAGTCCATAGACTGCAGGAAGTCCGGCAATCTGCGCATATCCCATGGAGATCGGAATGGATACTGCCATGATAATAATACCTGCAAGAAGATCCTTTATGAAATTTTTCTTATCATAATGACGTAATGTAGCCGCTAATGTTATCTTCATCTCTGCCTCTTATATCTGTATATTATTATACTGCCATTATAAAAGAAAAGTGGAGCCATGCACAACCATTATCTTCGTCTTTCTTCTATTCAGCCCCTGTTATCAACCATCTGATATATGACATATATCAATTTCACCATCCGTCGTCTATCTCCGGCCGGATCTCCGCCAAATCTTTCTTGCTTCCGCTTCCCTGATCAATTCATCTCTGAAATCAGGGTGTGCGATCGATACCAGAGCCTCTGCCCGCTCCCATGTTGAACGGCCTTCCAGATTCACAACTCCATATTCCGTTGCCAGAAAATAAACCTGACTTCTTGGAGAAGTAACGATATCTCCATTAAACTGTGGATGAATTCTTGAATGAACCACCCCTTTACTGTCCTTGTACACAGAACTCATGCAGATAAATGCTTTACCTCCCTTAGATGCAGATGCACCAACGAGGAAATCCAGCTGTCCACCGGTTCCGGATATCTGTCTGACACCTGCACTCTCCGCTGCCACCTGACCATACAGATCAACAGCAACACAGCTATTGATGGAAACCATGTTATCAATCTCACCGATCACTCCGGGACGATTCACGTACTCTAACGGATATGCCGCAACTCCCGGATTATCGTCAATCCAATCATATAGGTTCTTGCTTCCGACCGCACAACCAAATACTCCTTTTCCGCGATCGATCTGCTTGTATTTGTTCGTGAGCTTTCCCGCCAGATACATTTTCAGATATGCATCACTGCAAAGCTCCGTATGCATACCAAGATCCTTCAGATCAGACTCCGCAATGATATCACCCAGTGCATTCGGCATACTTCCAATACCGATCTGCAGGGTTGCTCCATCCACGATATAAGGAATGATCAGTTCCGCAATCTTACGATCAACTGCAGTCGGCTCCGGCATCAGCATATCCGGATACGGTTCATGCTCTCCTTCCACGATATAATCAATATCCGAAATATGGATACACTCATCATAACCGCCGCGAACCTTCGGAAGATTCTCATTGATCTCTACGATCACGATATCTGCCGCACGCACGATTGGTGCTGCCACTCCGGTATTGACCGAATAATTAAAATATCCATGCCGATCCATCGGTGACACACTGAGCATAACTACATTTACCTTAAGAAAATACTCATAATATGCTGCATTATTATGAAATACCATCGGAATATAATAGCAGAGTCCACGATCGCATAACGACCGCTCATATGCTGAACAATGCCAGCTGTGATAAGTAAAATGCTCCTGACTCTCATCACATTCTGCAACTGCGATCGGTCCTGAGATCAGATTACCACGGATCTTAACATCAAACAGCTCGTCTCTACGTTTCGCCAATGCACGATCCAGGATCTCCGGCTTTCCAAGTGAACAGGTATAATCTACCCAATCACCATCTTTTACAACGGAAACCGCTTCCTCCGGTGTGCGGAGTTTTCGTCTGTATTCCTCTAAAAAATGTTCGTATGTCATACTGTTCCCTCCTTCGCTTATCCGTCCCTGACACAAATTATGCCTGTAAAACCTCTGACAGCTTCGTGTCTGACTGCAATACTTCTATCGCTTTCTTTCGGTACTGTTCTTCGTGAAGATAAGTATACCGGAATGGTTTTATAGCCGGTGCTTTTTCGATCGCACGGATGAAATCTTCCTGCTTCATGCCGACTGTCTTCACATAATCCCAGAATCCGGTATCTGTAAATACCGTATTGATCCGCTCATATCTGTGATCCTGAACAACACTCATCAGATATGTTGCAACTCCGACCTGAATACCATGAAGCTGCGGACGTTCCAACATCTGATCCAATGCATGTGATATCAGATGCTCACTTCCACTGGTCGGCGCACTGTCTCCTGCAATCTCATTTGCCACACCGCTCATGGCAAGAGAATCTAATAGTTCTTTGATAAACCGTTCATCGTGAATGTCTTTAAACGGTGTCCGCACAAAGCTATTGACCGCCTTCTTCGATATCATCATCGCAAAGTCATTTACCGAACCATGTCCATGTGCTTCTTCAAAATTCCAGTCATAAAGTGCCGTGATCTTCGATACCATATCACCGATACCGGAAAACAGAAATGCCTCCGGTGCCCCCTTTATCACATCGATATCTGCAAAGATTCCATATGCGATCCCTGCCGGTACGGATTTGCGTCGTCCCTCCACGATCAGAGATGCGCTGGCACTGGAAAATCCATCACTGGATGCCGACGTCGGCACGCTGATAAATGGCAGTTTTCTTAAAAAGCCACAATATTTGGCCGCATCAACCACCTTACCGCCTCCGATACCAAGCACTGCCTGTGCAGTATTCGGGAATGAAAATGCAAGCTGCACCAGATCGTCGATCCGAACGGTATCCATCTCCATATATTGAAGCACCTCAACACCGCTGTCTGACATACCCTCCATCACCGTATGTCCAAACATATCGATCAACCCATTGCCAAACAGGATCACAACCTTGCAGATTCCCTCATCTGCAAGATACCCCCCGATCCGTCTGAGCAGATCTTTTTCCACCTTTAATATAGATGGTATCTGTATCTCCCTGGTATCAATCTTCGCCATAATCGCCAACCTCCTGTAGCCCTGTAATTTATTATACATTCTCTTATTCAAAATTTCTGCATTACTCTATATTCTGCACTACTCTGTATTTTGCACTACTCTATATTTTACACTATTCTATATTCTACATAATTATATACTCAACATACCCTATTTTAATCTAAACTGCAACTCATTCTCATTCAAACCAAAACTAACATAGAGCAGTGGAAATACCAAGGATTAGTATGATGAACGAAAGACTAAAAAATTTGAAGCCGGAGGGATATATATTTTATGAAGCAGACCTATTCTAACGTCGGTTCTTAACGAATCACCATCGGGTGATGAGTTTAGTACCGCTACGTTAGAATCGAACGAAAGTGCTCTGCGTAATAAAGATATATATCTCCCCGGCTTCGAATTTTTTACACAGCCTTAATTGTATTTCCACTGCTCAGACTGTAACTGTAGGTCAACCATATGCTTGTAGATGCCGTTTCTGGACTTCAGTTCTGCAGGTGTTCCCTGCTCCGCAACTACGCCATCCTTCAACACAACGATCTTATCAACACCATCTACCGTACGCATTCTATGTGCAATGATAAGTACCGTCTTATTCCGGATCAGCTTGGAGATAGATTCCTGAATAACCGACTCATTATCTACATCCAGAGATGCGGTTGCTTCATCCATCAAAATGATCGGCGCATCCTTTAAGAACGCTCTTGCGATCGAGACTCTCTGACGTTCGCCACCGGACAACTCGGAACCGTTTTCACCGATCATGGTATCCCATTTATCCGGAAGCTTCACGATGAAGTCTGTACAGTTTGCAAGCTTTGCTGCTGCCATAACTTCTTCATCGGTCGCATCCTTTTTACCGATCCGGATGTTCTCCATAATTGTATTATTGAACAATGTAACATCCTGAAATACGATCGAATACAAGGACAATAACTGCTCCGGATCAATTTCCAGAACATTCATGCCGCCGACCGTGATCGTACCGGCATTGTTATCCCAGAATCTTGCTGCCAGTCTGGAAACTGTCGTCTTACCCCCGCCGGATGGTCCGATCAGGGCTGTGACCTCACCCTGCTTTGCCGTAAAGCTGACATCGGAAAGCACCTGTTCTCCGGCCTTATAGGAGAATGCCACATGATCAAATACGATGTCATATCCCTTATTATCCGGATTCTCTCTTCCTGTCTGTTCATCATGAGACAGGATCTCGTCCATACGCTCACAGTTCTTATTGATACTGATAACGGCAGCCAGATTCTGAAGTGAGATCTGAAGCGGCTCATACATTCTGGTTACAACCAACAGAAATGCAAAGAACGTCAGTACACTGATCTTGCCATCAACGAGAAGAATACTTCCAACAAGTGCTACTGTCCCGATACCAAGTTTTAAGATCATCTGTGCGGAGCAGACAAATGCTGCATTTGCAAATTCCGATACGATCGCATGATGCTCGACATCCTTGATCTTTTTATTCAGGCCCTCCATATAAGAATCAGCCATATTATTGGAACGAAGATCACGGATCGTTTCCAGGCCTTCCTGTATCCCGTCCAGACATGCAAGCTTATAGGTTATTGTCTTCTCATGAACCTTATCCATAACTGTCTTTGAATAACCAACGATGGCAAATGCTACCGGCATAACCCATACAGCTGCCAGCGCCATTCTCCAGTCGAAGAAAAACAGCCCGACCACGATCAGCATTGTAGATATAAATGCACCTACAAGCTCCGGAATCCAGTGTGAGCTTGCTGTCTCGATCAATGCACAGTCGGACATGATCGTATTTGTCAGATCTGCAAGATCTTTCTTGCCAAAGAACGAAAGCGGAAGCTTTCTCAGCTTTTCTGCAAGTGTTCTTCGACGGACTCCACTCTCTACATAGGTCGAATAGAAAGTCGAATTATACTGAAAACTTGTTGATATAACAATTAACAATAACGTTACAATGATTCCAATGATAAAGAATGCCAGTTTATCTTTTGGAACACGGTTCTCCAACAGATATGAAGCTAATTGATAAAGCAGTCCCACCGGGAGCATCAGCACCAGATTGGAGATCGTAACTGCTACAAAGGCGCGAACCATAGCATTTGCACCCTTTTCGGACAGAGCATATTTGTGCTTTAATTTTTCTATCATGCTGTTTCACCTTTCCTTCCTACCTGCCAGTTGACAGATTTGTTATATTCCTTCCACATATGAGTATAGATTCCGTTCTTTGCAGCCAGCTCCTCATGTGTTCCGTTCTCTGCGATCTTACCATCCTTAAGCACATAGATGCAGTCCGCATCCGTTACGGTTGACAGGCGATGCGCGATCATGATAACCGTCTTATCCTTTGCCAGATTCTCAAATGCTTTCTGAACCAGACGCTCGTTATCCGGATCGGCAAATGCTGTTGCTTCGTCTAAGATCAGGATCGGTGCATTTTTAAGAAATGCTCTTGCGATCGATAACCGCTGTGCTTCACCACCGGATACATAGATTCCCTTGGAGCCGATCATCGTATGTACCCCCTCCGGGAACTTCTCTATGATATCCATACACTGCGCTGCGGAAAGTGCCTGCATAACTTCTTCGTCAGTCGCATCCGGTCTGCCCATTCTTACATTTTCCAATATGCTGATCTTTAACAGCTTGCTGTCCTGAAATACATACGATACTTCTTCCATCAGTTTCTTAGTGTCGATATTCTTAACATCCACACCACCGATCTTTATGCTGCCATCCTTTACATCCCAAAATCTTGCAACCAGAGATGCCAATGTCGTCTTACCACCACCGGATGGTCCAACAAGTGCAATATGCGCTCCGGCTGGAATCTTCATGGATATATCGTCGATCGCATTTTTCTTTGCTTCGTCATAGGCAAATGTAACATGCTCCATCGTGATCGATGCATCCTTTGGTATCTCCTGCTTTTCTGTATTTACCAGAGGCTTTGCATTTAGAATATCATCCATTCTCTGTAATGCATCCTCCACCAGCATCTGGGATTCGCCCGCATAAGCAATCTTCATCAGCGTAGTTGTAAGAACTGAAGTGATCAGGATATAGAAAATCAGATTTAATACAAATGTATTACTTACATGATTGTCGCCCAGAATGTAAGCAACGATGATCAGCGCTGCAAAGATTCCATTTGCTAACATTGTAAACAGCACCATCGGCTTCATCATCCCCTTGGTATAATCAAGCGTCCATTTCTCATAATCATCGATCGCCACTTTGAACTTCTTGAATGAGAACACCGTCTGTCCAAAGGTCTTAACAACCGGAATACCTCTTACATACTCAACTGCCTCGGAAGACATGGTCTCAAGTGCATTCTGATACTGTTTCATATCCTCTGCCATCTTTGGTCCCATCATCAATGTTCCCATCATGATAAATGCCAGAACCGCAGGGATCAGACTGGCAATTCCCAGTCTCCAGTCAAATACGAACATCACCACTAACAGTCCAACCGGCGTTGCAACGGAAACTACTTTATCCGGAAGGTTATGTGCGAGGAAAGTCTCTGTTGCTGCACTTGAATCATTTACAACCTTACGGAGCTTTCCGGTTCCTTCTTTCTCAACGTAGCCAAGCGGCAGCTTCATGATATGCTCCATCATAGCGGTTCTCATATTTGCCTGTACACGAAAGGCTGCAATATGGGAGCACATCAATGCGACAATATAGATACCCATTGCCAGCAGAGCAAATCCAACAGCCTGCCAGCCATAGGTTTTGATATGTGTTGCATCTGCGAAATCCGGTCGAACCTCAAGGATCTCTTTCATGATGCGCCATACATCATAAAATGGTATCAATGCGATCCAAGCAGAAAGGATCGCAAGAACACAGGACGCATAGGTAAAATACTTATGCCCGCCTGCTATGTCCATGAGTCTGGACAATGCACTTTGTTTCTTTTCTTTCATAGTTGCCCTCCTGTTACTAAAGTTAGTATTTACTAACCCGTATTTATTTTTATAGGACTGCTGCATGTTCTATTTCATGCAACAGTCCCTATTATCAGAACTTCATTCCGATCACCGCCTGCCAGCCCGCATAGTTAAATGCTCTGACATTTGCCATAAATTCTTTTGCCTCTTCATAGCTCTTATCATGTGTGATGAGTTCATACACATACTGCCATCCGTTCCTGCAATATACATGGATAAAAAAATCATCTACCGGATGTCCGCCATCCGAAAACTGCTTCGCAAACTGTTTATAATAGTATTCTTCCTTTGCCGCAAGTCTGTCAAAATATGTCTCATATTCTGTCCCCGCCGAACAGCAGAAGATCAGTTTGAATTCTTCCAGATGTCCATAAATATATTCCAGTACAAGATCCGTTCCCTCATCCCCGGCATCCTCTGCCCGGCTGATATCTGCCGCATCTCCTGCTTTCTTTATGCTGTCAGAATAAATCGCCATCAACTCATCTGCGGCTTCCTTTACAATCGCTGTAAATAATCCACTCTTGTCGCCAAATCTTGTATAGATTGATTTCGTGCTGACACCACTGTCTGCCGATATTCTCCGCAGGCTGGCATCATGAAATCCATATTGTAAGAATTCCTTTCTGGCACTGGCCAGTAAATTTTCCGTTACACCTTCTGATTCTTTTCTCATAAACCACACCTTAATCATTTATATCCAATATAAAATAACAGCGTTATTATAACGCTGTTATTTTATAAAAGTCAAGATTATTTACACAATTTGTTCTACATTATTTTTCAAATAAGAGAACTACTCCTATATCTGTTACCAATACCAGATTACCGTTTTCGAATCGTATACAGACATCCCATTCCGGACACCGCCAACAGAATATAAAGCACAGCCAGATTCATATCATCTCCTGTCTTGGGTGATGCTGTCTTATCATCTTTTTTCACTTCTGTTGTATCACCATCACCACTCTGTGTCGTGCTGCCTGTTCCATCTTCTGTACGGTCTGTTGTTGTGGCCTCTGAAGAATCTTCCGTCGTAACTTCTGTTGTCTCTCCGGTTGTGGTCTCTGTTTCCGGTTCTGTTGTTTCTTCTGTTACATCCCCGGTCGTATCCTCCGATGGATCCTCAGTCGTTGCTCCTGTCTGATCCTCTGTTGTCGTCTCAACCTTCTTATATGCGATCGCATAATTAGAAAATCCATCCGTCTGGAACATCACCATTTTAGTTGCCACATCAAAAGAAGCAGGAATAATCTCATAGGTTCCATCCTTTTTCTCATGAATAACTGCCAGCTCACTGTTTTCAGATTCCCAGTCGGCTTCTATCTGAAGGGATACCTTTGCCGTTTTCTTCAAAGTCTCTATATTATTTACCCACAGATTTGCTGCTGTATTCTTATACAGGATCTGTGCCAGCTTAATATCAAAATACCCGGTGATCTGATAATCACCTGCTGCCTTTTTAAAAGCCTCAAGCTGTTGCTGTGTGAGGACTGCATCCTTTATCGTCAGTCTGCTGTTTCCTGATGTGATCTCATTTTCCGCAAGCTGGATCAATGCTCTTTTCACTTTATCTGTTTTAAGCTCTACCTGATCTTCTGCCTTTGTAAATATGCTGCTGATATGTACATTTTCATCCGGCATTGTATATGAAAATGTAGATGCATCTGACAAAGGCGTTAAAGACTGACCATTTATCGTTATCGATTCAAGCTGATATCCATATTCCGGTACTGCCCGGAGAATAATTTCTGAACCCGGTATAACACTTGCCCATCCATAATTGGTGTCCTGCGTAACACCATCTAAACCGATCGATGTTCCATCCGGGTTTTTGATCTCAAGGATCTCAAGCGTTCCATTCTTTAACAGCTCATAATCTTTCAATCCATTATTACCTGTTTTATCTTTGGCCCATATAATAGTTCTTGGTATGATCGTCGGCTTCTTTGTAACTTCGATCACATATTCACTGGCAGGCGCAATCGTGAATTCCACTGTATCCTTCGTTCCTTCCGGCAATGTGATCGTCTTTCCATTTACTGTGACCGTTCCGATATCTCCATCTCCAAATGCCAACTGAATCCTGAGCAGATTATAGATTCCGCCGGACGCATATCCCTTTCCAGTTCCCTGTATATGACTGCTCTCATCTCCGATCTTCTCTGAATTCAGATAAATTTTCATTCCAAATCCATCATAGGTTCCCATGATCTGAATATCATCCGGGTAACCGGGGTTCGGAGGCGTTGATACTTTTTCTATTCTGAAATTCAGATTACCGCTAAAACGGTTTGTATCCAATTTTACATAAGGATTCAAGCTGATATCATACGATTCATCATTGATATATAACTGAAGTTTCACACTTGAGATTCCAAGCAGGTCATCTGGCGAGGAAACATCCAAAACGGTAGTTGCTTTCAGATAATATTCTTTATCTGACAGATCGATCTGCATGTTATTTCCATTGATCGGACAATTTGTGTAACTGTCCATAACAATATCTCTCGTACATAATGTCAGCCTTACTTTATAGGCATCATCAACAGCAAAGGTCGCTTTTCCATTTTCAATAGATGCCCCGATAAAATTCAATGTTGCCATGTTGGTTTCTGCAGCCCTTACCTGTGTGCTGGCAAATGGCAACCATATCATACTGATACACAGCCATAAACTTAGAAAAATCCCTAATTTTTTCCTCATAATTTTGTCCTCCATCTGCTTCCCTCCCCAGGGAAGTTATTTGCAGTCATTCTATCAAAAAGCACCTGATTCCACAAGCGTTTCAGACAAGAAAAATCATGAAAAAAGTCAGGAAAATAGCGGATTTGAGGCGTTGCGGCAAACACCGGAACGCAGTGCTATATTTCCTGACTGATATAATTTTTATGTCTATAATTTTCCTTAGAATTTCTTCTCCATACAAATGAAATGCTTGTCAAACAGATCACATTCACCGACGGTTTTAAATCCAATCTTTGCATATGTCGAAAGTGCCACCACATGGCCTTCCCGAACCAGAATATGGATTCCTTTCATACCCCGGTTTTTCAACACATCACCGGCATAATTCATCATCTGCTTTGCGATTCCCTGACCCTGCATATCCTTTCTTACACAGAGTCTGGACAATTCTCCCGACGGTGCCTGATCTTCATGCCAGCAGGTCAGTGCCTCCACTGCATCGTCATGGTCGATTGAGATCGTCGCGATGATCTCTCCTGCATTATTCTTCATAACAAACAGATCTCCATTTTTAAGGTCAAATGCGATCGTGTTCTCATCCGGGTATGTCTCACTCCATTCACATGGTCCCCCGATCATCGCATGGTATAAAGCCAATAGTTCTTCTTTATCTTCTTCTGTTGCATTCACTATCTGCATGATAAGTCCTCTCTTTTCTGTCTTTCTTCGTTTACTTATTCACTCTGCATCAAACAGGTCTTCCATTTCCTCTACGGCTTCATAGTATTTGTTCATCCACTCGCTCATCCGGTCAATTTGTTCTCTGTCCGCTTCCACCTGTTCGATATCCTCCGGCCATTCATCACCCTCATCTATGCCCTGTTGCAGGAGCCAGTTCTCCGCACACTCAAACCGGCACATTCTGCCATCGTCACTTTCGATTGTTACCAGCACCAGAAGCGGTTCACCGGGCATCCGCTCCTCGCAGCCATAATCTGCTTCATCTATTCTGGTCACAGACCACATGTTATGCATCTCCTTTTTCTTTTGCAACTATAAATAAATTAATATTCATTATAACACAGGTCATCCCAAAACTGAAAACAGGTTCTACCAACATTTCACTGTCGATAAAACCTGTTTAAATTTATTCTGTAGTATTCTTTATATTAAAAGATATTTTTACTTATTATGTTTTCTTTTCCTGTCCAAAGTTACCACAGCCCCTGTAAGTGATGCCATCAGGAGAGTTATACAAAGCGTCAGATTAAAATCATCCCCTGTCTTTGTCAGCTTATCATCTGTATCCGATGCATTCTTGGCTATTGTAAAACTTGTACTTGCTGATCCATCTGTCCAGATAATCTCAAATGTATGGCTACCAACCGATAATGTCTTAAGGTAATCTGCCTTAAATGTAATGATCGTCGAACCTTCTGTAACTGTATAATTCTTTTTATCTACAACCACACCGTCTACTTTCACATTCCGAAACTTCGAAATCTCTCCATCACCTTTGATCACAAGACTTCCATCTGAATTCTGTATCCAGGAACTGTTTGCTCCTTCAATAATCTTGTACTGAACCGGTGTCGGATCCGGCTCTGTTGTCGGTTCCGTCGTTGGCTCTGTCGTTGGTTCTGTTGTCGGTTCTGTCGTTGGCTCTGTTGTCGGTTCTATCGTCGGCTCTGTCGTCGGTTCCTCTGTTGGCTCTGTCGTCGGTTCCTCTGTTGGCTCTGTCGTCGGTTTCTCTGTAACGGTCAGTGTTGCCGTATCTGTTGTAACAGCACCGGCTGAATTGCTTACCACACATTGATACCGGAATCCATTACAAGTCTTATCTGTCACACCTGTTATATAACTTGCACTGTTTGCTCCGCTAATATCTACAAAACCATTTCCATCGTTTCTGTCTATTTTCCACTGATATGTAACATCAGTACCGGTTGCCGTAATTGTAAATGTTGCTTTTTCTCCGGCTTTCACAGAAGCTGACTGTGGCTGTGCACTGATTATCGGAGCTTCTACAACCGGTGTTGTGTTCGGAATTGCGATCGTATAAGTAAATGCTTTTGCTTCACTGTTCTGCATATCAGATCTTACTGCAATCGCTGTAATCGTCATTGTAATACTCTGTCCTTCCACTCCTGTAACGGAAATTGGATCTGTATATTCCAATGTTGTTCCAATCGGTGCCTCATTCTCGATTGCCGGTGTACTTCCGTCTGTAGTATAGTAAATCTTTGCCCCATCTGTCGTAGATGTAAGTGCTACACTCTGATTCTTTGTATAAGTTCCGGCTTCTACCGATGCCACAGGCGCTCCAACGATACCGGCCGCACTGATTGTAATCGTAATACCGGTTGTAAGATCCATACCATTCGGATCCACTTTATCCGGACAGGTAACCACGCCCTTTAATGTTATGGTCTGCTCTGTCAGGACTGAAGGGTCATAGCTTCCATCTACAGGTGATTCAGTATCCCATGTAACAACTGCCTGATCGGCTGTTCCCTTCTCTGTCACTATATTGACATATGCCGGAAGCTGCATATCTGCATATGCAGTACCATTTGCAACTGCAATCGAGCCCGGTGCGGTAATGCTTATAAGTTTATCTTTTACTTCCGGTTCTGTCTGCACGGTTAATCCTGCCTCTTCTGTCATTACCGATCCGGCAGAATTACTGATCACACACCGATACCGGAATCCGTTACAATCCTTATCCGTCTCGCCTGTTGTATAACTTGTGTTTGCAGCTCCGGTAATGTCTACAAATCCATTTCCATCGTTCCTGTCGATCTGCCACTGATATACTAATTCCTCACCTGTTGCTTCCACAGTAAAGGTTGCTGTCTGACCTGCTTTTACAACGGCTGTCTGCGGCTGTGTAGTGATCACAGGTACCGATATCGGAGCAGCATTAGGTTTCAGAAGCAGTCTGGTCATGTCACTGTTGTCATGTATAATGCTGTAAGCCTCATTATCACTCATAATAATTCCGCTGTAATCCTTGTCTGCGTCTACACCGGTGGCCACAAGAACCGGCATATCTGCATCAGAAGCCCCTTTATACGTTATACCGATCTTCCCGGTCATATTATCTCGAACCTCGATTACCGAATTAGCTGTTTTTCCGTCATCTGCCGCATTTACCAGGCAGATGTTATCAGCCTTGCCATTATTTTTGTTACCAATAATCGTTGCTGTTCCGGAGACATCCATTTTCGCCGATGCTGATCCGGCATAATAAGCATAAGCACCGGCATACACGCCTGCTCCTGTATTATCAGATGTGTTTCCGGTTATGGTTCCTCCGGTCATATGGAACGTATCACCCCCACTGACATATACTCCTCCGCCATGTCCGAGGTCACTACCCAGACCAAACGTACTGTCGGCAATATTTTTCGTAATACTTCCACCATATACATTAAATGTTCCACCGAAGACACTTACACCGCCACCGATTTTACATTTATTTACGCTGATCTCGCCCCATACAGATTAAAGGTACCATCTGTACTGTGGTTTCTGCCTGTACGAATAACTACACCACTTCCACCAATATCATATTCAGATGCATTTTCCGATATCTTTCCACCGTACATATCAAATGTACCGCCCCGAACATCAATCGCTCTTCCCATCTTGTTACTTGCATGGGCGATTTTACCCTGTGCATCTCCTGCCTTACAGTCTGTAAGTGTGAAATGATGTTCAACATCTATCGTATCTACATAACCATCATAATATTTATTGACTTCCTGTGTTTTATCAACAGCACTTTCCTCCGGATTCTTCATTGTAATGCTGTGTCCGTTCAGACAGAGTACTGCATTATCCGGAGCAACCCATCCATAACATGTGTAACTGTTATCATCTGTAATATATCGATCTAATACAATATCTTCTGTCAGATAATAGTATCCACTGCCTGTAATCTCAGACAGATCAGAAACACCGGTCCAGATCTGGGCCGTATCACAGGTATGATCGCCCGCGGTCATATTATTTGTTCCGCACACACAATGCTTATGTTCCGGTTCAGATGGTGTCTGCGCAGCGGTTTTCGGAAATGTATATGTCAATGTCAGTGTTCCGTCTGAATTCTTTTTCACTTTGACCTTATTTCCATTGACCCTTCCCGTCACAGATTCCGAAAAATTATAATGCTTCTTTGCAGCAAGCGTTATACTTGCTGTATAACTTGTGTTATATCCTGCCGTCGTATCATTCGGTGTCCATGTAACAGCCGGCGTCGTCGTGCTTACTCCTGACGAGCTGCATGTGGCTGAAGTATCTAACAGCACTCCTGCCTCCGGTTCATCAATGTCTCTGACGCTTGCAAATGCAATCTCGGAATCCAGATTTTCTTCCGTCTCGGTTGCTGCAACAGCATATGTCATGTTATAAAACCAGCCGGTTGTTTCCAGCCAGATCTTGCAATCCTTTAAATCGATATCACCTGTCTCAACACCTCTTTTTGCCAGTTCGGATTGGATATCTGCTGTATCTATATATTCCAGTCCTGTGATATATTCTCCGTAACTCCATGGATCAGTGTCATCTCCACCCTGTATAACCAGATATACATGATAGTAGGAATCTCCATAGTCAACGCCCCCATAATACGGATCACCGTATCCATCATACTGGTTTCCGATGGTTCCTTTCTCTGCTTTTATCACACCCTGATCAGGATTGTATTCAACGGTACCAATATCCATTTCTTTCGATTTTCCATCTAATCTGAGTGTCATTGCATCATAATCTTTTAAATCTAATGCTGCTCCATAGCCCGCCGGAACCGATGATGCAAAAAAGACATCGGACATATCCAGATTCGCCGCCGGGCGTATCGCATATGAGCTGCTGTACAAAGCTGTAATATTCTGACTGTAACTAACCTGCGATCCCATGCTTGCAACACTTACCGCCACCGGTATTTTATCTGTACTATAAGCGGAACGCAGCCAGAAACTGCTATAGCGACCATATTGCCAATACGGATCCATCGCCAGTACTTTATCATCATTACTTCCGGCCCGAAGTGTCGTCTCGCCGACTTCCCCTTTTAATGCATATAATTCGTCCGAAGTTGTATAATCTTTATTATTCTTTATATCCTTTGTCGTTACCGTAGTTTTCTGTAATAATTTTCTCTCTTCTCTGGTAAAATATGATTTTTCATCACTGTAACTATCTTCGCTCATTTCCTGTAGGGCTTCCCGCAATAAGCTTGCCCCATAGTGGCTGGCAGATACCGTCCTTGGGTTTCCTCCGGTATAGGTGCCATCTGTTGCATAATAGTTTCTATCCTGCTTATCTCTGTTAAACTGAGATCCAACAAGCATCGGTTCTGCAGCAAAAACAACTGTATTATCCCCCTCTATACCGCTGTCAGCACCAAGAACATACCATGTCTGTGGCATCCAGCTTTTTCCTTCCTTTCGGTTGCCAAACTCCAGTTTTCCGATTTTTTTGGTTTTTCCATCAGCATCCGGTGCAAATGTGTCATCCATCAGCTGTTCCTTTGTCGCATAATATGCCACAGCCGGTTTACTGTCGGTTGTATCATTTTCAGCCTGTACACGTGATACTCTTCCCGGTATCATTCCTGCCGCCATACTAAATGTCAATGCCCCGGAGAGCATAACGGCAATTCTTTTTTTCATTCTATTTTTCATCCTCATACGCATTCTCCTTGTAAAGCTCCGAACAATCTGTTATGATTATTTTAAATCGCACCCTGGGGGACGAGTCAAGCAAAGGAATATTATCACAAGTCAGATTTGCAGAAAATGGGGTTATATATGAAAAAACAAGGCGAAAATTTATTTAAAATAGGGGAAATCGTAAAGATTTTAGGAGTAACCAGAAAAACTATCTTAGGCTATGAAGAAATGGGTCTGCTGGAACCGGCCATCAAGGATGAAAGCAGCGGATACCGCTATTATACTGCGGATAACATGACGCAGATCCGCTCCATCCGTTCCTTGCAGACCCTTGGTCTTTCCCTTGCCGAGATCCGGGAATATTATTATGATACGGAAAATCTTGATCATCATTTGGAACGTCTGATGGACATGCGTGCCACATTAGACCGAAATATACATCTGCTTCAATTACGGGCAGCTAAGCCGGGAGATCTGAGCATCCATCAGGTACGTCTTCCGCAGCAGGTCTGCTTCTGTCGCAGATATCAATGTGCAGACGCCAAAGATGCCGCAGTCAAACTGCGTGATACATACATCGCTGCAGCCCGAACCGGAAAGCTGTCCATGTCTGCCCGTATGTTCACCGTGCGAATGGATGAGGCAGCTACCGGTCTGGATCTGCTGTGCTGTATTCCTGTCGAAGAAGATTTCATCGGAGAAGAACGCACAGAATTTGCCGAAACCTCTGCTCTGTGCATCTATTACCGTGGTGCTTATGAAGGAATCGGCGCTGCCATCACGGCTCTAAATGAATATGTGCAGGCAAATGCCATTGAAACCACCGGCAAATTCCGCAGTATCTATTTAGAAGGGCCTCCAAACCGTGGTACACATACGTCAGACTATATCACACAGGTCGTTATACCAATTCTGCCTTGCTGTAAATCTTTATAGAAATAATGGAAGATATTATTAAGATTACCGCACTTATAATGAAGCTTCCAATCAGCAGAAGTGCCGGGGTGATAGTTGAAAGAAATTCTATATTCAGATTTTCTGTCATTTTCAAAAATTGAGCAAATCCGATTGGAGAAGCCATGATGACCACTACGAAAAACATCTTTGTTCTTTCATAGCCTAACTTGAATTGTATCGGGAAATAAATACCTAAACAAATAGAAAGAATCAAAAACAGTATAACAGGTATCTTATAGCTTACCGTTTGAAGCGTCGGAAATATAAGGGCTTCAAGCCAGAAAATAAGACTGCAGCCAGCATATATCACGATACAGAAGCTATGATACTCTTCATCTCTGACAAGGTTAATTCATCATAAAAACCCCCATTATCAAGAACGATCCCTATGCGTTCTTTTATCTCTTTTGCATGTGTATATAGATCCATTCCAAACCATTTGACACTGCCGGATGTTCGGGGAACTAAATCCAAAATAGATTTGAGTGTGGTTGTTTTTCCCGCTCCGTTTTTCCCGATGAATCCGGTAATGCATCCATCCGGCAATGCAAATGAAACATCATGCAAGGAAAAATTCGGATAGTTTTTATTCAATCCCGTGACTTCTAAAATATTTTCCATCTTACGCCTCCTCATATAGAATATTCATCATGTCATTTAGTTCCTCTTGCGTAATCCCAAGGGATTTTGCAGTCTGTATCATATCTGCCATTTTCTGTTCTACAAGCCGCCGCTTCGAATCTCTTAAAAGCTCTACATTCCTTGTAGACACAAAGGTTCCGATACCTACCTGACTATTCACAAAACCCTCTTTTTCTAAATCGTCGTAAACTCGCCGTATTGTTAAAACGCTTACTTTCAAATCATTTGCAAATGTCCGAATCGACGGCAATGCCTCTCCCTCAACCAGTTCGCCTTTTAAAATAGCGTCAATAATCTGTTCCTTGATCTGCTGATAAAGCGGAGAATCTGATGTATTTGAAATAAGGATTTTCATTTCGTTCCTCCTTTTCAAGTGTGCTGTTGCTATATACACACTATATACTATATGCACTTTTGTGTCAAGGGAGAATATGACAACCGCCGTTTAGCTCTATTTTATAGAGGTAAACGGCGGTTGTGGGGGTGGGGTATTAAATTGTTCCTTATTATTTTATTGTTTTTTTCTGTAATAAGCTTCTATCTTTTTGTCGCTCCAAATACCTATGGGTATAAAAATTATCTTAATTGTTTAAAATTTTTATATCTATTTGAGCTTCCTCTATCGGTAACCACGCCAGTACACTATCAGGTTCTATAACTCCTCCACGACTTTGCCTAAAAGTTCCCGGTTTTCCGTTCTCCGTAGACAATAATCCTGTATCCCAACATCCGGCACTCAACTGCCCATCCTTCTCGATAATCAGACAGACCTCAAAATCATCCGGGAGCCTGTCTTTCATATAATTAAACCCCTTCAAAGTTATTTCCCCGGACTTATTTGTTATAGCAATTACTTCATTTCTATTCATAGTTCATCTTCTCCTTTATTCTTTATGTAACCAAACTGTAAACATCAACCTGCATTGCTACTAATACACGAATATATATATGTAGCATTTTGTTGCTTTTTTCAATGCCTTCACTCCCACTATTGAGGTAAAATCAAAGTTTCATTTTTCAATAGCGCAGCAATAACCGGGGAATATTTAGCTACTCCATAATCCTCAACAATACTGGTTATTCTAGCCCCTGCATCCTTTGATGAAGCACCACATAAGAAAACTCTTTCATCAGCAGTTCCGTAATCCAACACTATAAATCGATCATGAAATATGCCACCAGTCTTTTTCATTGACAATTTTACTGTTGGATACTCCTTACAGAAATCCATATATTCTATGTTGTGAAGTTTATTATTTCCAACATTATCACTGAATAGAATAATATCAACTCCTGTTGGAGAATTCTTAAGGTGTACCAAAGTTCTTAATCCAATATAATTGTCAACGACATATATTGAAGACTTTGCCTGCTTATAAATGGACTCATATACCTCATCTGCACTACTAAATTTTGCATTAAACATAAGCCACTTTTCATCATCATCTGAAACAAAGCTGTTCATCATATCTGCCAATTCCGATTTTGTTACAACATTCTTTAAACCTTCTGCAACATCTGAAATCTGCTTTTCAAGAGATATCATATCCGAATTGATTTTGTTAATTTCTATTCTGTTGTTAGCAGTTTCCATGCTTAACTGAAGTAGTTCCCGCTGACCTATTAAATCACGATTTTCTAATATGTAATCTTTCATTTTCTTA
>ERZ1034976.168-NODE-168-length-60870-cov-25.742087_pt1 | contig 60870 bp, 48 predicted proteins | sample MGYA00520623_ERZ1034976 | MGnify/ENA primary metagenome ERZ1034976 (study PRJEB33766, sample SAMN09781774) | gut metagenome | biome: gut microbiome | host: Homo sapiens | place: Madagascar | study: EMG produced TPA metagenomics assembly of the PRJNA485056 data... | reverse complement strand
TGCAATTTCAAAAAGATGATTGAGGCAGAATGTCAATTCTGGTCTAACAGAGCCTATTTTAATCCCCGTCCCAGAAAAATCATCCCTTGTCCCAAATTAGCTGTCCTGGTGCCCTTTGCGGCTGCGGGGTGCCTGGTTTGGTAAAATACCGGCGCACTTGGGAACGGATGGGCTCCGGTGGGCTCCGCGGTCCTCAAAACCGTTGCGAGGCGTGCAAAACGTCTTGGATGTGTTCGATTCACATACGTTCCCGCCATATGCTACCAGCGCTTTTGTGCTCGCGGTCTTGCTGCGTGCCGCAAAGGCGCTGTTTTGTTTTGGTGCGAGGTTGTCGTAACGCCGCTATTTCGGTGACGGTGTTTAGCCTCGTGCGCCGGTTTTCGAGCATGCCGATGGGGGTGTTTTGCCGTATGACTATCGTAAGACGGGCCGATCTTTCTTGCGTCGTCCAGGCGGGCGGGCTGTCGTCGCGCATGGGCTGCGACAAGGCGCGCATGCCGTTTTGCGGAAAGCCCCTGATCGAGCGCGTGCTGGAGCGGCTCGCCCTGGTCGGCAGCGAGCTTGTTGTGACGACCTCGCGCCCGGACGAGCTTGCCTATCTCGAGGAGCAAGAGTTTGATGGCCTGGTACCGCGGGTGGTGATGGACGTCGACGGCCCCGCCGGTGCCATGCGTGGCATCGCGAGCTCACTGACTGCCGCTCGGTTGCCCCTCGTGGCGATCATCGCCTGCGATATGCCGTTCGTCTCACCAGAACTGATTGGTACGCTTGCCGATCGGGTCGAAGGGATTCCGCTCGACGTATGCGTCCCGCGCGAAGAGCGGGGGATTGAGCCGCTCTGTGCTGTCTGGCGTCGCGAGGCCTGTGCGCCGGCAGCTTGTGAGTTGCTCGCTAGCGATCGCCAGCGCATCCGCTGCCTGATCGACCGAGTGCATGCCGGCTATCTAGACGAGCCGCAGATTATCGAGGCGGCCGGGTCGCTGCTCTGCTTCGAAAACGTCAATACGCCCGAAGAATTTGCGGCAGCCGAGCTGCTTGCCTAGACGATTGGAGATGCCATGTCTCACGATATTTGTCCCGACACGGGAGAACCTTGCACTTGCGACGGGTCCGAACCCTGTACCTGCGGCTGCGGAGGCTGCGGGCATACCGCGGAAGAGGAAGCGACCGCCGCGGCGTATCGTGAGGCACACCGCGAAGGCCCGTCCGGTGATGCCCTCGACCACGAACGCAAGATCATTGTATCGTTCGACAGCACCTTCGATGTGATGGAATGCGAGCAGCTGTGCCTGGATGCCGGCGTGCCCGGGCGCATCATGCCACTGCCCGGCTCCATTACCGCCGGCTGCGGGCTGTGCTGGGCCATGCCGTTCTCGGGCGATGCGCTCGCCGCATTCCGTGCCGCCACCGAAGGCCGCATAACTCCCGCCGACTACCATCAGCTCGTCCTTTAACCACCAACACCACCACATTGGGGACAGGCGCCTTTGTGGTGGTTTGGAACATGCGGACGAAACAGCTTCGAAACACGCGATTTGTTCGTCAGGTGCTCAAAAACGCTTCTACCTGCATCGTAATCAAAACGAAACATCTGCTCGTAGGCTTATGCGAAACTTTGCTGCAACAGTGCGATATTATCCATACTCGATAAAGCTCGCGGCGCATGGGGCGCCTCGAACGACACTTTTCGTTTCCCATCAATTGGAGGAAGCATGAGCTACACGCAGAAAGTTCTCGACGAGCTCAAGGCCCGCTATCCCGAGCAGCCTGAGTTCATCCAGGCCGCGACCGAGATCCTCGGCACTATCCAGCCGGCGCTCGACGCCCACCCCGAGTACGAGGAGTCCGCCCTGCTTGAGCGCCTCGTCGAGCCCGAGCGCATCGTTATGTTCCGTGTCCCCTGGGTCGACGACCAGGGCAAGGTCCAGGTCAACCGCGGCTACCGCGTCGAGTTCAACTCTGCCATTGGACCCTACAAGGGCGGCCTGCGCTTTAACCCGACTGTCACCCTTGGCATGCTCAAGTTCCTGGGCCTGGAGCAGATCCTCAAGAACAGCCTGACCACCCTTCCCATGGGCGGCGGCAAGGGCGGCTCCGACTTTGACCCCAAGGGCAAGTCCAACAACGAGATCATGCACTTCTGCCAGTCCTTCATGACCGAGCTCTATCGCCACATTGGCCCCAACACCGACGTTCCCGCCGGCGACCTGGGCGTTGGCGGCCGCGAGGTTGCCTACATGTTCGGCCAGTACAAGCGCCTGACTAACGAGTGGACCGGCGTCCTCACCGGCAAGGGCCTCTCCTTTGGCGGCTCGCTCGCCCGTACCGAGGCCACTGGCTACGGCCTGGTCTACTTTGTGGACGAGTACCTCAAGAGCCGCGGCGACTCCTTCGAGGGCAAGAACGTCGTCGTTCACGGCTCCGGTAACGTCGCTATCTACGCGGTCCAGAAGGTCGCCCAGCTCGGCGGCAAGGTGCTGGCCTGCTCCGACACCCACGGCTGGGTCGAGGATCCCGACGGCATCGACTACACCGTGCTCGAGCATGTCTACAACAAGAAGCGCTCCGGCCACGACAAGGGCGTCACGCTCGCTATGTACGTCGACGAGAAGCCCAACGCCACGTGGCACGAGGGCGACGGCCGCGGCGTGTGGCAGCTTCCCTGCGACATCGCGCTGCCCTGCGCTCGCGAGAACACGCTGCTGCTCGAGGACGCCCAGGCGCTCGTCGCCAACGGCTGCAAGGTGGTCGGCGAGGGCGCGAACATGCCCACGACCATCGGGGCCACGACCTACTTCCAGGAGAACGGCGTCGCCTTTATGCCCGGTAAGGCTGCCAACGCCGGCGGCGTGCTCGTGTCCGGCCTGGAGATGAGCCAGAACGCCGAGCACCTGTCCTGGACCTTCGAGGAGGTCGACGGCAAGCTCGAGCAGCTCATGCGCGGCATGTTCCACAACGTGGACGACACCGCCAGGGAGTACGGCGAGGAGGGCAACTTCGTCATGGGTGCCAACATCGCCGGCTTCCTGAAGGTTGCCGACGCCATGCTCGCCCAGGGCGTCTGCTAAACCCTGCTTGAAATAGCATTTGACGAGGCTCTCGGCTCAACGCCGGGAGCCTTTTTTGATCCGCATGCGACGGAGGAAAACGGATCATTTCCCTCGGCCCTCTGCCGGCCGCCCTTAAGTTGCGGTGAAATACGGACTGTTGGGCGCCCTAAGCCCGACAAACAGTCCGTATTTCACCGCAAGTTATGGATGGGAGGGAGGTTTTTGTGCTGTGGAAGGTTGCGGCCCCTCGTTTGGTACACTTAAAGGTACTGGACAAGTGAAGAGATGGGGGAGAACGTGCTCAAGTTCGGTACCTACGTCCGTGTTGGAAACGCGGCCGAAGCCTATGAGCTCTTGCAGAAAAACCGCAACAACAAGATTGTGGGCGGCGGCATCTGGATGCGCCTCGGTTCGCGTCGTGTGGCGACGGCGATTGACCTTTCGGCCTGCGGACTCGATCAGATCGAGGAGACCGAGACCGAGTTTCGCATCGGCGCCATGTGCACCCTGCGCCAGCTCGAGCGTCATGTCGGGCTCAACGCGCTTGTCAACAATGTCTTTGAGTTCGCCGTCCACGACATCGTGGGTGTGCAGCTGCGCAACACCGCCACGGTGGGCGGCAGCATCTACGGTCGCTTTGGCTTCTCGGACGTGCTCTCGGCGTTCCTGGCGCTCGACTCCTATGTTGAGCTGACGGGCGCCGGCCGCGTGCCGCTCGCCGAGTTCGTGGACATGGGCTACGTGCGCGACGTGATCGAGCACGTCGTGGTCGTTAAGCACGATTACCGTGCGAGCTATGAGGCTGTGCGCAAGGCCGCGACCGATTTCCCCTCGCTTAACGTCACCGCTGCCTGGTGGGATAACACCTGGCATGTCACCGTTGGCGCCCGTCCGCTGCGCGCGACCTTGCTGCAGGGCGAGGCATGTGGCCTTACGAGCGAGCAGCCTTCCGAGGACGAGCTTCGCGCCCTCGCCGCGTCCGTGCGCGCGCTGAGCTATGGCACCAACATGTGGGGCTCGGCCGAGTATCGCCGTCGCATCTCGGCTCCGCTGGCGATCCAGGCCGTGCGCCGCGCCGCCGGCATCGAGCTTTCGGCCGCGCTTGCCCGCGAGCTCGAGACCGTGCAGATCCCTAAGTTTGCCACGGACGAGTATTCCTGCCGCCGCGTGCCCGGCGTCGATTCTAGCGAGGTGCGCTAATGGCTGCCAAACTCATCGATCTTTCCTTTACGCTCAACGGCCGCAAGGTCAAGGTTCAGATTGCCCCCGACACCATGCTATTTGCTCTGCTGCGCGAGCAGGGTTGCGCGTCGGTGCGCTGCGCCTGCGAGACCACCAACTGCGGCCTGTGCACGGTGTGGCTCGACGGCGACCCGGTGCTGAGCTGCTCGGTTCCCGCCGCGCGCGTCGAGGGCCATACCATCACCACGCTCGAGGGTCTCAAGGCCGAGTCCGAGGCGCTCGCCCGCGCTATGGCTGCCGAAGGCGCTGAGCAGTGCGGTTTTTGCGCCCCCGGCCTCATCATGAACGTGCTGGCGCTCGCCCGCGCCGCCAAGGAGGACCCGAGCCTCGTCGCCACGCGCGAGGAGCTCTCGCGCCAGCTCGCCGGCAACCTGTGCCGTTGCAGCGGCTACGAGAGCCAGCTGCGCGCCATCGTCCGCTTCCTCAACGAGTCCGGCGTGCAGGTGGGCTTTGAGATGCCCGAGCTGCCGGTCAACGACACCAGCTGCGACGGCGTCTCGTACAAGCAAATCACCCACAAGCAGCCCAAGAAGGACTCGAAGGCCCTGCTCGAGGGCCGTCCCGTCTACACGGGCGATATGGTGCCCGCTGGCGCGCTCATCGTTAAGCTCAAGCGCAGCCCGTATGCCCGCGCCAAGATCCGCTCCATCGACACGTCGCGCGCCCTGAAGGTGCCCGGCGTCGCGGGCGTCTACACCTATGAGGACGTGCCCAAGCGTCGCTTTACCATCGCCGGCCAGAGCTATCCGCAGCCGAGTCCCTACGACCGCCTGATTCTCGAGAACCTCGTTCGCTACCAAAACGAGGAGGTGGCGATCGTCGCCGCCGAGACCGAGGAGGCCGCCGACAAGGCGCTCAAGCTCATCAAGGTCGACTATGAGGTGCTCGAGCCGCTGCTCGACTTTACCCAGGCACTCGATAACGACATCGTGGTCCACCCCGAGGGCGACGTGACCTTTATGTTCCCGCAGGGCGGCGACGTTGCTCGCAACCTGGTGTGCAGCGGTACCAGCGATTATGGCGATCTGGACGAGGCGTTCGCCCAGAGCGACATCGTCTTTGAGCGCACCTACACCAGCCAGGCTACGCAGACCGCGCCCATGGAGACCTTCCGTGCCTTCGCGACGACCGACGCGTTCGGGCGTATCTCGGTGACCACCTCTACACAGGTGCCCTTCCACGTGCGCCGCATGGTCGCGCAGTCGCTCGACATTCCGCAGTCGCAAGTGCAGGTTATTAAGCCGCGCATCGGTGGCGGCTTTGGCTCCAAGCAGACGGGCTGCTGCGAGATCTTCGTGGCGTTTGTTACCCAGCAGACCGGCCGTCCGAGCTACTGCTGCTACACCCGCGAGGAGACCATCACCGCGGGCAACTCGCGCCACCAGATGCAGATGACCGTCAAGCTGGGCGCCATGAACGACGGCACCATCACGGCCATCGATCTGCACACGCTGTCCAACGCCGGCGCGTACGGCGAGCACGCCACCACGACGATCGGCCTTTCGGGCCACAAGAGCCTGCCCATCTACAACCATGTGAAGGCGAGCCGCTTTAGGTGGGACGCCGTCTACACCAACACCAACCGCGGCGGCGCGTATCGCGGCTACGGTGCTACCCAGGGCCAGTTTGCCGTGGAGAGCGCCGTCAACGAGCTCGCCGACATGCTGCACATGGACCCCGCCGACCTGCGCCTTAAGAACATCGTGCGCGAGGGCGAGACCATGCCGCAGTACTACAACGAGAAGCTCAACGCCTGCGCGCTCGACCGCTGCCTGCTGCGTGCGATGGACATGATCGGCTGGCGCGACAAGCCGCTGGCCGTTGACCTGGGCGACCGCGTGCGTGCTCTGGGCTGTGCGCTCACCATGCAGGGATCGGGTATTTCCAACGTGGATATCGCCGGTATCGACATGCGCCTGGAAGAGGACGGCTTCATTACGATTTCGACCGGCGCCACCGATAACGGCATGGGTGTCGACACCATCCTGGCGCAGATTGCCGCCGAGGAGCTGGGCATGGAGAGCTCGCTGATCGTGGTGCGCGGCGTGGACACCGACGTGTCGCCGTTCGACGCCGGCTCGTACGCGAGCTCCGGTACGTACGTGACGGGCCTGGCCGCCAAGAACGCCGCGACCGAGCTGCGCGAGAAGATCTGCGCCAAGGCCGCCCAGATGTGGGACGTGGACGCCGCCGATGTGGTCTTTGATGGCCAGTACGTGCGCCTGTCCGACGAGCGCGCCGCGCGTGAGCTCGGCCGTTACCTCTCCCTGCGCGACTTTGCCAACCTGTGCGTCAAGAACATCGCGGGCGGCGACGCGCTCACCTCGCACGCCTCTGCCTGCCTGCCCGTTTCGCCTCCGCCGTTTATGGCCGGCATTGCCGAGGTCGAAGTCGACAAGGCCACCGGCAAGGTGACCGTGGTGGATTACGCCGCGGCCGTGGACTGCGGTACTGTGATCAACGAGGCGCTCGCGCGCGTCCAGGCCGAGGGCGGCATTGCTCAGGGTATCGGCCACGCGCTCTACGAGATCGTGGAGCATGACGACCGCGGCCGCCTGCGCACCGGCAACTTTATGAGCTACAAGCTGCCCACGCGCCTGGATATCGGCAGCATTCGCGTGGCCTTTGAGCCGAGCTACGAGCCGACGGGCCCGTTTGGCGCCAAGTCGATCGGCGAGGTCGTCATTAACACGCCGCTCGCCGCCGTAGCCTCGGCTGTCGCACACGCCACCGGCCACCAGGTCCGCTCGCTGCCGATCACGCCCGAGAAGGCCCTGCTGGGGGAGTAGCGGGGCAGCGAACAAGTCGTAATGGGCGGGGCGGGGCAACTCGTCCCGCCTTTTGCACTCATGGTGAGGTCGTGAGCCTGTGAAACGTGTGCGTGCGCTTGTCGCTCGTATCTGCTATCATTCCTAGTCTGTGCGCTCATGCGGGCGTGGCGGAATTGGTAGACGCGCCAGATTTAGGTTCTGGTGGGATTCCCGTGAAGGTTCGAGTCCTTTCGCCCGCACCAACGCATCTGCGTCGGCTTCGGCCGTCGCGACTCTTTGTTGCATAAAGGTACCAGCACCTCAGATAAGCTGGGCAGTATGAGGAGGAACGTGTTGAACATCACCGCTTCTGACGTCAAGGACGCCAAGCTCACCGCTACGGTCACCATCCCGGCCGCCGACGTCGACGCCGCGATCAAGAAGGCCTACAAGGACACCGCCAAGAAGTACCGCTTCCCGGGCTTCCGTGCCGGTAAGGCTCCCCGTCCGGTCATCGACTCTGCTCTTGGCGCCGAGGCTACCCTCGCTCAGGCCACCAACGACCTGATCGCCGCCAACGAGCCCGCCGTCCTCAACGAGCTGGACATCGTCCCCACCAAGAACGGTGACTACAAGGAGCTCGACCTCGCCAAGGATCACGAGGACTACACCTACACCGTCGAGTTCTCCCTGCGTCCCGCCGCTGAGCTCTCCTCCTTCGACGCTGTCGAGATTGAGATGCCCCCTGCGGAGGTCACCGAGTCCGAGATCAACAACCAGGTCGAGATGCTCCTCAACTACCGTGCCACCTTCGAGGACGTCGAGGGCCGCGCTGTCGAGGCCGAGGACTACGTTACCGTCGACCTCAAGGCCGTCGAGAACGCCGACAACTTTGCCGCCGAGGGCCGTATGCTCATCGCCGGTAGCGACAGCAACCCCAAGGAGTTCAACGAGGCCCTGATCGGCGCCAACGTTGACGATGTCAAGTCCGTCACCTGGACCGACGAGGCCGAGGAGGGCGAGGAGGCCGAGACCCACACCGTCGAGGTCACCGTCAAGGGCATCAAGGTCCGCAACACCCCCGAGCTCACCGACGAGCTCGTCAAGTCCGACTTTGGCTTCGACAGCATCGACGCTATGCGCGACGCCATCAAGATCGAGATCGAGCAGGACAAGGCTTCCCGCCTCCCGGCCGAGAAGGAGAACCGTTGCGTCTCCGCTCTCGCCGAGCGCCTGCAGCTCGACGAGATGGATGCCGACTACGAGCAGTCCGTCTTTGAGGAGCTTGGCCAGAACTTCCTGTCCAACCTCGCTGCCCGCGGCATGACGCTGGACACCTGGCTGCCCGCTTCCGGCCTGACCATGGAGCAGTTCATCGGCGACCTGCACAAGCAGGCCAACGACGTTGCCCGTGAGTCCCTGGCGCTCGACGCTCTCGCCCGTGAGCTCAAGATTGAGGTCACCGAGGACGACATCAACGCCGAGTTCGAGAAGGCCGGCGTCAAGGACGTCGAGGCTTCCAAGGCCGAGTTCATCGCCGATGGCCGCATGCCTGCCGTCCGCGAGTCCATCCGTCGCTCCAAGGCCGTCGATCACCTGGTCGAGAACGCCAAGGTGACCGAGGTCGACGAGACCGCCAAGGACGCCGAGTAATTCTCGCCACCTTGCTCGCGAGCGCATGCATGTGCCCGTGATGGGGTAAAGTTATACACCGGTTATCCGGTTGCTTCGTACGGTGCCAGCCAATGCATAGCATGCGGGCACCGTACGTTTATCTAGAACCACTATTGGTCCGTAAGAGAAATGGAGATGCGTATGATCGCTAAGTTCGATTCCGCCCTCGTGCCATACGTTATCGAGCAGACGCCGCGCGGCGAGCGCAGCTACGATATCTATTCGCGCCTGCTCAACGACCGCATCATCTTCTTGGGCGAGGAGATCAACTCCGTCAGCGCCAACCTGGTCGTTGCCCAGCTGCTGCATCTTGAGAGCCAGGATGCCGAGAAGGATATCTCGCTCTACATCAATTCGCCCGGTGGCGAGGTTTACTCTGGCCTGGCGATTCTTGACACCATGAACTTCATCAAGCCGCAGGTCTCCACCATCTGCGTCGGTATGGCCGCGTCTATGGCTGCCGTGCTGCTTTCGGCCGGCGCCAAGGGCAAGCGCTTCTGCCTGCCGCATTCCAAGGTCATGATTCACCAGCCCAGCGGCGGTGCCCAGGGCCAGCAGACCGAGATCGAGATCGTGGCCGAGGAGATCAAGAAGACCCGCCGCGAGCTCAACCAGATCCTGTCTGAAGCCTCGGGCCAGCCCATCGAGAAGGTCCAGGCCGACACCGAGCGCGACAATTACCTGACCGCTGCCGAGGCCCTCGACTACGGCTTGATCGACCGTATCGTCACCTCGCGCGACCTCGCCGCGAAGGACGCCTAGGATGGCAGGTAACATGCAGGACAACTTTGACGAGAACGGCAACCCCATCCGCTGCTCCTTCTGCGGAAAAGAGCAGGGCCAGGTCCGTCGCCTCGTGAAGGGCCCGACCAACATCTTTATCTGCGACGAGTGCGTTGCCGCTTGCTCCGAGATCCTTGAGGAGTCGCTGGCTTCGGACTTTATGGACGCTGCCCGCAACGGCAATCTCCCGGGTTTCCTCAACGACCATGGCCAGGCTGCGTCTCAGCCCGCCGTTGACCCCGAGGCCGAGGGCTTTGAGCTCGAGGACGACCGTCAGGTCATTACGCACGTGCCGACGCCGCACGAGATCTATGACGAGCTTTCTGCCTATGTCATGGGCCAGGAAGACGCCAAGCGCGCTATGTCGGTGGCCGTGTACAACCACTACCGCCGCGTGATCGAGGGCGGCGCCGCGGTGTCTGCCTTTGGCGACGGCATGGGCTCGCAGTTTGACGACGATATGGACGAGGTGGAGCTCGCCAAGTCCAACATTTTGCTGCTCGGTCCCACCGGTACCGGTAAGACCCTGCTCGCCCAGACGCTCGCGCGCATCCTCGAGGTGCCGTTTGCCATCGCCGACGCCACCGCGCTTACCGAGGCCGGCTACGTGGGCGAGGACGTGGAGAACATCCTGCTCAAGCTTATCAACGCCGCCGATGGCGATATCGAGCGCGCGCAGGTGGGCATTATCTATGTGGACGAGATCGACAAGATCGCCCGCAAGGCCGAGAACCTCTCCATTACCCGCGACGTTTCGGGCGAGGGCGTTCAGCAGGCGCTGCTCAAGATTCTTGAGGGCACGGTGGCAAGCGTTCCGCCCACCGGCGGCCGCAAGCATCCCCAGCAGGAACTGCTGCAGATCGACACGACCAATATCCTGTTCATCTGCGGTGGCGCCTTTGTGGGTCTGGACAAGATCATCGCCGACCGCGTGGGCAACAAGGGCGTGGGCTTTAACTCCGAGATCGCCGGCCCCACCTCGGTCGACGAGAACGACCTGCTGCGTCAGGTGCTCCCGCAGGACCTCAACGCCTTTGGCATGATCCCCGAGTTCGTGGGCCGTACACCCGTCGTCACCCAGACGCAGGCGCTCGACGAGGACGACCTGGTGTCGATCCTGACCGAGCCCAAGAACGCCGTGGTGCGCCAGTACCGCAAGATGTTCCAGCTCGAGGATGTTGAGCTTGAGTTTGAGGACGCGGCCCTGCACGAGATCGCCCGCATGGCGCTCGCCCGCAAGACCGGCGCCCGCGGCCTGCGCTCCATCTGCGAGGACGTGCTGCAGCAGACGATGTTCGACCTTCCCAGCGAGGAAGGCGTTGCCAAGGTCATCGTGACCGAAGCGGCCGTAAAGGGCGAAGAGCAGCCCCACCGCATCTACGGGTAAAACCTGACAAAACGTGTTTGCAAATAGCCTCCGACCATCCGCGGTCGGAGGCTATTTTATAGATACGCAATAACCCCAACTACCTGTGTTATTCTGTATGTTTGTTTAAAGTCTCAGCAAAGTCCATTCAGACTGAAGTAATCGATACCTAAGGGGAGGAATGTAGGCCCGATTTTCGTAGATTCCGCACGAGCCGAAGACCACTTAATGTGGTCTTCGAGCGAGCCAGGACCTGACCGAGCGAAAATCGGGCCTACATTCCTCCCCGGTGGGCAAGGGAGAGATATATGGAAGAAATGCCCAAGAACTACGATCCGTCGACCAACGAGCCGGCGATCCTGCAGAAGTGGCTCGACGGTGGCTACTACAAGCGCCGCGAGGGCGTGGGCGACTGCACCGTCACCATTCCGCCTCCTAACGTGACCGGCAAGCTCCACATGGGTCACGCCACCGACGACTCCATCCAGGACGCCATCGTCCGTATGGCCCGCATGCGCGGCAAGTCCACGCGCTGGGTGCTGGGTACCGACCACGCCGGCATCGCCACGCAGACCAAGGTCGACAAGAAGCTTAAAGAGGAGGGCATCAGCCGCCTGGAGATTGGCCGCGATAAGTTTGTCGACGCCTGCTGGGACTGGACCCACGAGTACGGCGGCATCATCGTCGAGCAGATCAAGCGCATGGGCTGCTCCGTTGACTTCGACAACGAGCGCTTTACTATGGACGAGGACTATGCCCAGGCCGTGCGTAAGGTCTTCTGCGACTGGTACCACGACGGCCTGATCTACCGTGGCAAGCGCATCGTCAACTGGTGCCCCAACTGCACCACCGCCATCTCGGACGACGAGGCCGAGTACAAGGACGAGAAGGGCCACCTGTGGCACCTGCGCTACCCGCTGACCGAGCCGGTCAACGGCCAGGACTACATCGTCGTTGCCACCACGCGCCCCGAGACCATGCTCGGCGACACGGGTGTCGCCGTCTCCCCGAAGGACCCCGAGAAGGCCGCCTTCGTGGGCAAGACTGTCAAGCTCCCCATCGTCGACCGCGAAATTCCTATCTTTGAGGATTGGCATGTCGACGCCAACTTCGGTTCCGGCTTCGTTAAGGTCACCCCGGCCCACGACCCCAACGACTACGCCATGGGCCAGGCCCACGACCTGCCGCAGATCAACATCTTCGACGAGCACGCGGTGGTCGTTGAGGGCTACGGCGAGTTTACCGGCATGAACCGTGACGAGTGCCGCGAGGCCGTTATTAAGTGGTTCGAGGAGCACGACCTGCTCGACCATGTCGAGGAGCACGATCACTCCGTTATGCACTGCTACCGTTGCGACTCCGCCCTGGAGCCGTGGCTGTCCGAGCAGTGGTTTGTCGCCGTTGACAAGCTCAAGGGGCCGGCGCTCGACGCCGTCAACTCCGGCAAGGTCACCTTCCACCCCGCGCGCTGGACGCAGACCTACACCACCTGGATGGAGAACCTCAAGGACTGGTGCATCAGCCGCCAGCTGTGGTGGGGCCATCGCATCCCCGTGTTCTATTGCGAGGACTGCGGCTGGGAGGACGCCCTTACCGAGGACACCGACGTGTGCCCCAAGTGCGGCGGCCATCACGTGCATCAGGACGAGAACGTGCTGGACACCTGGTTCAGCTCGCAGCTGTGGACCTTCGCCACGCAGGGCTGGCCGCAAAAGCCGGAGCTGCTCGAGGGCCATCACCCCACGACGGCGCTCGTCACCGCGCGCGACATCATCGCGCTGTGGGTCGCCCGCATGGTCATGAGCTCGCTGTACTTCCTGGACGAGGTGCCGTTTAAGGACGTCGTCATCTACCCGACGATTCTTGCCAAGGACGGCAGCCGCATGTCCAAGTCCAAGGGCAACGGCGTAGACCCCATGGACCTCATTGGCATGTACGGTGCCGACGCCATGCGCTTCAACCTGCTCACGCTGTGCACCAACAACCAGGACGTCAAGTTCGACGCGAACATCGACAAGAAGACCAAGAAGCTCATCGACAGCCCGCGTACCGACCAGGCCAAGTCGTTTGTGACCAAGATCTGGAACGCCAGCCGCTTCCTGCTCATGAACATGGAGGGCTACACGCCCGGCGAGCCCGTCGTGGAGACGCCGGCCGACGCCTGGATGTTCAGCCGCCTGGCCAAGGCCGTCAAGATGGTCACCGAGGGCATCGAGAACTACACCTTTGGCGACATGGCCCGCGGCGTGCAGCAGTTCTTCTGGAACGAGGTCTGCGACTGGTACGTCGAGGTCACCAAGGCCCGCCTGAAGGGCGAGGGCCGTCTTCAGGCTCAGCGCAACCTGATCTTTGTGCTCGACACCTCCATTCGCCTGATGCACCCGCTTATGCCGTTTGTCACCGAGGAGATCTGGGACAACATGCCGGCGAGCGTGCTCGACCTGGACGCCGAGGGCAACGTGGACCGCGCCGAGGCGCTCATGATCGCCAAGTGGCCCGAGCCCGCCGACTACGCCAAGTACGTCGACGAGCCTGCCGAGCGCGCGTTTGAGCTGTGCCGCACCGTTGTGTCTGCCGCCCGCGCCACGCGTTCGCGTTATCGCTTGAGCCCCAAGGCCGAGCTTGACGTGGTCGTGCGTGCCGGTGCCGAGGACATTGAGAAGCTCGAGAGCCTGCGCTCTACGATTGAGCCGCTGGCCAACACCGCCTCGCTGGTCATGGGCGTGGACGTTGAGAAGCCGGCTGCAAGCATTGCCGTGGTTGACAGCGGTGTCGAGGTCTTTGTGGTGCTCGAGGGCAAGGTCGATCTTTCGGCCGAGAAGGCGCGCCTGGAGAAGGAGATCGCCGCAGCTCAGAAGGAGCTCGCCGGCTGCGAGAAGACGCTCGCCAACGAGGGCTTTGTGGCCAAGGCCGCGCCCGCGGTGGTCCAGAAGAAGAGGGACCGTGCAGCTGAGCTCAAGGAGATCCTGGCGGCACTGAACTCGCAGGTTGCTGACTTCTCGTAAGTCTTACTGAGGGGCGCGGTTTGGGGCATTGCTCGCTACTGCGGACAGTCCTGCTCGCACGAAGGCCACATTAAGTGGCCTTCGGCTCGTGCGGAACTTGTATCGAGCAAAGCCCCAAACCGCTCCCATCGCGGTTACGGGGGCGTCCGCTGTCTGCCTGTTAGGGCCACATGGCTGGTGCCTTGATTCTGCTGCAAGCGGGTAGTGGCTGATATTTTTGAACGCGAGGGGCTCATTCTATTTGATGGGCCTCTTTTTCTGCAATTGGAGACTTTGGTTATGGCGAAGCGTACTGGCTCTTATGTCGTCCCTTTCTCGTTTGATTTGCTTTCGTTTGGTGAGGCTGTTGGACTTGCGGCTGATACGGGGCGGATTTCTGGGGATGCTGGGCCTCTGCTTGAGACGGTTGTCGATATGCTCGATGAGCTGGGGCGTCCGGACGAATATTTTGATTGCATTCAGGTTGCCGGTACCAATGGCAAGACTTCGACCACGCGTTTTTCGGCTGCCATCCTTCGTGGTGAGGGGCTCAAGACCGCGTTGTATACGTCGCCGCAGCTTGTGCGCTATCCCGAGCGCATGGAGGTTGATGGGCGTGTTGTGAGTGACGAGGCGTTTGCCCGTGGCGTTTCTGCTGCTGTTGAGGCGGGCCGTCGCGTGAATGCTCATCGCTTGGCGGCAGGGGAGCGCGCGTATACCATTACGCCGTTTGACCTGTTGACGGCTGCCGCACTGGTGGTTTTTGCCGAGGCCGCGGTGGACGTGGCCGTGCTCGAGGTTGGCATGGGCGGACGTTGGGACGCCACGAGTGCGACCGATCCCGTCGCCGTTGCCATTACCGGCATCGGGCTCGACCATACGCGCATCCTGGGCGACACGCTCGAGGCCATTGCGGGGGAGAAGGCTGCGGTCATTAAGCCCGGACGCTTGGTTGTGCTGGGCGAGGGCACGCACGAGGCGAGCGTTCAGCGCGTGATGGATGCTCGCTGCCGCGGGTGCGGTGTGGTGCCGCTGGTGGTGAGCTATTCCACGACCAAGGTGCCGGCGCATGTGGGCGATACGGTGGAGTTTAGCTGCACCACGCCGCGCGCGATCTATACGTCGAGCATGGTCAAGCCGGCCTACCAGCCGCAGAATGCTGCGTGCGCGATTATGCTCTGCGAGGGCTATCTGGGCCGCGAGCTCGACCATGAGACGCTCGATGCTTCGCTTATGGGCTGTCCCACGCCTGGCCGTTTTGACGTGCTGGGAACCAATCCGCTCAAGCTGATTGACGCCTGCCATAACCCCCAGAGCTGCGAGAACTTTGTGAGCGCGCTGGACGAGATTGATCCGTGCGTAGAGAATCGCCCCACGCTGCTGTGTGCCGCGCTGGCCGACAAGGACGTGGCGGGTATCGTCGATGTGCTGATTCCGGCCTTCCCACGCGTGGCTGTGACCCAGACCGATTCCGATCGCGCCCTGCCGGCCGAGGAGCTCGCCAAGATGGTGGATGCCGACAAGCTGGCCGGCGTATACGCAAGCGTGCCCGAGGCCCTCGCCGCCTTCGAAGCCGCTGGTGAGCCCTTCGTAGCCGCCGGCACCATCACCCTAGCCGGCGAAGTAGCCGCCCTGCTGCGCTAACCCATCCCCTCATCAGTTGCGGTGAAATAGTTCCTGTTTTTGGGTTCTAGCAGCCCATCCAGGAACTATTCCACCGCAACTTAGTTTGGGGGCTAGGGGACCAGGCTAGCCTAGGCGGACTGGATCGTGAGGGTAGGCGTTGAGGATCTCGACGCCGGACTCGGTGACCAGGGCAAGGTCTTCGATGCGGACGCCGGTGCGGCCGGGGAGGTAGATGCCTGGCTCGATGGAGAATGTCATGCCCGGCTCTACGACCTGTTCGTTGACAAGGGAAACGTCGCCTGGCTCGTGGTCCTGCAGACCGATTGAGTGGCCCAGGCGATGCGTGAAGTACTTGCCATAGCCAGCGTCCTCAATCACGTCGCGCGCGGCGCGGTCCAGGTCGCACATGCGCACGCCCGGTGCGATGAGCGCCTCGGCGGCCTCGTTGGCGCGACGCACGATGTCGTAGATGCGCGCTGTCTCCTCGTCCGGCTCGCCCCAAAAGAACGTGCGCGTCATGTCCGAGCAGTAGTTGCGGCGACGTCCGCCTATGTCGAACAACACCACGTCGCCGCACTTGAGTACGGTGCCGTCGGGCTCGTGATGTGGGTCTCCGGCGTTGGCGCCAAAGCTCACGATGGGCGGAAAGCTAAAGCCCTCGCAGTCGTGCTTGCGGTACAGACCGAGCATCTGGTCGGCAATTTCGCGCTCCGTCACGCCCTCGTGAACGAGCTTGATAGCGTCGGCCATCACGGCGTCGTTAGCGGCCGAGGACGCGCGCATGAGCTCCTGCTCGGCCTCATCCTTGTGGGTGCGTGCGGCGGTGACGGCAAAGTCGCCCAGGAAGAACTCGCTCGCGGCGTGACGATCCATCAGGGGCATCAAAAAGCCGGAACGCATGACGGTGTCGATGCCAAGCGGCTTGGTCGGATCGATCTCGCGAGCGATAGCGTCGGCAACGACGTCGGTGTCGGTGTGATAGGCGACTCGGGCATTGTCGTACTCGGGCAGCTGATGCAGCGCGTTGACCAAGATCACGGGCTCGCTGTCGCGCACGAGCAGCACACCACAAAAACGCTCGAACATATCGGCGTAAAAGTCGGTCAGATAGTAGATCGACCACGGGTCATTCACAAGTAGCTGCGCGCCGGGGTGCTGAGCCTCGAGCGCATCGAGCACGCGCGCCACACGCTGGTCATCGATATGTGCCATATATCGTCCTTTCGCTAGGTTGCCACCATGGTATCCCCAATGCCAGGGTAGTCAATTTGGGACGGGGCTATTTTAGCTGCGTCAAACATGCGGAATGATTTTTCTGGGACGGGGATTAAATAATCATTGGTGCCGAATGATTATTTAATCCCCGTCCCAGAAAAATCATTTGAGCAAACGTTCGGGCAAAAAGTAGTCATAAGCGGCCCGTCCCAAATGGGCTGCTTTCAAAACTATTGCGGATTACGGTGCTGGACCTGTATTGCTTGACCATGGGAAAAATCGCGAAATTAAACCCGCAGGTAGAGGGCTTATCAAAAATCGAAAATTGCCGGTATGGATGGGGGCCTCCGAATCAGCCCCGTAATCCGGCATAGTTTTGAAATGGCACTAAAGTAGGCACAGGCTAAATACCGATTCCAAGGATAGTTGCGGTGGAATAGTTCCTGGATACCGGGGTTTTGGCGGAAATCAGGAACTATTTCACCGCAATTGAGGAGGGGCGGGGTGGATGGCGGGGTAGCTAAAAGAGCCCCGTCCCAAATGAGCTACTTAGGCGGGGTCGATGTCCATGCTGGCGATGAGGTCGGTACCGGTTTCTAGGAGGTTGGGGAGGACTACATCGCTCATGCGGATGGGGGCTTTGACCACTAGGCCGCGGATGAGGTCCATCGCCTGGGCGTGGAGTGCCAACGGGATAGCTTCGGCCGTGCGTACGGGCAGCAGCGTCTCGTCGCCGCCGGATACCGCCACCGTGGTGGTGAGCACGCGCATGGGGCAGGTGAGCTCCTGATGCGCGAACGTATCGCCGCGCGGGCAGCTGTTGCCGGTCACGCGGCGCACTTCCACTACGGCGGCATTGGCGTCGCGTTCCACCTCCACGGTCAGGAGACATTCGGACGGACAGGTAGTGCAGTTGAACTGCAGCGTCTCAATCGCATTCGTGCTCATGGGCTATGCCTCCTCAACCGGGTCGACGGACAGGACAAGCTCGCTGGCGCCCATATCGAGTGCGCGTTGAATCACCTTTGCCGGCAGCGGGAAGCTTTCCATAACGCTCGGTTTAAACGAGCGGACCTTGCCTGCAAACAGCTCCTCGTCGCCTGCCAGAATGCGCACGCGGGCGGCGTCGACGGGTCGGCGCACACGGAAGTTGAGTTTGGTGAGTGCCGCAGCCGTAATGCGTCCCGGCAGCGCGTAGCCTGCGATGCCGGCGGGGTAGACCGTGAGCCGGCAGCTCGGGCCCGCAGCGCCCGCATCGGCCCCAGTACCACAGCCCAGCGCGTACGCCGCCGCAGCCGCACCGGCACGCTCGGATTCGGTCGTCACATTGTCGGCCAGATCGTGCACGTGCAGCACGTTGCCGCAGGCGAAGATGCCCGGCACGCCCGTCTGCAGGCTCTGGTCCACCACGGCGCCACGCGTACGGGGGTCCAGCTCCACGCCCGCGGCAACCGAAAGCTCGTTCTCGGGAATCAATCCCACCGAGAGCAGCAGCGTGTCGCACGGAACGATGCGCTCGGTTCCCGGAATGGGTGCCAGATGCTCGTCGACTTGGCTCACCTCGACAGCCTTCACGCGGTCGTGCCCGATCACGCGCGTGACGGTGGTGGACAGGTGCAGCGGAATGCCAAAATCGTCCAGGCAGTTCTTCACGTTGCGGCGCAGGCCGTTGGCGTACGGCATGAGTTCGTACACGCCCTCGACCGAAATCCCCTCGAGCGTGCAGCGACGCGCCATGATAAGCCCGATATCGCCCGAGCCCAAAATGACAGCGCGCGAGCCGGGTTTGAGGTTTTCGATATTGATATATCGCTGCGCCAGGCCGGCCGTAAACACGCCGGCGGGACGGCTACCGGGAATCTTGATCTCGCTGCGGGTGCGCTCGCGGCATCCCATGGCAAGGACGACCGCGCGTCCGGTGAGCTGCAACATGCCGGCGGGGCTCATGAGCGTGACGGTGTGAACCGCGGCGTTGCCTGTGTCCGCTGCGCCTGAACCCCCGTCAATCCCGATCACCATGCTGTCCAAGAACAGCGCGATGTCGGTCGCGCGTACCTGGTCGATAAACCGCTGCGCGTATTCGGGGCCGGTGAGTTCCTGCTTAAAGTGCGACAGGCCAAAGCCGGGGTGGATGCACTGACGCAGGATGCCACCCAGGTGATGCTCGCGTTCCACGATGGCTACGCGCGCGTTGGTCTTGTGCGCGGCAAGCGCGGCCGCCATGCCGGCAGGTCCGCCGCCGATAACGACCACGTCGAACGCCTGCGTTGGCGCGGCATCGGCCGTATCGCGTCCAGCGTCCATCTCGATATCCGTCGCCATCCTAGCGCACCCCCTTCAAAGGACCCTCGACCAGCCAGGAGCCGGCGTCCTCCAGTAATACCTCGCTGGGGTCGCAGTCCAGCTCGCGCGCCAGGATCGCCACCACACGGCTCTGGCAAAAGCCGCTTTGGCACCGACCCATGCCGGCACGACAGCGGCGCTTGACGCCCTCGACCGAAACCGCGCCCGGGCGGCGCCGAATCGCGGCCACGATCTCGGCCTCGGGCACCGTCTCGCAGCGGCAGACAATCTGCCCCCACGCGGGGTCGGACTCAATGAGCTCTTCCTTGCGCGTAAGCGTCGCGCGGTCAAAGTCGTCCGGTTCGCGGCGAATCGGGTCCCAGTCGTCCCGTTCGCGCAGGGTCACGCCGGCGCCGCGCAGGACTTGTTCCATGCGCTCGGCAATGGCCGGCGCGCTCGCCACGCCCGGCGACTGAATGCCCGCCGCCTGGAACAGCCCCGGCACCACGGCCGACTGTCCAATAAAGAAGTCGTTCGTTCCCTGAATGACCGGACGCCCGCCGGCAAACGCGCGCACCACGCGGCGCGTATCCAGATCGGGCACCAGCTTGCGCGCGCCGGTCAGCAGCGCGTTGACATCGGTCGCGTAGGTTTGTGTATCGCCCGGCTCGCGCACAGCGGCCGTCGCGGTGATCACGGTGTTGCCGTGCACGGTACCCGTCACGATAACGCCCTTCGATATCGGCGTCGGCACGGGGTAAAGCGGCATGAGCGTGCGCGGCTCCTTGTCCAGCACCACGATGTTGCCCTGGCGCCAGACCATCTGGAACTCCTCGGCGCCCGCCATATGCGAGATGTCCGCGGCGCCGTTGCCTGCGGCGTTGATCAGATAGCGGCAGCGCACATCGCCGGCGGCCGTCACCAACGTAAAGCGTGCAGCACCGTTGGCAGCCTCGCCGCCAGCATCCTCAATCGCTTCCACCGGCGCAGACCGCATAAACGTCACCCCGTTGGCCACGGCGTTCTCCAGTGCGGCGATGGCAACCTCAAACGGGTCGACAAACCCAGTCGAGGGACACCACAACGCGCACGTTGTATCGGCACTGGCGCGCGGCTCTAATTCGTGGATGCGCTCGGGACCGATAATCGCCAGCTCGGGAACGCCGTTCGCCAGGCCATTCTGGAGCAGCTTCTCCAGGTGTGCGCGGTCTTCGTCGTTAAACCCCAACACCATCGACCCGGTGCGGCGGAACAGAAAACCCAGCTCTTCGGCCCACGTACCATACAGTTCACATCCACGAGCATTGACCTGGGCTTTTACCGTGCCCGGCGCCGGATCGTAGCCGGCGTGCACCAGGCCGCCGTTGGCCTTCGACGCGCCCAGCGCGATATCGTTGGCCGCCTCGACCACGCAAATCGACAGGTCATAGCGCGCTAGCTGCCGCGCGATAGCGCATCCGGTGATGCCCGCGCCCACAATCGCGATATCAAACGTTTCTGTCACAGTGCCTCCCAGACGAGTTGACAGGCTGTCAATAAGACCATCCTACGGTCTGTGTGCCCCCAACGAGGCGGCAATGCGGCGAACAGCCCCGCAACATCCGCCAACGGCAGGCGAGGGGAGGGTCGGTAACGGCGACAGCGTTGTCTGCCGTCTACGAGGTCAAAGTTCCGTCTCGATCTGTAACAGTAAGCTGAGGTTTTGACCCGTAACTGTTACAGATCGAGACATTGGCCGGGTGGGGCTCACCGTTCGTCTTGATCTGTAACAGGTAGAGAGGATTTTGGACTCTAACTGTTACAGATTTAGATTGAAGTCGGGGAGGGAATCTTTTGTCTCGATCTGTAACAGTTAGAGGGGAATTTCGGTCCTAGATGTTACAGATTGAGATAAACCTATCGGGCAAATTCGAATGTCTAAATCTGTAACAGTTAGACCAGTTTTGGTCGAGTAACTGTTACAGATTGAGATAAAAGTTGGGGAGAGGATCTTCTGTCTCGATCTGTAACATCTGGGGCCCGTTTTGCCGAGTTGCTGTTACAGATTTAGATGTTTGGTTTGAGGGCTGGTCCTTTGTCTCAATCTGTAACAGTAAGAAGTGTTTTTGGGTTCTAGGTGTTACAGATTGAGATTGAAGTCGGGGAGAGTTTCGTTTGTCTCGATCTGTAACAGCTGGAGCTGAATTTGGGCCCCACCCGTTACAGATTGAGATGTTTGTGTCCGCGCCCGCCCCGCGCCCAACCGTAGTCCCATATAAACAAACCCCGTGGTAAACTTGACCGGACTGTAAATATTCCGAAAGGTACACCCCAATGTCCAAGTACATCTCCGAGCTCATGTCGCCGCAGCTTATGGGCGTCGTCTATGCCTTCGTTGGCTTTATCATCGCCCTGTATGTGCTGTCGGTCGTCTATGTGTTCATCGACGCTCGCCGCCGCGGCGCCAGCGCCTACGTGGCATGGGGCATCATCGCCCTCATCCCGTTTGTGGGCCTCATCGCCTACCTGGTCCTGCGCCCGCACTCCTACGCGTCCGACCGCGAGGAGCAGGAGCTGGACATGGCCCTGCGCGAGCGCCAGCTTGCCCAGTACGGCACCTGCCCGCAGTGCGGCGCGCCCATCGAGAAGGACTTCGTGGTGTGCCCGGTGTGCGACACCCAGGTTCGCAACGTCTGCCCCAGCTGCCATCGCCCGCTCGATGCGCACTGGAAGGTCTGCCCCTACTGCCGAACTCGCATCCAGTAACGCATCCATCGCCGGGCCGGCCGCAAGCCACGGGCGCCGCGCATCCCGCGCAAGCCACACGCGCAACCCGCCCCACACGATGAAGCATGCGTAGAAAATCGCCCGCCGTGCCATTAAGGTGCGGCGGGCGCTTGTATACCAAGGCAACCTGCCTATAATGATGCAAGTCAAAAACGCCGAACGCATCGCACGCACTTGCATCAGGCATCCGAGAGGAGAAAACATACCCATGAAGGCACTCTACAATGACGGTTCGGTGGCCGAGCTCCCGCAGGACGAGGTCACGCACGTCATCCGTCACTCCGCCGCGCACATCATGGCGCAGGCCATCAAGCGCCTGTACCCCGAGGCCGACTTTGCCTACGGTCCCGCGACCGACAACGGCTTCTACTACGACGTCGACCTGCCCGAGGGCGTCAAGATCAGCGAGGACGACTTCCCCGCGATCGAGGCCGAGATGAAAAAGATCGTCAAGGAGAACCTCAAGTTTTCCGTGTACGAGAAGCCCCGTGCCGAGGCCATCGCCCTTATGGAGGAGCGCGGCGAGAAGTACAAGGTCGAGCACATCGGCGATCTGGACGATGACGCCCGCATCACCTTCTACCAGCAGGGCGACTACATCGACATGTGCGTCGGCCCCCACATCTGCTACACCAAGGCGCTGAAGGCCTTTAAGCTCACCGGCGTCTCGGGCGCCTACTGGAAGGGCGACAAGGACAACAAGATGCTTACCCGCATCAACGGCGTCGCCTTTGCCACCAAGGAAGAGCTCGACGAGCACATGCACATGCTTGAGGAGGCCAAGAAGCGCGACCACCGCAAGATCGGCCGCGAGATGGACCTCTTTATGATGCGCGACGAGGCCCCCGGCTTCCCGTTCTTCCTGCCCAACGGCATGATCCTTAAGAACACGCTGCTGGACTACTGGCGCGAGATTCACCACAAGGCCGGCTACGTTGAGATCTCCACGCCGCTCATCATGAACAAGCAGCTGTGGAAGACCTCGGGCCACTGGGACCACTACAAGGACAACATGTACTCCACCGTCATCGATGACGAAGAGTACTGCATTAAGCCCATGAACTGCCCGGGCGGCGTGCTGGTGTACGCCTCCAAGCCGCACTCCTACCGCGAGCTGCCCATCCGCGCCGGCGAGATTGGCCTGGTGCACCGTCACGAGCTGCGCGGTGCCCTGCACGGCCTGTTCCGCGTGCGCTGCTTTAACCAGGACGACGCCCACCTGTTCGTGCGTCCCGACCAGCTGACCGACGAGATCGTGGGCGTGGTCAACCTCATCGACTCCGTGTACCAAAAGTTTGGCTTTAAGTACCACGTTGAGCTTTCCACTCGCCCCGAGGACTCCATGGGTTCGGACGAGGACTGGGCTCGCGCCGAGGAGGGCCTGCGCACCGCTCTGGAGAAGCTGGGTATGGAATACGAGGTCAACGAGGGCGACGGCGCCTTCTACGGCCCCAAGATCGACTTCCACCTGGAGGACTCGCTCGGCCGTACCTGGCAGTGCGGTACCGTTCAGCTCGACTTCCAGATGCCGCTCAACTTTGATCTGGAGTACGTGGACGCCGACGGCACCAAGAAGCGCCCCATCATGCTGCATCGCGTGTGCTTTGGCTCCATCGAGCGCTTCATCGGTATTCTGATTGAGCACTTTGCGGGCAAGTTCCCCACCTGGCTGGCTCCCGTGCAGGTTAAGGCACTTCCCGTCTCCGAGAAGAGCCGCGACTACGCCCACGAGGTGTGCGCCAAGCTGGAGGAGGCCGGCATTCGCGTGGTTTGCGACGACCGCGACGAGAAGATCGGCTACAAGATCCGTGAGGCCCGCAGCATCGACCGCGTGCCCTACATGCTCATCCTGGGCGAGAAGGAGGTCGAGGCCGGCAACATCTCCGTCCGCGATCGTTCCAACGAGACCGTTCAGATGAGCGTTGACGAGTTTGTGGCCAAGGTGCTCGAGGAGATCAAGACCCGCGCCTAGCACAAACAATACAAGAATTAACAAAGGCGATCGTCCTCGCGGGCGGTCGCCTTTTTTGTTGTCTATAGAAGAAAAGCCGCTGGTTAGAGCGGCTTTTTTGTTGTGCAAAAAGGTACAGGTTTTTGTATCTTTCGACGTTGCTCATTATACGAGCAAACTGCTGACGTTTTCCCAGATTGCACAAAATGCGCCGCGAATGGGTGCATCTCCATACGCCTCTACAAAAACCTGTACTTTTGCGACTGCGCCTAGCTGCGAGCGAGAAGCCTGTTCTTAACGCCCCTGCATCCGCGTGTGTCGCGGATGCAAGTTAAGGGGGCGAGAGATGGAACAGACAATGCGGCGCCAAGAGCAGCTGCCCGGTGCCTTTAACGGCGCTACTACCAACAGCCGGCACGGCCGCGTCCGCTGGTATCTGGTCCACACCCCCAACGGTAAAGAGCGTGAGACCTGCGAAAAGGTCCGCCGCATTATCCCGCACGAGCTGATGCAGGACGCTTTTGTGATGCAAAAGGAGTTCTGGTTTAAGCGGGGCGGTGCCTGGTCGCTCCAAACCAAACCTATGTACAAGGAATACTTCTTCGTCGCCACGCGCGATGCCGCCCTGCTCGATAGGGCTTTGGCCCAGTTGAGTTTTGGCTGCCGCATTGCCGGTAGCAGGGAGCGGGCTTATGCGCCCATGCCAGACGATGCGCAGGACTGGTACCGCAGCGTGCTCGACGACGATGGCGTGGTGCGCAACAGCGTGGCCCGCATAGAAGACGGCGTGCTGCACATAGAGCAGGGGCCCTTGGTGGGGCAAGAGGCCCGTGTAAAGAAGATTGACCGTCATAAGCGCTGGTGCCTGGTGGACGTGGGCGAAGGCGACTCTGCATTTAGAGAGCTGCTTCCGTTGGACGTGCCCAGTAAGACGTAAGGGGACGTCGCGCTGGTAATTCACTCGCATTTTGAATTCATCGATTTGGGGGATCCCCGGGGAACAGGGACGTGGATTTGAACTTTACTACTAAAGAAGCGACAGGGAAAAACGCGCCGGTGGGGGCCGCGCTAGCCGTTCAGAAGATACAACCGAGTGGTACGCTGGCTTACCGTTTTTTGAAGAGACTGTTTGATCTTGTTTTCAGCCTTTGCGTGAGTGTGGTGCTGTTCATTCCTGTTGCCGTCGTGTGCGTGCTTATCCGCCTCGAGTCTTCGGGTAGCCCCGTGTATGCGCAGGAGCGCGTTGGCAAGGGCGGTAAGACCATCAAGATCTTTAAGCTTCGCAGCATGGTCGCCGACGCTGGCAATGTACAGAAGTATCTGAGTTCTGAGCAGCTGCATCAGTGGGAGGTCGAGCGCAAGGTCGACGATGACCCCCGCATTACCAAGGTCGGTCAATTCATCCGCAAGTGCTCCATCGATGAGATGCCGCAGTTCCTGAACGTGCTGAACGGTGACCTTTCGGTTATCGGTCCGCGCCCCATTACAAGAGATGAGCTTGAGCAGCATTTTTCTGATGAAGAGAAGGCTGAACTGCTTTCTGTCCAGCCCGGTATTACAGGCTTGTGGCAGGCCACCGACCGCAACGCCGCGACCTTCGAGAGTGGCCTGCGCCAGAAGATAGAGCTCCATTACGTACGGAATCGCTGCTTCCGCATGGACTGGAAATGCTTTACTGGCACTTTCGGCGCGATGTTCGGCAAGAAGAGGACGGGGCGATAGATGGCTAATCCTATTCGTGTCGCACAGATAGTTGGAAAAATGAATGGCGGCGGCGTTGAGGCTGTTGTCATGAATTACTATCGTCATATTGACCGTAATAAGGTGCAGTTCGATTTTCTTATTGACTCAGATTCGACGCTTGTTCCCCGTGAAGAAATCGAATCGCTCGGTGGCAGGGTCTTTGAGATTCCGCCCTACCAGCACGTTGTTGAATATCAGCGAGAGCTTCAGCGCCTCTTTAAACAAGAGGGCTGGAAGATTGTCCACAGTCACATCAACGCGCTTTCGGTCTTTCCACTTCGTGCCGCGAAGAAGGCGGGCGTTCCCGTGCGTATCGCCCATAGCCACTCTACGAGCGGTAAGGGTGAGTATGCCAAGAATGCTCTTAAGGCTGTGCTGAAAACGCAATCTAACCGGTATCCGACGCATTGCTTTGCATGTAGCCGATTTGCCGGTGAGTGGCTTTTCGGCAAAGATGCTAACTTCGAGGTTGTATACAACGCTATTGATTTGAACAGCTTCCGCTTCAATGCAGAGGCTCGCGCGCAAGCGCGAGCCGACCTGGGCCTCGTCGGCAACCAGTTTGCCATTGGACATGTGGGGCGCTTTACTGCCCAGAAGAACCATGCGTTTTTAATCGACGTCTTTACTGAGGTCGCAAAGCGCCGCGACGATGCCGTCCTGTTGCTTGTCGGCACCGGCGAAGCCGGGGCCTCCGTAAAGGCCTTGGTGGACGAACGCGGCCTTACCGATCGTGTTAAGTTTCTGGGACAAAGAAGCGATGTCAATCGTTTGTACCAAGCGTTTGATGCGTTCGTTCTGCCAAGCCTTTACGAAGGCCTGTGCCTCGTCGGCGTCGAGGCACAGGTGTCTGGCCTGTCGTGTCTGCTAAGTGATGCGATTACGCGTGAAGTGGACGTTACGGGGGAATGCAAGTTCTTGCCGATTGATAGCCCTGTCGTGTGGGCAGCTGAGATTTGCTCTCTTTCAAAAAAGTCTGATGAGGGGCGCGAATCCACTTCTCCCGGTTCATTTGCAAATTACGACATTGATCAGCAGGCTGATTGGCTTTTGAGGCGCTATTTGCAACTAATAAACGGAGACAGAAATTGATGGACAAAAGAGTCAAAAACGTCATTATTGTTGATGATACGGCTGATAATTTTGGCGGTACCGCCCAAATCGCTTACATCACCGCCGTGGTTCTCCGTGACCGCGGGTATAACGTTGTTTACTTTGCTGGTTGCGGGCCAATACATAGCCGCCTTAACGGTTTTAGGGTTGTTGTCGCAAATGAGAGGCCGTTTCTCGAATCGGCTAATAAGGTTTCCGGTGCCATTAATGGGCTGCACAGCGGTAAAACTTATAAGAAGTTTTGCTCTCTATTAAACGAATTTAATCCTGATGACACTGTCGTACATGTCCATTCATGGACTCATGCGCTTTCATCTTCAATTTTTGATGCTATTGCCGATTTAGGCTTTAACGTGCTCGTTACGCTCCATGAATATTTTCTTGTATGCCCTAATGGTGGGTTTTATGATTTTAAGAAGCATGAAATCTGCCATTTGAAACCATATTCCGCAAAGTGCATCCAATGCAATTGTGATAAGAGAAGCTATGGACAGAAGCTGTATCGAGTGGCTCGCATTGCTCTTCAAAATCGCTCAATCAGGCGTGCTCATCCAAAGTTCTGTTACCTTTCGGATTTTACCTACGATATTATGCGCGGGAGTGAATTCGATGATGGCATGCCGTGCATTCTCCCCAATCCTATTTCTGTTGAAGGAGAGTTTTCGCCTGGTATACCGTCTGAAAAGAGCGGTTACTTGTTTGTGGGTCGTTTCGATAAGGAGAAGAACCCCGAGTTGTTTTGCAGGGCTCTCACATCGTTGGGTTTGCCAGGAACGTTATGTGGATCTGGTCCTGAGTTCGAGAGGCTAAGAGACGCTTATCCAAATCTAAATTTTTTGGGTTGGTGTGATAGGGATGTTCTCGCTGAACAGTTCAAAACAACTAAAGCCTTGGTGATGACTTCATCTTGGTATGAAGCTTCGCCTTTGGTGTGCCTTGAAGCCATGCTCACCTCTGGTATTCCATCAATCGTTCCGGATACCTGTGGAGCTATTGCATATATCAAGGATGGTGAAAATGGTCTCCTATTTAAAAATGGCGATGCTTCCTCTCTTTGCGAGGCGATTTCCAAGCTAGAAGACAGCAGATATTACGAAAAGCTTTGTGAATCAACCAGCCTCTTGGTGCCTTCTCTCCAAGAAGACCGAAGCTATGAGACTTACGCAAAGAGGGTTATCAATCTTTACGAGGGGTTATATGTTTAAGAGGATTATATATATCGTTAAGTCGGACTTAGCGTTCTATCCCCCCTGCATGTCACAAATAAGAATGATTAAAGATTTGGGCGTGCAGATTGAAGTCTGGTTTGGTTCCAGCAAGGATACGGCTAAGGAAATTTTAAAAAGCGAGGGCATTCCTTTTACGGAGCTCGTTGATCCGCATCTGAGCGTTGGCGGAAAACTGGATACATTGAATAACTGGACTCATTTCCGCAAAGCCGTTCTCACTCGCCTAAAAAAAGAGCCAATGGATTATCTTATCTGGTTTGGAACTGCTGAATCTGCGCTTCCGCTTTACGGGGCACTTTCCGGTATTCCCTATGTGGCCACGGCGCTTGAGCTGTGTGATGATCAACCGACAAAAGAACGACTATTTGCGGCGGTTTGTCGCAAGGCTCTTGCAGTTACGTGTTGCGAGTTAAATCGTGCCTACTATATGAAAATTAAATGGGGGCTGAATTCGCTTCCCTCAGTTTTCCCGAACAAGCCATACGGGCTCAAATCGGGTGAAATCCCCTCTGTTTCGACAAACGTCACAAAGCAGATCTTGGATGAGCTTGACGGAAGAAAGATCCTTCTTTACCAGGGGCTATTCCAGCGTCCTGAATATGTTGCGCCCATCGCTGAGGCTCTTCGTATGATGGAGTCTGATTACGCTTTCGTCCTTATGGGAAAAGATCGCTACGGTACGACTGAACGAATGAAGGAGATTTACCCGGATACTTTTGTGTATGGTTTTGTTCCAGCGCCAAAGCATTTGGAAATAACTGCAAGGTCGCGAATTGGCGTCGTGCTTTATGATGACACATCGCTTAATAAGGCCTTTTGCGCGCCTAATAAAATATATGAGTATGCAGCATTTGGCCTCCCTACGCTTGCCAATCGTTTGCCGGGCTTGGTTTCAACTGTTGAGGCCAGCGGCAGCGGTAAGTGCGTTGACTTTGAACCCGAATCAATAGCCGATGCTATTAAGCAAATCGATCATGAATATAGTCAATTTAGATCTTGTGCATATGATTTCTTTAATGGAACAGATAATCTTGCTGTGATGAAATCGCTGCTGCAGAGTCTTGGTGCATTTGACGAGGCGGACGATTAATGGAGCTTTGGCGAGTTGCCCTTGACTGGATGCTGATCCTGCTTTCTTCATTTTATTTGTGCGTAATTTATAATCGATTAATTATGAAGCCGCAGGTTTCTATTGCAAACTATGTATATTTAATTTTATGGGCGTTCTGTTGTCTGCCTATTTTGCTCGATTATGCAATTGGTAGGCCAAGTTACCAGACTGTTTACTGGTATAAACCTTTTATAGCCCCAATGGCCAATGACTATGTGTCGGCCATTTATGACCTCTTGCTTATATCGGCCTGCAGTTCATTGTTTTTCTACTCTAATTACTATCAAAAAAAGAAGATTAAAGTTCAAAAAAAATGGGGAGGAGCGATATTTGACAATAAAGTCGTAATGTGTTTGTTTATTATCTCTCCATATTTATATATTTTGCTTACCGGCAATGTCAGCTCTTATCTAACTTATGGTGACTCGGTTTCTCGTGGAGTTGCCTCTAGCGGCGTGAGTATGATCGTTGCGGAACTACTTCTGTTAAGTGTAATTTCTTTTTGCTCCCTGTTCTTTCGTCAGGACAGACTGGGGACGGTTGCCAATTTAGTCCTTATTGTCTGTTACTCGATTGTTACTGGTTGGATTTCTGGCAAACGATTCATGCTTGCGATATTAATCGTCCTGTATTTGTTTTTCTATCTAAGAAGAAATCCTGCTCTTGAACAGAGAAAAAAGTTGCGGGTCTTCTTTCCGCTCGTGCTTTGCGCGCTCCTTTTCTTCTCATCCTTTTATCTAATTGTTGTTCGACCGTTGCGGGATACGGGTTTCAATAGCGTCTATGAGATGCTCCGTGTTGATTTTGGCAGAGATGATGTTACAAAATATGTAATCTATCATGAGTTCTTTTTAGGTGATCATCTACTCGATTATTACGGTCAGTCGTTTCTCTCGACACTATTTATTTGGGTCCCTAGATCAATTTGGCCTAGCAAACCATATCAGGATTACCAATACTTAACGTCTTCTATTCTAGGATTGCCAATATCCGAGCTTCCGGCTGGAACAACGCCATGCTGGTTCGAGATGTGCATCATTAACTTCTCATATTTTGGTCTTCTCTTGAGCTGCGTGCTGATTGTTGCTCTTTGCCATCTTACGGACTGTGTTAAAAGCGCTTCGACAGAAGCGATGCTATTCGTTGTCATTCTTGCCTTGCTCACGCAGAGCATTGATGTATATCTCGTTTTTGTTTTCCTCATTGTCCTCCAAAAAGTAATTAGTTTCGTTATGCCGACAAACAACACGCGTCTTAGGAGTGGGTATGGACATAAAGACTGCAGTACTGCCTGCATACAATAAAATTCGAAGATTGTCGTTTGCTGTTAAATCGAATCGCTTGCTTGCTTGCGAAGACTTTAGGTCTTTGGACACCTTGTGCAGAGACTCTCTTCTTATTGCTCATTCTTTCGAGAAGGCTCTTTGTATTGAAGGCTGCCGCGATGATTTCGGAACACAAAAGGCCGACCGTCTTCTTGATTATTTAACACTTGCAGCAAAAGATCCTTTTTTTGATAATCATTCGTATGCTTTTGTTGAATCTATGGCGGCACTTGAGAATTGGCTTTCTCGTAGAGCCCGACTTGGACTTGATTGCTCTAAATGGCAGCATGGTTTTGAATCGCTAGCTGAGCAGACTTCATATGAAGTTGGCCGAATTGACTTGAGTGATAGGTCTGGAATTGTTTCTGATTCTTTTGCTTCTGTCTCTGATTGCGATAAGAATGCGATCAATTTTATTAACGGGAGACATAGTGTTCGGTCATTTGATTCAACCCCTGTTACTCAGGAAACGCTGACGCAAGTTGTTGAGCTTGCGCAGAGTGCGCCTTCGGCGTGCAACCGCCAACCAAGCCGCGTGTATTTTTCCGGTCCAAAATCTGCTCAGGTTGTTTCTGCCGCCGTGCGTGGCAATAAAGGGTTTGAGCAATCAATTTTCCAATGGGCCGTTATTACTGTCGACACTTCTCTGTTTTCCTGCGCCGAATATGGCCAATGGTTTATCAACGGCGGTATCTATCTCCAGTCCTTTGTTTTGGCCTTAAAGGCCTATGGGATTGGTTCATGTATTTTCCAGTGGGTTGTCGGCGACTTTGGAAAAGAAATGCGTTCGTCCTTAGGCATTTCAGCAAATGAAGTGATCATTGCGGTCGTCGGATTTGGCTATCCAAAAGAAACGTTCGCGAGACCTGTTGCTCGGAGAATGCCTGTTTCCCAAGTCGCGAGTTGGGCTGATTAACGTTGGAATGCTCGCTGGAGCATTATTTGATTGGAAATTAACAAATGAAAATTGGAATCATTACTTACCATTTTGCCCGGAACTACGGTGCGATCTTGCAGTGCTACGCACTGCAAGAGCAGCTTCGCTCTATGGGTCATGATGTTTGGGTGCTTAACTTCCAAAATGATCGTCAGGAGCGCAATAACTCCCTTCATCACAAAAGGGATGGTTTTCTATCTAATTTAGCGGTTAATGTCGCGTTGCTTCCTTTTGAAGGCAAAAGGCGTTCTAAGGAGCGCAAATTTGCTGAATATGAGTCGCGCTACCTTCATCTGACGCCTCGGTTTTATTCAATTGACGAGATGCGCGATTTTGTTAATGAAGAAAGTTTCGACCTCCTTATCTCTGGTAGCGACCAGGTTTTCAATCCTAATATTGCCGATTTCGATGAAGCTTTCCTTTTTCCCTTTGAAACGTCGGCTCGTAAGGGCAGTTTTGCGGCAAGTCTCGGCAGCGCTACTGAAACTGAATTAGTTCCTTTTTCAGATGACCTAGCTTCCTTCGATGTCCTCTGTGTAAGAGAGAATACTGATGCACCCGTGGTTAATAGCTTATGCGGGCGGTCTCCCGAGGTGGTTGACGACCCTGTTTTCCTTTTGGATTCAAAGCGTTGGGCGCAAGCTGTCGATACTTCGGTTGAAGACCGTGGATATGTTTTGGGTTACTACATTAATAAAGAGGCTTCTGCGCGATATTTGGAGCTTACTGAGCAGGCTGCATCTGAGCTTGGATTGCCCTTGAAGGTTATAAATGTGCGTTTTGGGCGTGACTCATTTAAGCCCGAGATGATTACTGATGCTGGCCCTGAGGATTTCCTTAAGCTATTCGCGGGCGCTTCTTTTGTCTGTACGGACTCTTTCCATGGAACGGCGTTTTCACTGCTATTCGGAAAGCGTTTTGTGTCTTTTGAACCCAAATCAAATTCTAGTGACTTCCGCAAGAGGGATCTTTTAAGCAAGGTTGGAGAACCTTGGAGAAGCGTTGCGGTCGATTCTACTTCTGCGAGCGCCCTTGTCAGTGAGCTATGTGGGCGTTCTGCTCCCGCTGCTCAGGAAGGAATCGGGCGTGTTCGCGAGGCACAACTGCTGTTCCTCGAGAAGATGACGAAGGAGAATTAGTTTGGCTTTTAAAGAGAAAAAGCTTCTTCAGAATACTGGCTGGCTGCTTGCGTTACAGGCAATTAACATTGTGTTGCCTTTTGTCACGGTGCCTTACGTTACCCGTGTGTTTGGTGCTGAGCGGTATGGAGTATTCTCTATTGCTCTTAATTGGATAACTTATTTTCAGCTTGTTGTCGAGTTTGGTTTCAACCTGAGCGCAACGAAAAAGGTCGTTGAGGTTAAAGATAGGGAAGAGCTTAACGACCTCGTGTCCGCTGTCGTTATTGCTCGACTGGGACTTGTTGCCGCCTGCTTTGTCGTAGTAATAATTCTCGGTATTACGTCGGCTGCAACCGGGGACCAGCTATCCTGTATGCTTGCGTTGTTTTCTATGCTTGTTGGCATTGCTTTACAGCTTAACTGGCTTTTTCAGGGTTTGCAGGACATGAAGGTCATCACTATAGCCACGGCGGCTGCGCGAGGGCTTTCTGTCATTCTGATTTTCCTCCTTATAAATAACCCCGGTCAATTGATGCTTTACTCGTTCCTGTATTCAATTACTTTCCTTGCTTCGGGTGTTATTACTCATGTATTTGCTTGGAAGCGCTATGGGATCAAAATGGGTTTTGCATCTATAAAGCAGATACTCGGTGAGATGCGAGACGGAATGCCGATTTTTCTTTCATCTGCCGCCGGCAAGATCATTGGAAATGTTGGCGTTACGGTGCTCGGCGGTTGCCAGCCAAGTGCGGTCGTTGGCTCGTACGCTGCCATTTTGAAGGTGCCGCAAATGGCGAGCCTGATGTTTACTCCTGTTGGCCAAGCGCTGTATCCGCGTGTAAACGAAGAACGAATGAAATCTCGGCGCTCTGCGGCGCGGCTTGTTGCTAAGTTTGGTATTCCCGTGGTCGTATTGTTTGCGGCTGGTTTATTTGGCATGGCGATCCTTCGCAATCCGGTAGTCGAGATTCTCTATGGCAAAGAGTATCTAGTTTGCGCCGATACACTCATTCCGCTTGGTATTTGGGTGTTGCTGGGCATCGTAAACAATTTTCTCGGTGTTCAGCTTCTCATTCCTTTTGGGTATCAGTCCCTATATAGCTTGCTTATGATTGTCGATTCCGTTCTTTCGTTGGTGCTTAACGTTTGGCTTGGCCATGCTTGGGGCGCCATGGGTGTTGCGTCAGCTATTGCGATATCCGAGGCTGTCCTTACGGTAGCTTTGTTTTTGGCTCTTCTTTCTGTAGTGAGGCAATCGTCCGCTGTTTCTTATAGCTCTCATGCCCATAAGGCTCAGCACTTGAGAAAGGACCGATAATGAAAAAAATCATGCTTGTCTTCGGCACCCGCCCGGAGGCAATCAAGATGTGCCCGCTCGTCAACGAGCTGAAGGCGCGCAAGGAGGAGTTCGAGACCGTCGTGACCGTGACGGGCCAGCACCGCGAGATGCTCGACCAGGTGCTGCGAGTCTTCGACGTGACGCCCGATCACGACCTGGCGATCATGAAGCCCGGCCAGACGCTGTTCGACGTGACGTGCGACGTGCTACTCAAGCTCAAGGCGGTTCTCGAGGACGAGAGGCCCGATGTGGTCTTGGTCCACGGCGACACCACGACCAGCTTTGCCGCCGCGCTCGCGTGCTTCTACCTGCAGATCCCGGTGGGCCACGTAGAGGCGGGTCTGCGCACGCACGACATCTATAGTCCCTGGCCGGAGGAGTTCAACCGCCAGGCGGTCGACATCGTGAGCGAGTACTACTTCGCACCCACGGAGGCGAGCAAGCAGAACCTGCTCGGCGAGGGCAAGCCGGAGTCGAAGATCTGGGTCACCGGCAACACGGGCATCGACGCCCTGCGCACCACCGTGCGCGAGGGGTACTCGCACCCCGAGCTCGAGTGGGCGGAGGGCTCCCGCCTTATCCTCATCACGGCGCACCGCCGCGAGAACCTGGGCGAGCCCATGCACCGCATGTTCCGCGCCATCCGCCGCGTGATGGAGGAGCACCCCGACACCAAGGCGATTTACCCCATCCACATGAACCCGCTCGTCCGCAAGGCGGCGCACGAGGAGCTTGACGGCTTCGACAGGCTCCATATCATCGACCCGCTCGAGGTTCTCGACTTCCACAACTTCATGGCCGCGAGCCACCTCATCCTCACCGACTCCGGCGGTATCCAGGAGGAGGCCCCGAGCCTGGGCAAGCCGGTGCTCGTCATGCGCGACACCACCGAGCGCCCCGAGGGCGTTGCCGCTGGCACGCTGAAGCTCGTCGGTACCGAGGAGGACGTCATCTACCGCGAGTTTAGCCGCCTGCTCTCCGATCAGGCCGAGTACGAGGCCATGAGCCATGCGTCGAATCCCTACGGTGACGGACATGCGAGCGAACGCATCGCGGACGTGCTTGCACGGTAGTTTTCTCTGAGCTGTTTTATGAAGCTGCTCTTTTGGAACATAAATAGTAAAGACAATGCCGACCTTGTCCTCGCGTGCATGCGAGAGAAAGAGGTCGGCATTGCGGTTTTTGCTGAGTTTTGGAACTGACTTTTCAAATGAGCTGTTGAATAGGGAGCTGTTGAATAGAACTGGTTGAGGTACCGTCAAGAATCTTTCGCAAACTGATTTGGCCGTCCTCGGCTCTGTCTTCTTCTAGCCCTTCGCCTTTCCCTTCAGTTCGTTCATCTCCTCCAGCTTCGATATATCTAGGTAACTCCTCTTGCCCCACTCGTGCTCCGCCATATACTTCAGCCTCGCCGTCACCAGCGTGAGGGCCGAGTTGCCGTCCGGGAAGGTCCCGATGGCCCTCGTCCTCCTCCTGATCTCGCGGTTGATGCGTTCGATCCCGTTGTTCATCCTGATCCGGCGCCAGTGTTCGGGCGGGAATTCCGTGTAGGCCAGCGTCTCGACGAACCCGTCGCGCACCGTCCTCGCGGCCGCTCCGAAGAGCTTCGGCACGCTGAGATTGACTTCCCCGGCGCCCGTGACGAGCCATCTCGCGTACTAGCCGCTGTGGTAGGTCTCTCGGCCCGCCGTCCTCTCGTAGCGCTCGGCCCGATAAGCTCGGACGCTCCTCGTTGAGCAGCGCGTCGAGCGACCACTCGTCTACCGATGCGATGTTCGCAGACGCGGCCCGTGCCTCCTTTCGTCGGTGATTTGTTGTTTAGCCGCTAAAAATCAAATGACAGGGCGCGCGCCATGTTCCGCTATGCGGTTGTCAATTTGCGAAAGTAATTTTGCGTCACCGCTGTGTTCCAAACAGTTCGATCATCGGGCTACCGTTTGGCGGAAAATAATAGACTGCTGCGCTTTTCTAAAGTGTCGGGGAGTAATATTGTTTCAGGCGTTCACTGCCTGGTGCATGACGTTAACATCCACTTGTTGACCATTGAATTTGGTCGACTGATTATTGGGGGTTGTCATGCCGGCTAACAATAAAGTTTCTCGTCAGCTTAAGGCTTTTATTGCATCTACGGCGTATGACTTGCAGCCTTGTAGGGACGCTGTTAGAGATGCTGCAGTACGATGCGGCTTTCTGCCTATATGTATGGAGCACTTTGGTGCTCATCATCGTTCTATAATCGATGGCTGCATTGATGAGCTTAAGAAATGCGACGTAGTCGTTATCATTTCTGCATACATGTATGGATCTTTGTATATGCAGGTGGAGCACCCTGAGTACATGGGTCTTTCGATCACAGAGATTGAATATCGTGAAGCGATTAAAAACGGGCTCCGTGTGCTGGTTTTTCTGCCTTCTGACTCGTATAAAACGACTGATCTGATGGTGGATAAAGGCCCCAGTGCCGAAAAACTCGAACAGTTTAAGGCAATGCTTAAGCAAAACCACACTCCGGCTTATTTTGACAGCGTTGATGATCTGGCCGGTAAAGTTAGAGAGGCGTTGGACAAAGAGCGCCGCCAAATAGAGGATTCAAGTAGTGTTACTTTGCCTGTAAAAATACAGCCGCCCGCTCCGTCTCCGGTTGTCACTCCTGATTTAGCGGACAGGATAAAACAGGTCTTTCTTATGCGGCTCTTGTCTAATACGGATTATCCCATGGCTAAGGTCGCTCATGAGTTTGATGTCGCGGGGATTCGTGCAAGAGATTTGGGCTTCGGATCCTTCAGGGAGTTGCTCGATGCATTTGATGAATCGAAGGGTGGCTTTATTCGCCTTTCGATCGATCCTCAGGGGCGTCATGGGGCTATGGTCCGCTTGGTGGGTAGCTCGATGCCAGAAGATAATTCTAGTAACGGCTCTGGTGCTTCTGATGAGAGCGACGCTTGTCCTAAACCTTATACTACTGTTGCCGCTTCGCTGGCCGTATATCGTGGACACGCCTGCCCCGTGGCGCTGCAGGCTTATCTCGACAAGAGTTTCCTAGAATTTTGCTACGTGTCGCCTCGCTGCAAGGAATCAGTTTCGGAAATTTGCTCACCAGGCGAGAATTGGGAAACTCGGTTGGATCAGGCTTGGTTGTCGGCGCTTAAGACTGGTGTGTTTAGGGAATATGACGGCAAGGTTATGTTCCCAATCGGCCTGAAGTTTGCTGGATCCCAGCAACGTGTTGTTGAGGTTGCTTTGGTCCCGTCGCGGCAAGGTAAGTCGTATACAGCTGTGTATACTTGGGAAACCAAGGTTGAAGATTCGGCTCCCGCTGAAGATGCTGCCTCAGGTAAGGTGAGGCGTAGCGTTACCGATGACCTTTATTCGTCATTTGATTTTGGCGACAGCGGTCTGACCGGGACGATGCGCCGCTTGGCATCCCTGGCCATGGATGAGCCTTGGTCCTTTACCGCTCGTGGTGGTTTTGGACGGCCCTATCCCATTCTTGAAAATTACCTGGGTGTTACCTATTCGCGCTTACTTAAAGAAGATAGTGCTCACAAGACTAATCGAATTGTAGTGTCGGATGACAACCAGTACCTTGTTTTCAATACCGGATTAGTGACAGCGGAGTATGACAACATCTACGCGTTGTTTGGAGCTCCCATAACCGGTGGAAAGCGTCCCTTTATGGATTACTGTGTTGAAGGCCAAGGGCAGTACGGGAAGTTGCTTGTTCGTTACTTTAGTAAAATGCCAGAGGCTGCCAGCTACATTGAAACCATCGATGACGTCGTTCTCGATACTCATAAGGAGATTAAAATCGATAGCCCGCATATTTTGCGGGACAATATCAACCGATTACCATTTGGTCTCCTTGATGAAGCCGCAAGGGATGATATCGCTGCGCAAAGGATCCTGCAGGATATTAAGGTGGCAAGAAATATTGACAAGCGCCCGCTTTGGAACCAACTTTCCAAGCGATTAGTGCAAGGTACCGCTGGCTATATGCGTATGGATGAAAAACTGAAAGAGGCTGTTAATAAGTCCCGCAAGCGTGCAAGGTGGAACTATAAAACTGCCGTCCCAATGTATTATCCAAAGGGTGATAAGGTTGATTTGTTGCTACCGCTTTGCCTGGTTGACCCCCACAAGGTTGATGCTGCGCTGATTGTCGAAAAGGTCGAGAGCGGCAACTATATGGGCCAAACAATCCTTCCTCCGCGCAAAGCGTACATGGATGCGCGCATTGTGTGCAGGCCAGACAATGACTGGCTTGACCCTTGGTCTAAGGACCTGGTGGATGGGGATGAATAAACTTATCGACACCCTTCGTGTTCGCAGCCATCTTTGGTGGAGCTGCTTTGTCAAATGGTGCGGGGGAGTGTTTGGGATTTGGGGTGTAGTAGTTTCCCTTTCCCCTAGATGACCTCGGACTAAATAATACTTGCCTAAAGATCGTGGCTCTTTTGGTCTTGCTCTTTTTGTCGTGCGTGGGCAGTACTGCTCACGCCGCTCTTAAGAGTAATAGAGAGTTTTGGTCTTGTGGCAGCTCGTCGCTGCAGGCGTGTTATGGGGATTTGTTTTCGTTTGCAGACGATATTATAGGTGGTCATTGTTGTTGCGTTATTCCTGTCAATACGACTTTCGATACCGCAGTCGATAAGCCGGGCTCCTGCGCGCATTCGCTCATTTCGCCATTTAGCTTGCATGGCCTTTGGCTTTCTAGGATGGGACAACCAGCAACTCAAAATGGCGTTGGGGAAGTAGGGTAAGGTACTCGAGCTGATTGGGATTTTCCAGTGAGAGATTTCAGTAACCTCGATGATCGTCGTTTGTTCGAGGGTATTAAAGATACGTTCCGCTCTTATATAAGGCGTTATGCATGCTCGAGTAGCTGCTTTCCTTTTTACAACGAGATTTTAAATCGACTTAGGCAATCTTTGCTTAAAGATACGTATATCGATTCGCTCGATCGTGATATCAAGCTTGAAATTGATTGCGCGAAAGGCACCGTTTTAGTCGATATTACTACCCGCATTAACTATATGAGCATTCAGGATGGAATTCCGTATTTTCAGGTTGGACCAAGGTTCGAGACGCTGGCCCAGGCCGAGTCCTATCGATGCGTTAAGTTTCTGCTCAACGATGCAGACCTTACGAGTCAGGTTGATATCCAGCTTCGTAAATGTGCCGATCCCAAGAGGCAGCTTCCATATATTGTTGACGTTTGCCTTCCTCTTTCGTGGGACATTAAGGACACTCGCCTTGTATACGAAACGGTTCATATGGTTCCGCTTGCTTCTTTCTTTCATGCCTATCAGCTTGTATTTCCTTGTAGGTGCATGCGTGTTAATGCGGTTGTTGCTGGTTCTGGTGCGCGCCTGTACTATCCACTTGTTGCAACCTTTAGCTCGTATAACGTTCATATGTACGAAGGCTACGCTTCTGAATTTAGGGATGACGTAACCGAATCCATTTCTATCCATAATTGGACGCTTCCTGGGTCTGGATACGTTTTAACATTGAAGCCTAAGGCGTTAGTTCCGGAATAGATTGGTAGGGTTCCGTGTCAAAGGTTCTCTGGATTATTGGCAATGGTTTTGATAAGAATCTCGGCCTCAACACCGGGTACCGTTCATTCCTGCTAAATAAGTATTTTGCTCCTGGCGCAGAGAACAAATATCGTGATGAACTTGTTAGGCGCTTGGGGAAATTTGAGCCAGAGTCTCAGTCCGATCTTTGGTCCGACCTTGAGTCGCTGCTGGGTAAGGTCACCGAACTTTACGAGGACGATGTCGAGCTATTTCACGATACGTTCGAGGATATTCAGCATCAACTGTTGGAGTATGTAGCGCAAGAATCGGAGCGTCTGCCGGACGAGATTCCTTCTGCTGCGATTGATGAATTCAGGGAGTCGTTGTGCCTGTTTTCGCGTCGGCTTGCAGAATTGGATCAGAATGGTGCTATCCCGGGGACTAATCCGTCTGAAAATGCTTGGATTTCTGCCATTTCGCTTAACTATACGAACTCGTTTGATTTGTTTTGGCGTTCGGCAATCTTTGAAAATAAATTACATTCACTTTTAGTGAACGGCTCTTTTGTCAGGTATTTCTATCCGGAACATGTTCTTCATCTGCATGGATCTGTTGATGGCCAAGGCAACGGAGACTCGCCCATATTTGGAGTTTCTGATCAGTCCCAGATTTCCTCTAACGTGCTTTCTCGTGACGATGAATTTAAGGAATTGTGGATCAAGAGTGAGCGAAATTCGAGCATATTGCGTAATACTAAGAATCAACAAATGGCAAATCTAGTGAGCGTCGCTAGCACTATTTGCGTTTACGGTTGCAGTCTCGGCCGTAGCGATGCTTACATTTGGAAAGAAGTCGGTAAGAAAATCCTAGGATCTTCCACTCGACTTTATATCTTTGATTACGGTTTGCCCGATAGGAGATCTGGTTCTTTCCGACGGTATCAAATACAGCGCCAGGCGCTTATTGATTCCTTCTTAACTGTCGCCGAAATCAAAGATTCCGATAGGGAACTCGCGGTTAAGCATATTGTGCCGGTCGAATCCTCGAGGGTCTTCCGGTTTGATTCCCTGCTGGAGCTAAATGAGAAAGACAGCTGAGGTGCGTGACGACATCGTCATCTTGCTGAAATTGATTGTAATTGTTTGATAGCTGTGTACAGAAGATGCTCTTGAGGAGTAGTTTTAGTTATCTGTCGGGCATATTTTTAGTTTGTCCGAAGACCAATAACAATTGTTATATACAATCATGCCTACTTGCAAGCGATTGGTAGTGAGGTAGGTGCAGGAAATGCCAAAAATGGAAAAAGGTAAAATCAGCATCGATACCCCTGCAAAGGCTTCATTTGACACTCTTTTAAATACCGTTGCTATTAACATAACCGATGATCAGGGTAGATTGAAGCAGAGCAGGGTCGCCTTGCCTGTTGATGTCGACGCCGTGGCGCAAAGACTAGGGCTGGTTGTCCAAAGACTTTCGCTTCCTGATGAGGTGGAAGGCATGCTTGTCAAAGATGAACCCTATGAGCCGTTTAAGGCGGTATTGGATATAGACGATTCGCTCGAAGATTCTCGTTTTACGCTTGCGCATGAGATTGGTCATTTTGTTCATCAATATCAGGATTTTCCTGAAGGTGATACTGGCGGCATTTTAGAAAAGCGAACTCGCGGTCGCTCGAAAGATGATATTGAGTTATGGGCGGATAGTTTTGCGTACGAGCTTCTTATGCCTTCTGCTGTTTTTCTAAACATGTGGGCAGACGATTTGAGCGTTGAGGAAATTGCTGACAGGTTCGGCTTGTCTACTAGTCAAGTAGCGGCTCGGGTTTTAGAGCTTGGATTAAAGTGAGCGTTCGAAATAAAAAATCTGTGAATTGCGCTCAGGATAACTGTTCAGATGATGAAGTTGTTCACTTTTATCAATTGGTTGCTAAAGGCAACGAGCGCGATTCCGTATCTCTTCATGCTGATGAGGTTACTGCCTCTCAAATCCAAGATGCCTCTGATAGGCGCGAGGCGAATGCAAGAAATCGTAAGCTAGAAGCTGAAGCAGATAAACTTGTAGGTGAAAATAACATCCGCAAGACCGTGGCGACCTGGTCGTTGCGCTTTGTTGGATTCCAGATTGCTGTGTGCGATGCTTTGATTGCTGCCTACATCGTGGTTAATTTAGTTAGGGGAATTACGGTTCCTTCAGAGGTCATATTTGGAGTCCTGGGAACAAGTCTTGTCGAAATTATTGGAATCCTTTGGGTCATCACTCGAAGCCTGTTTCCCTTCCATGATTCGCATCGGGATCGCGCAAAAGAGTCAGAAATTCCTTCGCGAAGACGGACTGTCCGTTTTCAATGATTGAATAATTATTTAAACCAACATCATTGATATTTTGCATGGGCACCGGGGCGATATGGGTTCCGGTGCCCTTTTATTGCTAGTGTTCGACCTCGTGGACAGTATCGAGGCGGCATAGGATATCAACCGTATTCTAGATTCCAGGACGCCGGGCCGACTCGCTTCGGATCGGGCTCTACACCAACTTTCTCGACACTACCCTCGACATTACCAAACACTCAGTCAGCTGGCGGCGTCAGGCGCTGGTATAGCTGCTGATTGTAGTTCGTGTATGTTAGTTCGCTATTGCTAAGTTCTTCAATTCTCGGATCTCTATAGTCGTTAATGAATATCAGCGCGCAAACGTCTTCAACAAAGCGTTTGCGCCTGGCTTCGATATCCTGCTTATAGGGAAGTTCATCCTTTTTCGATCCCCACACTTCTTCAATCACAGTATCGAGGCATTTAATAAAATGCTTGCTGTGCTTCGCGAACTCATAGACGGCACTGTAATTGGCGTTCGTTTTGACTTCGTACCAAGTGAGTGGCTCATAGTAGGCAAGAACATTTAAAGCCGGCAGTAGGCACAGGTTCGGGAAAAGTCTTGCTCTGCCGTTTCCATAAAAGCCTGGGTGAGTCTCGATGTAATCCAGTTGCTTCTTTATGGGGTCCGTAAGCCTGTTGCAAGTTCTTAACGACGCTTGTTTATTGCTGAGCAACTCATTCGTTATGTTTATATAACTTTGTGCATAGCCGTAATTTGTGCTGACACCCTTATACAGAAGGTAATCAGCCGGCTTTATTGGGTCTAGCTCTAGACGCTTGTCGTAGAAGCGCTCGAGGTATTATCTGCCTTCGAATTTTGGGCCATAAACGCCTTGGAGTGAATGGGCCAGCTGAGTAATGTCGGTCGAGTAAACCACAACGGTTTTTTCTTGCTGAAACAGGTTTTTTGTCTGCTCGAGCACCTTTATGGCGAATTCGGGTCGGCAACGGTCGAGCTCGTCGATAAAGATGACGGCTCGGTTGGCTACCTCGGGTAGATTAGTCTTAATGAGTTCGTCAATTTTGCCACGGAGCTCTTTTTCTTCTTTGTACCGTGCGAGAAAATCGGCGCCACTGAACTTATCAATGGCACCATTGATGTCACCGCTATATCCAATAAGGGAAGCGGCGGCTTCTAGGACTCCAATGACTCCCTTGCCGAAATCCTTTCCTTCCTTGACGCTCTCTTTGCCTACAGCGTTGGCGATAGAGGCCAATATTGGCAAGATCGGATTGTCGAAATGGTCGTCCTCCCACGCGTTGAAATAAATGGGGAAGCATGGCGTCGCAGGGAGTTCAGTTGCGGTTTCTCCTAGTGTTGCGTTAAGTGTCTCCAAATCGAGGTTGAGAGTCGGATTTGCCATTTGCAGGACTCTCGCAACTTGCTTTACAAAGAAAGTCTTTCCTGAGCCCCAGGGCGCATCAATAACAAATGTATACGGCGGCTCAACCGCAATGAGCATCTTTAGAAAGTCTTCGATTTCGTTCCTGCGGTGAAGTGGGTCCTGGGTGAGAGCGACCTCAATCGCTTCCGGCGTGGGTTCCTCATCGACTCGTTTCATGGTGGCTGTCTTCTTTCTGTGGGCTAGGGCTGTGTTTCGGTTTAATTGTTTCTGCAAATGGGCGCGATCGACCTTTTCTTTTTTCTTCTGCCTGTTGGTTTTACCCTTTTAACAGCCAATGATGCTTGGGGCTTAAAATGGACTTTAATGGTCTTGCTGCTTGATTAGGTGGTTCGAATGGCGCTTTCTATGAGTCAAATACACTGGGATTACTTTATTTTGCTCGAGGAAGATGTCATTCGGATATTGCATTACATCGAGCCTACCGAAGCGAACTATGGCGCATATGGGGCCGAGCTCGTCAAAGTCTATCTTTCGATTTGTTCCGAGATCGATGTCGCCTTTAAAGATCTTAACCACCTTGTTAGGCGTTATGAGAGTGCTGATTGGGGAACAGTTAACAACATCTCTGGGGCACGTAAGATGGTTCACGCTCGCTTCTCGCAACAGTTTCGCTTTAGCTGGGTTGCTATTGGCACCAGCGGGATCGTGGTCAATCCCTGGTCATCTTGGTGGGCAGATGATGGGACCGAATCCGCCATGAATCCTGAATGGTGGGTTTCTTATAACAATGTCAAACATCATCGTTTAGATAGCTACGCCGAAGCCAATCTCTGGAACGTACTTCAGGCGCTTTCTGGGCTCTTCGTCCTCATTTCCTGCTTATATCGATATGAGTACGAGCATAATGCGGAGGAGGCTCCTCGCTATTTGCCGGCCCCTCAGCGATTGGCGTTTTCGAGTCGAGGGATCGAAATCGGCTCGAGCGAGCCGACCTACGTTGTCGGTACATCTCTCTGTGTTTCTCCGGGCTTTCACGTTGATAAGCCGCTGCAGCTGCCTTTATCAGGCGAGAGCGATACTCGTGATGATTGCGAACAAGGCGTGAGTTCGATTTGGGTGAATGCATGGGCGTAATTGATTACCAGCAATTGGCGAAACCGCTCCATTCTCGTCAGGTTCGATCAAGCCGTGTCTCAACGGTTTTGAGTTGGCGTGTCTATGTGGCGTGAATGTTTGCTCGTTTGAACTCGAGTTGCTTTCAGGAGGCGATGGAGTCCGCGCCGTGCCTAGACTCCGTTAGTTCCAACTGTATTGAGTGGGATTCCATGCTCGGTATTATTGAATGGTCGATTGCTCGCTCGTCGGCTTGTTATGCGGTTAATGGCAGCTTCAACACGAGGCCGTCTTTCACCTCTGTAAGACTCGATGCAGGAACCTTCCAAGAAAAGTCCGTAAGGTCGTTGCCTAAGTCCAGCTCTGCATGACCATACTCTTCGGTTTTGCGACCAGGGTTGTTCTCGTCGGGCTTAAGATGCCATTCGACCGGTTGCGATCCGATGATTCGATACTCGCGTTGGTACGCATATTTGTGCGTTTTGATGATGAGGTTGTATGGAGTGCCTTGGAATGCCGCGTCAGTCACGCTTGGACCAGGGGCACCGTAAAAAACCGGGCTGTGCAGGGAGATGCCATTTTCGGAATTAATCTTTCGTTTTAGAAGCCCTTCAAAACAGCCATACCGCACGATGCCGATCCAGCCGTCGGCGCACCTGAACTCATCGATCATTCGCCTGGTGATCACGACTGCGTTGTCAACGATGTCGCTCTCTCGCACCGTGAACATGCAGTAGATCGGCAAGAGCCAATGGGCGTAGATGCCCATGCCGTACGCCAGAGACGCCTCTAGTGGATCGCCTTGCTCTCCGGGCAGACCGTGGTAGTAGCCGGCGGCGTTCATATAGAGGCGCCCGTCCATCAGGTCGTCGATGTACGCCTCTTGGGGAGCGAATTTCAGTAGGTAGACGATGTCGTCTTTTGGCATGTCGAGTCCTCTCGTTGGTTGCTGTGTCCCGAGCCTCGTCCTGTGCTCAGGTCCTTAGTGCAAATATAAGAGCGTCTCCTCAATCCCGCGTGCCGGATTGACGCGCGTCCGGCATCGTTCAGAACACTGATTCTCCATGGAGCCAAGGTCGGCATCGCCAAGGGGCCTGCTGTTATAGACGGAGGGCCCGCGCCCTCTCTTGCTGGATACTTGTTTGTAAGCGTGGTGCTCTTGCCGGTCTCATCATGGGCGAAATGGCTAAAGAATGTATCTCGTACTTCAACGGACTCTTTTTGGATGCACTTCCAGATTTTATTGCGTTCAATGCGTTTGCGTTCTGCATGATTACTGATATGGCATCGAGGGAAAGGGCGTCAGCCGGTCTGCAGCGGACAAAATAATCGACTCAATCTCTGATGAATTGCTGACTGGCTCCAGGAGATTCGAGTATGGGCGGTCTTATGCCATGCTTCTTGGAGTGCTGCGGAAACACCTTAAAAATGACTGCGTCGCGATGGACCCTTCGGAGCGCTTCGACTATATCGTCAGCATCTTTTCCGAGGGCTCCCTGCGGCGTTTCTCCGATTACCTTGATGCAGACATCTCGATGATGACCGTTCACTCCGCTAAGGGGCTCGAGTGGGACACCGTTTTCATTCCGGGCGTTACGCGTTTCGATTGGCCTGGAGAGATCTGCTTTCGGTGCGAAAGTGCTGGTATGTGCTCGCGTTCTGCGCGTGGATGCCGGATTGTGGATGCGATGAATATGCCTGAAGGGCTTATTGAGGAAATGGGCCTGCTGTACGTCGGCGTCATTCGAGCCCGCAAGGCGGTATATGTCTTCGCTTCTGTGCAGCGCAGGACAAAGTACGGGAACTATCAGGTTGCCTGTCCTTATTGTCTTGCGCCTCTTCCGAGCATTGAGCCTGTGGGCTGGGCTGTCATGGACGGGGAGGGTGATTTTCTTGTGTCGTGAATGGACACGCTGTTGGCGCGGGAGCCGTTCAGCGGCTCTGGCCAGTTCTCGTTTAGCGCGTCAGGATCGTTCTTCAGCGGCTCTATGAACCAAACAGCCTAGCTTTGTTGCCGTGTAAGTCAAACGGCTACGGTGGGGTAGAATAAAACCGTTAATGATTTTATGGCGGTGTTATATGGACCGATCGGGAATATTCGCCCAGGCGGGCTTTGCTTTCCAGATGAACGTGTTTCTGAAGCAGGTGACAGAATTGACCCCTGGTGAAGTCGCCCGTTATGAATATCTTGATGACATCTCTGCTTCTGCTGGCCTTGGTGAATTAAGCGAGCAGGCGGGGCTCTCGGGGACTCAACTCATTCAGGTTAAAAATACCAACGTTAGTAAGCAAGATGTTGTTCAGATTTACACGAACTGGATTCTCTCAATAACCGAAAATGAGACGATTTCTGCTTTCGTTCTCTGTTATTCGGATTTAAAAAGGCTATCAGGCTATTTTCAGACGATAACGGTGGATGACTACGTTCGTGATCTGAAAGCCAAAGCGAATGAGTCTGGCTGTTCTAATGCAGCGAAGTTGATGAGGCAATTGGATGCTAATGAGATCAAGAAACTCTTTTGCTACGTGAAAGACCATGCATTCGCTCACCCTATTAATACAGACGGTATTAAGTCAGATATAAGGCGCAACTTATCAAGTCCCTTTCACCGCACTTCAAATACGAAAGTATTTGAAGACAGGGTCCTCGAGTTCGAGAGCGTAATGAAATACAACGTTATGAGCGCGATGTCGAAAACTGAACCTTATGAAATTAACTATGAGGGGTACATGCGGGTATGCGAACAGATATGCAGCGATATTAGCCAAAGTAGATTTGAGCCCAATTATGCTGCTTGGCGCTCCGCGGTGAGTGATGATTTCTTGCAAGCGCAGGAGGGGTCGCGCGAATATCGGCAGTTGCTTTCTTGCTCAAAAAAATCCGGCTTCGTGACGGATCATATGTACTATTGCGAGTACTATCGCTCATTAAACTATGAGAGGCTTGCCAGATGCCAGGCAAATATTGTTGCTAGTCTGGAGGATGTGACATTTTGCAACTTCCGTGATTCATGTTTTTCGCTTGAGGCCGATGGCGATGACCGTCCGATTAAACGGCTTTTGGCAACTAAAGATAAATCAAATCAGTACGCTTTTAATGAGCATGAAAAATGGGGGTCTTGTATTTGGCTAACGAGGGAAGCAACCCCTGCTGATAAACTGATTTCTTGGGAAGACGAAAACAATGACTAACTGTTCAAATAATCTATTTCTTCGTCAGCGAGCAATAGTGGTAAGCATTTATCTTGACTATTTGCTTGCCATTCTTTCTTGCGTTAACGGTATGAGCGTTACTAAATTATTAGTGCTAATGTTCCTGTCGAAATCAATTGAATCTTATGGGAGCGAGCTGCTAAACGGAAGGTATTCAAAGCATCTAATTGAGAGAGCGACTTGCGCCGTATCTGGTAACTATGAGTCGTTCTTATACGAGCTTGAATACTCAGTTGAGGCTATTGAGATAGCCGGTGACGGTGGCTTCATCGCTATAGAAGGTGCTTTAGCGTGCCTTACCAACGAAGGGCGAGCGCAGAGCTGCAGGACGAACAATCCGTTTATCCCAAAATTGATAAATGAGGTTGCTTCCCTGGACGATAGATATGTTCTGTCGGAGATGATTCGCAATGTTTAACATTGAGTGTTTGGAGTTAATCTCCTTTTCCGGCAAGACGTCTAGATATTCCTTTTCTAGCGGTATTAATTACATCCACGGGCCGAACAGCTCTGGAAAAACGGAATTTTATAAATTTATTGATTATATGCTCGGCGCTGATAAAAAGAATCTATCCGAGGCGCCTTGGTTCAAGGAGTCGTTGCAGACGGCCAAGATGCAGGTTTCCTTTAATGGCCATATCCTTACCTTGCATCGTGATTTACTGGGCAATGAGTTTGGGCTGGTGATAGATGGAACTGCTTGCAAGGTATCTGATCTTGAGGAATATAGAAAATACCTTAACTCATTATTTCTAGAATCAGCGGACGAGCCAGCTAGCCTTTCTGAATATGTCGGACAAGAGCTGACATATAGGACGTTCACCTTATTCTCTTTTCTAAGTGAAATATCGGTCGGCCGAATTAACGGCTTCTTCAGCAAGCTCCTCGAAATTAAATATCGTGTTAAGCAGAGGCCTTTATTTGATTATCTGTTTAGTATTGACGCAAATCGAATTGTGCTCCTTCAGCACAAGATAGCCGAGCTTAACAAACAGGCTCGTGAGCTGGAAGCTCGGCGCGCCTTTAATAATCATTATCTAGAGGCGGTCAATCAAGAGCTGGCAAAGCTCGGAATTGCCGAGCGGTTTGACGGCAGTAATGCCGTTGCAATATCTGAATTGGTTGAGTCGGTCGCAATTTCCACCAAACTCAACTCTTCTTCGAGCTTAATGGCGAACGATGTCGTGGAGGCGGATCAGTTAAGGGACGATATCAAGGCTCAGAAACAAATGATTCATGAGCTGAATGGGACAAAGGCTCAGGATACGAAACGGCATCGCCTTCTGGACAGGTTGAGCTCACTGATTGCTGACGATGATTCTAGGGCAGATTTATTGGACCAAACTTGCAATCTGCTTAGCGAAATTGAAGCGTCTATACCCCGAAAAGACCTTGATTTGCAAAAGAAATTACTTGAGCACAAGGAGAGTAGATTAACTCATCTTGAAGCTAAGTTAACAGCTGCAAACGTGGTATTCAATCCGCTTGATTTTAATGAGAAAAGCAAGGCTATCTTGGTGGTAAATGAGTATCTTTCTCAGTATTCGGTGCTCTGCAAGCCAGATAATTATGATGATGTGAAAAAGGAGATCTCTCGTCTAAATCAGGAACTGCGTAAACTCAAGCAGTCGGATGATGATAATTCAATTAATTCCATTTCTGACGCCGTAACCGATTTGTATTATTCGGCTTCCCAGGTCTCTTCCTTTGTTGAATCTGATTTCAAGCAACCTGATTTTTATATCAAGTTTCAAAAGGAAGGAGTGTGTCTTCAGCCTACATTTACTGAAGGGGATGATAGTGTTGATGTATTTACGGGGAGTCGTGCTCGCCACACGTTGATGCAGGTCTGCGGCTATTTTGCCTTCATGCATTACTTGCTTCAGAAGCGTAACGTTCCACTTGTTCCTTTGCTTGTATTTGACCATGTTTCGTCGCCATTTGATGAGGAAAGCCGTGGGGCGATAGGAGCAATCATTTCGAAGTTTTATTCACTTGTGGATAAAGGTGATGTCCAATTATTTCTGTTTGAGACGGAAGAACCTGATGCTTTGGGGATCGTTCCTGATAAATATATTTCTCTTGTCTCGGACGTTCAGACAGGGTTTAACCCTTTTTACACAGCCGACTAGGCTGATTTGATTATGGTGGGGGTGTAAGCGTGTCTGGAGTTAAGAATCAGCATTACGTGCCTCGGTTTTATCTCAGATCGTTTACTGATGAATCGGGTCATCTCAGTGTTGTGAGGCGCGATGCCGGTGGATTGAAACCCGTCTTTCGAACGAAGCCCGAAAACGTTTGTGCGGAAAACTACCTCTATGAGGTTAGGCGACGCCAGGCCTTGGGTGAAGACGGTTTCGTTGAAAAGGGTGTAATTGAAGATACTCTTGGCAAAATCGAGAACGATCTTGCTCCTGTCTACCGATCGCTGCTCAGTTATCTTGACTCTCAAAAACTGCCAAAAGGTGAAGGGGGCATCGAGTTGATTACTCGGTTGGCATTTTTGCTTGCCTTTTTCATTGTGAGGAATCCTAAATGGCTGAATGAGGTGAGGGGTAACTCTGGCGCACACTCCGTCGAATTGTTGTCGAGTGGCTTTTTCACGGACGAAGACATTTTGCAAATGGATTTCGCAGGGTACGGGGACGAATTTGAAGCCATTGTCGAGCTTGCTTGTTTGGATACAGCGCTGTTCAGGCTCGATAAGGGCGCGCCTCTGTACGAGCTACTTGTCTTATTGCTTGACATGGATTGCCTGTTTTACATAGCGCCTGATGGTGCTGAGTTTGTCACAACGTCGCTTCCCGTGCATGTCGAGTGGAAGAACGAGGGCGATGAAGATCCTTGCGGCGTTTACTTCCCGTTGAGCCCTCGTCATGCCCTTGTGTTTAGACAAAGATTGAAAGAAGACCGTTACGTCTCCATCACTCGCATGGCAGCCATTGAAGTCGATTCATTTAACCGTGTTCTGATGAACGGTGACAGGTTGTGGGAGTTTTTGATTGCAAGAGATCGCCTCTACTTAGAACGACTAATTGGGCAATTTCAGCCCGGGTTTTAGGTTGCGGAGTCTTATTTTTAACTAGATAGTCGCTTACGCTCGAAAAATTCTGTCACATGTTAACGAGGAGGCGGCTCTGTATGAATCTTAGCAGTTGCCGCTGGCTCGGCGTGCTGGCCCCGGTCAATGGCTGATTCATGAAAGATTTGACCGAATATAGAATGTAATTCCTGTATGCACCGCATTAGCGATTAATTTAGGGTACTATACCAACAGTGATGCAGTCGTCGTGGACTCTAAGTGAGGCGATGACAAAGAAGGGTCGTTGTCCGGAGGCTTCCGGCAACGGCCCTTTGATTTTAGGAGCTTGTTTTGGCAAAAGAGTTTAAGACTTTCGCTCAACTAATAGAACTCCTAGAGAGCCGTGGGGTGGCGACTGATGCAACCACGGTAGATTGCCTGAGGCGTGAAAGCTATTACGCAGTTATAAATGGCTACAAAGGCCCTTTTCTTGATAAAAATGCCGCACAGTCCTCGTCAGATGATGTTTTTAGAGAGGGCACTTCATTCAAGAACATCTACGATCTCTTTTTGTTCGATAGAGAACTTAGACAACTTACATTTTCTTATCTTGCAAGAGCAGAGGCCGTACTTAAGAACGCCGTTGTATATTCGTTTTGCAATGAATACCGTGCTGCAGATGCCTACCTGGATCGTTCTAATTATGTTGCGTCTAGTGATTTGCTCGTGCCTAAGGCGTTTCGAGGCAATAAGGGTTACCAGCACTCGAAGAACCTTGCTGAACTGCTAAAACTGCTGAATGATAAGGTGTCAAACGAGCAGCGTATGCGCCCATTTGTGAGGCATTATTTGAATAAATACGGTGCAGTGCCCTTGTGGGTTCTTCAGAATGATCTGACATTTGGCAATATCTCACATTTCTATCAGCTTCAAAAACGCGGCGTGCAAAATGCTGCCTGCAAGTTGGTCAGCCAAACGTCAAATAGAAAACAAAGACTCGAGCCGATAATGCTGCTTCGCGTCATTCAAGTTCTTTCTGGCTTTAGGAATATCTGCGCGCATGACGAGCGGCTCTATTGTGCGGTCGTGAGAGGGGCGAGGTTTTCCGATATGTACTCCCTGCTCTGCCGTGTTCTACCTGACGACGAGACGAAAGCGATGCTCGATGATTTAGGTGAGCTTGTTAGGGCCTATCAAGGGTTAATTGCACGAGATGTCTTATACAGCGTGTTTAAAGAGATGAACATCAGGGTGTAGAGAAAGCTTCAATAACGCCGATGACAATTGGACCGCCTCATTCACGGTGCTTGTTCTGCTAGGAATAGCGATTCTCGGTGCTGTACATCTCTGCGAGATGGTGTAGCATACGTAGCTATCATACAAAAGCTCTGCGGGAGCTTTAAGGGTGACGCTTTCGATAAGAGAGTGTTGCCCTTTTTTCATGAGTGTAATGATGCGTATTTAGGCGTTTTGATTACAAGGTTGCGCGGGATGCCCTGAAATGCCTCGGCGGTCGAGCGGAGACAATAGATAACCTGCTAATGGATTACGGTTCTGGTTCTTTTGCTGACTGATGGCTTGGATGCTATGGGTCCATCTGTCTGATAGCGGTGCCTTTTGATGAAGGCTCTGGTTATAAGTACAAAGTGAACGGAGGACATCAAACCGATGTCACTTTTTGCTGGTTTGCTAGTGAATACGAGATAATAAATTAAAGAATATGATTCTGAATTCGAGGGGTTTTGTTTATGAACGAATCGTTAATCGAGAATGAGCTAGGGATAAAGGAATTGCCTTTCGATGCAAGCGTATTTCACTATACAAAAGCAGCAGGTCTCAAGGGCATCATTGATGGCGAGGTCTGGATGTCAGAAAATCACTTTCTTAATGACAAGAGTGAATTTGGAGTCGCAACTGAGGTGATGCGTGAGCTGCTTAAATCAAAGATCGGCGAGAGTGATAAGTGCGCCAATGTAATTAAGCGTCTTTCCGATGAGGCTGAAAGACTTAATTCTTATGGCGACGTTGGCGAAAAAGTTGCGTTTGCTGCCGACTACGTAATGTTGTTAGCGTCGGAATAATTTAGCCAAATATAGTCGGCCGAGATTGACCAATCCCGGCCGACCCATTTTAGCCAACACGCCCGCATCTATGACTTTTCTATCGCATTCCTACATCCCCTCGGGCTGGATCCCCCTCACCTTCACCGCCTGGGGGACGGCCTCCACCGAGTAGGTGTCGAGCCCCCTGCCGCGGTAGCTCGGGCCCCGCATCACGAACACCGACGCCTTGTCGAACAGCCTGTCGAGGGCGCAGAGGAGCGTGTCGTCGCCCGTGAAGAACTCATCCCACCCGCTCGGGGCGATGTTGCTCGTAAGGATCATCGCGTTCGGCCCCTCCTTCTCGTAGCGCCTGTCGACGACATCGAAGAACAGGTCGGTGCACGGCCTGTCGTAGACGCATCTTCCCACCTCGTCAACGATGAGGCACGACGGCTTGACGAGCGAGGAGACGACCCGCGAGGTGTTTCCCCGCTGGACGGCCTTCCGGAACCTGTCCCTGAGCTCGGTCGCCTTTATGTAGTAGGTCTTGAGCCCCCGCATGCAGCACTCGCGCCCGTAGGCCTGCGCGAGGTGCGTCTTCCCTATGCCGCCGGGCCCGACGAAGGCGACGTTGCGGTGCGCGTAGAGGTCGGCCAGCGACGGGAGCTTGCCCAGCGCGGCCGCGTCCCGGCCCTGGATCCTGGAGAAGTCGAAACCCTCGAAGGTCTTGGGCTCGCGCCTGGGCAGCCTGCTCAACCTCAGCAGCGTCTCGATGGAGGCGAGCCTCCTCTTCTCCGCAAGGTAGGAGAAGGTGGCTGCCACAGCGGCCATCTCCCCGTCGCCGAGGTCGAGGTCCGAGGCGAGGGTCGCGAGCTCCTCCGCCCCGACGGCGATCCACCCTGAACCCGTGGGCCCTGACCGTCCTCGCGCGGGAGCGGGTGAGCCCCGTCCTCCTGCAGAACTCAGCGAGGTTGCATGTCTGCGGGTCGAACCCGTCGCCCTCCTCCGCGGTCATCTCCCGGAGCGCCGCGTCTATAATTTCCTGTAGGTCATCGTGTCTCTCGTTCACCTCAATAGTCCTCCTAACGCCGGCGTGTTGGCACCACCAGCGTAGTGGCGGCGGGGAGGCACGGTGGCCATTATTCGGTGACCGGGATTGGTCAAAATCGTTTGACTATTAGCGGCTAAAATCGCCCGGCGCTAACAGGTCGATTTTGACGCATCTAATTGAGGCTATTGAGCGTATTGATGAGATGATCACGGTGGCTAAAAGCGGAAATAATTTAGCTGATATCTAGACCGCTCGATGTATTCGGATTACCTGTGTCCCTCTGCTCCAGGTACAGTAAACCCTTGATTGACGCTACTTAAAGCCTATAATCAAAGAAAAGTTCTGATATATCTTTTCAAAACAATGAAAGGAAAGTTGAGGACGATGCTTTGTCAGTTTTCCTTCAGGAATTATAGATCCTATCGCGATGAGGCGGAGCTTTCCATGCAAGCGACGCCGATGAGGGAGTTTGAGCGCTCCCTTATCGCGTGTCCCGATGGGCAGAGCTTTCTGCCGGTGGCGGCGGTGTATGGACCCAACGCTGGCGGTAAATCCAACCTGCTTGAGGCTCTCGACTACGTTCGTTCGGCTGTGGCCAGACCGATCAGATTGCTGTCAGCTAGCGCTGATGTGTCAGAGGGCGATCGCCCTTCGATACCCCGTTGTTCGGCGTTCGAGTTCGATGACGTATCTGCTCTAGAGCCCACCGAGTTCGAGCTCTACTACCGTGCGGGCGAGCATGAGTACCGCTACGCCCTTTCCGTGCATGCCGACAAGATCGTGTCCGAGGGACTGTGGCGGCGCAAATTGGGTGCGTCGCGTACGGCGATGTTGTTCGAGCGCGAGGGTGCTGAGGTCGAGCTCGGTCCCACGCTGCGCAAACTTGTTACGGCTGCGAGATTCAACCCGAGCCTGCCATACCTGTCGTTCCTCTGTATCAACTTTGACGCGCCGGTGATCAAGGAGGCTGCCAGCTGGTTTCTTGATGGCGTGTTTCTGAACTACAACAGCTCTTACCTGGAGCGGATGCTCGAGCAATTGCTAGACGAGGCGGAGTCGCCCGAGGTCACGCGTTTTCTGCGCGCCGTCGACGTACGCATCGATGGCTTTAGGGTGGAGAAGGCCCCGGAATGGCGCGGCCAGCTCGTCTTTGTGAGGCACGAGGTGGACGGCAAGGGCTATGAGCTGCGCCTTTCTGAGGAGTCAGCCGGCACACAGAAGCTCATGGGGCTAGCTGCATATCTGATGACTGCGCTCGAGCGCGGTGCTACCGTTGTGGTCGACGAACTTGACGCCAAGCTTCACCCGAAGCTCCTGCGCTACGTGATTCTGTTGTTTAAGGATCCTGAGGTCAACAAGAGCGGCGCGCAGCTCATCTTCTCGTCCCGGGACGTGTCCACAATGCGAAACGACGTGTTCCGCCGCGACGAGATATGGTTCGCCGCACGCGGCGAGGGGGAGGCGAGCCAACTGTGGTCGCTCGCCGACATCCACGAGGCTAATGGCAACTTGGTTAGCAAGAATGCTGCTTTCGATAAGCAGTACCTGTCTGGTCGTTACGGTGCCGACCCGTATCTCACCCGCATCGAGGAGTGGGATTAACATGGCAGCGAAGAAGTCGAAGGGCTGGCGTAGTGGCAAACGCGAGGTTCGCCCGCGCATGGTGCAGATGACGCGCCACCTCGTGGTGACCGAGGGCGAGGAGACTGAGCCTCGCTACTTCGAGGGCGTGCGTGCTGCTTTGTGCGCGGCAAACGAACGCAAGGTTGCCGTTATCGTTAAGGGAACGGGCAAACACACACTCGACCTGCTTGACTTCGCTGTCGAACACTGCCGCTATGCGCCCGAGACGTTCGACCACGTGTGGCTCGTGTATGACAAAGATGACTTCCCTGCGTCCGACTTCGACGCGATGGAGCGTAAGTGCACCGAGTTCTCCGATGGTTCGAGGACCTTCCACGCGTTGTGGTCGAACCCTTGCTTCGAACTGTGGCCGCTTCTGCACTTTCGTTATACGACCGCCCCCATGTCGGCCGCGGAGTGTCAGCGTGCCCTCGCTCAGGCGATGTCTAAGGACTTGGGCATCGAGTACCGCAAGAACTTGGACGGGGTGTACGGAGCAGTGGATGATAAGCGGGGCGAGGCACTTCAGCGTGCTGGGCGTCTCGACACGCACCATAGGGTGCTGGGCAACATTAAACCGTCTGCGCAAAATCCTGCAACCAGGGTTGGCGAGATATTCGATGTAATAGGGCCGTATCTGGTTAGATAGTCGAGTTCGATCAGGCTTGCTAGAGCATGGGTCCACGAAAGAGGCTGCATGCTGGGTTGCTTTCTGCCTTGAATTGGATTGACCTTTTGGGGCACGAATAGGATACTAGCGTGAATTAGCGGCATTGACGCAACCAACCTACGGGCCTGCGTCCTGCGGAGAGGCGGCTGTTCTTCTGGACGGCCGCCTCTCTCTTTGCGTCCATGATGAGAAGAATATTTCGCCAAGTTTGTCGGTCTCGATCGTGTGGTTTCGACTTGTGGTCGAGTTTGTAGACAAACGGAGGATATCGACAAAAAAGAGTCAATTGCGGTGGAAACCTTCGGGTGACACCTGAAGAGGGTTGATGCGTCGGCCCTCTATTTTGGATGTAAGATTCGACCTGTCAAAACTTACATCTCAATTGGGAAAAGACGAAATTACGGGTGTTTTTCTGCCCGCATGTAACTTTACTGACGGGTGGTTGGTTGGCCTTAATTCGCTGCGGGTTTCCCGGTTGAGGATTGACTGGAATTGGGCTCTTCCTTAAAGTTCTAGTTGTGAGGAGGCCTTGCGACGGTACGTCCGGCTTGGTCCGTGGAAACCGCCGAAAGGCGGTTTTTGCGTTTAAGAGGTTGTTTTTCCAGCGGAATTCGTAGCGGTTTTCGATTCGGGACGCTCGGCGTTGCCGTGTTTTCCGGAAGTGCGGGGAAAAATCGAAAACCTCCGAGCACAACCCGATTTTTGGCAACAAAACCGCAGGTCGTGGAAGTCTTAAACAAGAGTCTGGTCGGCAGATCTCGGATTTTTACCGCACTTCCGGAATCGTCTTCCCGAAGTATGCGGCAAATTCCGGAGCCCCCGAGCACACCGCCCTTTTCGTGCAAAGAAATCGCAGGTAGAGGCGTTGCGGTATCCCGGTGTGCTCGGCATGTTTAGAATTTGCCGCATACTTCCGATTTTCGCCCCTGCGGCAGGGCGTGTCCACTTATATCCTCGGCTAGATAATGGACATAACAGCCAATTTCGTCTCCATAATGAAACGCCGGCAAAGGCGAAATTGCTCCTGCCGGCGTTGGTGTGCCTGCTTGTGCTGTTTTCGGCTCGCGCAGAGGCCCGTTTTGGACCCTTACGCCTCCGTGGGCTCCACGCCCAGCTCGTTGCGGACGAGCTCGAAGGCCGCGGCGATGGCCTTGTCCATGTCGTAGTACTTGTAGCCGCCCAGTCGACCGGCAAAGATCACGTCGCCCTCCTGCGCCGCCAGCTCCTCGTACTGCTTGTAGAGGGCCTCGTTCTTGGCGTCGTTGATGGGGTAGTAGGGCTCGTCGCCGGGCTTCCAGTCGGCCGGGTACTCGCGCGTGATGACGGTCTTGTCCTGCGTGCCAAACTCAAAGTGCTTGTGCTCGATGATACGCGTGTAGGGGATCTCGCGCTCGGTGTAGTTGACCACGGCCACGCCCTGGTGGTCCCTCTCGTCGAGCGTCTCGGTCTCAAAGCGCAGGCTGCGGTACTCCAGCGTGCCCAGCTTAAAGTCGTAGAACGCGTCGATGGGGCCGCAGTAGATCGTCTTGGCGGCGATATCGGGATCGGCGGCGATCAGCTCCTTGTACTCCACGCCGCAGCGCACCTCGACACCCTCGAGCATGTTGGCGACCATCTTGGTGTAGCCGCCCATGGGGATACCCTGGTAGCGGTCGTTGAAGTAGTTGTTGTCGTAAGTAAAGCGGCAGGGGAGGCGCTTGATGATGCTCGCGGGCAGGTCGCGGCAGTCGCGGCCCCACTGCTTCTCGGTGTAGCCCTTCACGAGCGTCTCGAAGATGTCGCGGCCCACGAGGGAAAGTGCCTGCTCCTCGAGGTTTGCCGGCTCGCCGATGTTCTCAGCGGCCACCTGCTCGGCGATCTTGGCCTTGGCGTCGGCCGGCGTGACGACGCCCGGCCACATCTTGGCGAAGGTGTTCATGTTGAAGGGCATGTTGTACATGCTGCCGTGGAAGTTGGCGACCGGCGAGTTGACGTAGTTGTTGAACTCGGCGAAGCGGTTGACGTAGTCCCAGACGTCCTTCATGGAGGTGTGGAAGATATGCGCGCCGTAGCGGTGGACCTGGATGCCCTCGACGTCCTCGGTGTAGATGTTGCCGGCGATGTGGTCGCGGCGGTCGATGACTAGGACCGACTTGCCGGCGCGCTTGGCGGCGTTGGCAAAGACGGCGCCCGAAAGGCCGGCACCGACGACGAGGTAATCGTACTGGGACATGGATATGCTCCTTTGTATGTCAATCGAACAGTTACTTAAGTTTTGGGACAAACAAACCTGATTATTTTGTCCCAGGGATTAGTGTAGCAGATGCTCTTTCAGCAGCTCCAGCGCGTGAGCGTAGCCCTGGAGGCCTTCGCCGGTGATGGTGGCAAAGCAGGCGAGGCGGGCGTAGCTTACCTGGCGGAAGTCCTCGCGGGTCTCGACGGCGCTGATGTGGACCTCGACGGCGGGGATGGCGACGGCCTTGAGGGCGTCCAGGATCGCCACGCTTGTGTGCGTGTAGGCTGCCGGGTTGATGACGATGCCGTCGACCCTGCCGTAGGCCTCCTGGATCTTGTCGACGATGCTGCCCTCGTGGTTGGACTGGAAGACCTCAACCTCGTCGAAGCCCTGTGCGGCGCCGGCCTCCTTGCAGATCTGGACCAAGCGGTCGTAGCTGTCGCTGCCGTAGATGCCCGGCTCGCGAATGCCGAGCATGTTGAGGTTGGGTCCGTTGATGACGAGAGCTTTCATGGTTGCTTCCTTTGTGGTCGGGTGGTGCGGCGGGGTTGAATGGAAAACCACCACAAAGGTGCCTGTCCCCTTTGTGGTGGTTATTGTTAGAGAGCGGGTGGGAGGGTATCGAGGAGGGCTCGGGCGGTGTTGGCTGCGCAGTCGCGCGAGTCGATGATGTAGTCGGCCCAGGTGCGGTAGCGCGGCATGCGCTGCTCGGCGAGCTTATCGATGCCGTCGCGCGCGGTGATGGGGCGTCCCTTGTGGGCGAGTTCGTCAAGCTTACGGTTGAGCATCACGATCTGGCTGTTCTGGTGCAGCAGCGGGTAATTCTCGTCGCGCGTGACCACGCCGCCGCCGGTGGAGAGCACCAGGCCGCTGCGCTTGGAGAGGTCGGCCAGGGCCGCCGTCTCCTGCTCGCGGAAGGCCGGCTCGCCGCGCTCGACGATAAAGTCGGCGCAAGGCATGCCCAGACGCTCCTCGAGGGCGCGGTCCAGGTCGATGTGCTCGCGGCCGGTGAGCTGGGCGATCTGCTCACCCACGCGGGTTTTGCCCGAGCCCGGCATGCCGATCAGTGCGATGTTCTGCTCGCGGTGGGACAGACGCTCCGTCACGTCCAGGATGCGCTCGCGCGGGGTGATCTGGCCGGTATAGCGCTCGACGGCTTGCGCCGCCTGGGCCACAAGCATCAGTAGGCCGCCGATGCAGGGGATGCCGCGACGGTCGGCTTCGAGCATGAGCCCCGTGCGGGCGGGGTTGTAGACGATATCGATGACGCCCTCGAGCGCGTCGAGGCCCTCGAGCGTGCAAGGCGCGTCGGGGCAGTGGGGGAACATGCCGGCAGGGGTGCAGTTGACGAGCAACGCGGCGTCGGACTGCTGTGCGATGTTGTCGTAGTTGACCTCGCTCGTGCGTCCCACGGGCACCACGATCGCGCCCAGGTCGCCTAGCACCATACTTGCCGTGGTGCCGGCGCCGCCGGTGGCTCCGAGCACGAGGACCTTCTTGCCGGCAATCTCCACACCCAGCTCCTCGACCAGGCACTGGAAACCGAAGTAGTCGGTGTTGTCTCCGCGCAGACGGCCATCGGGCAGACGCGTGATCGTGTTGACGTTGCCCATGCGCTCGGCGAGCGGGCTCAGCTCGTCCAGGTAGTCCATGACGGCGCGCTTGTAGGGGATGGTCACGTTGGTGCCCTCCCACTCGTCGCCCGTCATAAAGGCCGTGAGGTCCTCGGGCTCGCGCTCAAAACGCACGTACTCAAGTCCCGCGAGCTCCTTGTAGATGGTCGGGGTGTAGCTGTGGCCCAGCACGCGGCCCAGCACGCCGTAGGGGCGGGTTGTGGCGACGCCAGTCATCTAGAGCACCTCCGTGTAGCTGCCAAAGTAGGTGAAGCTCTCGCACACGTCGTCAATCGAGTCGAGCAGGTCGTCGAGGGCTTTGCTGCCAAAGGGACAGTCCAGATCGAAGTAGAACATAAACTCAAAGTCGCGCCCGGGAATGGGGCGGCTCTCGAGCTTGATGAGGTTGATGTTGAGCGCATAGAAGCGCTCGAGCACACGATAGAGGGCGCCCGGTTCGTTGGCCGTGGTGATCATGAGTGAGGTACGGTTGGCGCCGGGGTAGACGCGCGGCTCGCGGCTGATGACGACGAAGCGCGTGTAGTTGTTGTCCGAGTCCTGGATGTTGGACTCCAGCACTTCCAGACCGTAGAGTGCCGCGCAGCTGCGCGATGCGATGGCGGCGACATCGGCGCGATCGGAGCTGGCGACCATCTCGGCCGACATAGCCGTGTTGAGATACTTGGTGGCGTGCAGGCCGTGCGCCTCGATAAAGCCGGCGCACTGGGCGATGGCCTGACCGTGGCTGTAAACCTCGCGCACGTCCTGCAGCTTGGTGCCGGGCTTTACAAGCAGGTTGTGATCGATCTTGAGGCGCAGCGAGCGCACAATGTGGAAGTCGAACTGCGCGAGCAGGTCGTAAACCGCGTTGACCGAGCCCGCGGTGGAGTTTTCGATGGGCAGTACGCCAAACTCGCAGAAGCCGTCGCGCACAGCGCGCATAACGCCCTCGAAGGTCTCGAAGAACGCGATATCGGGCACGTCGAAGAGCTTGCACGCGGCGATCTGGCTGTAGGCACCCTCAACGCCCTGGCAGGCGACGCTGGCGGTCTGGGGGAAGGGCGTATCAAGGGGCGCGGCTGTTGCATGGGCCTTTTGCGAGACCGTGGCGCCCTTGAGCTCGTTGATGTAGCGCTGCTGCTCGGCCTTGCTCATGCTCATGAGGAGGCGGAACAGCGTGATGGTCTGCGCCTCGTAGCGCTCGGGCGCGCGGCCGGCAAGGTTGTTAAGCTTGGAGCGCTCGCGGGCGGGGTCGAAGACGGCCTTGCCCATCTCGATTTTTGACTTGGCGACCTCGGTGGCAATGTCCATGCGTTCGACAAAACTGTTGAGCAGGGTGGTGTCGATGCCATCGATGGTCTTGCGGATGTCAGCAAGGTCCATTGGGACCCCTTTCACGTGTCGGTGATTTTTCTGGGACGGGGATTAAAAAATCATTAGGTACACAATGATTTTTTAAT
>ERZ1034976.166-NODE-166-length-61192-cov-39.843793_pt1 | contig 61192 bp, 44 predicted proteins | sample MGYA00520623_ERZ1034976 | MGnify/ENA primary metagenome ERZ1034976 (study PRJEB33766, sample SAMN09781774) | gut metagenome | biome: gut microbiome | host: Homo sapiens | place: Madagascar | study: EMG produced TPA metagenomics assembly of the PRJNA485056 data... | reverse complement strand
TAACCTCGATTATTTGTTTACGGGAGATTTAAGTTCTGCAGAGCAGGCAGCAGACGTGATGGGCAGATTAGGTAATCTGGCTTTGGTGGAATTAGGCTTATCAAAGAGTATCTCAAGCATAAGCGCAACATTAAACAATTCACAAATAAAATATTACGTTAAATTAGCAACAAAAAACAAAGAAAGCGATACATGTGTTTTAGGAACAACTGGTAAATATAATGTGTACGCTTCGGATAATAATTATACATATTTTATATTAGACGAGAGCAAATGGTCAGATTTGGTTAAAAGCTTAAATAACAATTATAACGAAATATGGAAAATAAATAAACAATATATAGATAATCAAATTAAACTTAATAAAACAATTATTTTGACAGATAACCCGGAATTACAATATTTGTTTGGAGATGGAAGCAAAAGATTTTATCAGAGGGAAATAGATTATTTATCAGAACTAGGTTATACATTTTCTCAGGTTGATGATGAATTGTGGAAAGCTATTCTCGAGTAAATGGTGAGGTGAGGAAAGTTTATGAATATTGTTGAAGCAGAAAAATTTTTTAAAGAATATGATGGAAATTCTTTCTATATGTATGATCAGGATTTATTAAAATATAATCAATACAGAAGTATGAAAATTTCTTCAAAACAAGAGAATATTTGGCGCATTCAAAAAGCAAAAATATATAGTTCTGAAATTGAGAAGTCTGATAAGCCGTGGCTCGTATACTTCAAGATGGATAGCTTGCTAGAACCATGTTTAATAATCCCTGACTCTATAGATATAATGCTGGATACGGGAAAGAAAGTTGAAAGTAAGTTAGATGCAAAAAACAGCATGAATATCGCAGAAACAATCATTGGCAGAAGTGATGTTAGTGCAGAAACTGGCTGGATTTTTCGCTCATATCATAAAAAGTGCAAAAAGCAAATGATTGAGTTTTGCCGTTTGGTAGAAAGATTACTTAATGAAGCGAATAAAAAACCTGAATTATATAAAATTTCAGAGATTTACAATTCAAAATATCAGTTAATAAAATATAAGCTAAAAATAATCACGTGATATGTACAAGCAACTATAATGAGGATTCTGCGATGCACAATTCTAATGTAGTAATCTATATAGATAGTATACGGTGTGACAGCCGTAAGAGACTTGAGCGAAGGTATCACGGGCTACGAGGTGAGATGTGATAAGCTGTACGGACGGGTATCCGGACTCAGCGAGGGCAGCCTGTACATAGACGTGGACACAGACAGCCACAGTGTAATCAGCCTCACTGGTGATGAGGACGCTTCAAGAGAATACATGCTCAGCACGGGTATGATGGGGTCGCTTTACGAGAGTACGGTGTGGGAGGAGCTCACAGGATACGAGAGCGTATCAACCATCAGCATACTGGCTGCGGCACAGGAGAAGGGGATAGAACTTCTGCTCATCTCATCCGCTAACATGGCGGAAGAGATGGAAAAACTGAATACAACAGACACCACAAAACAGGCAGTGACGGAAGCCGTAAACGCAGGTAAGATAGTCACAATTCCGGCAGAGGACATGACGATAGGCAGCTGGTCGGGAACAGGGTATATGGTCATAGACCCTGAGACCGGAGCAGGGGCGTATATGATATCAGGCGGGCTGAATGGGGGTGCATTATCGGCGCTTTTGACACTTGGAGGATTATGTGCTACATTTTCTTCGGCTACTGCAACGTCAATGTTGGTTTGGGCTGCTGTTCAATTCTTCGCACTTACGCTAACACCGCTTTCATTGGTGGCATATGGCACTATGTTGGGTTTACTTGTTGTTGCGATGATAGAGTTGAATTATGAAATGTGGACTGATAACCTCGATTATTTGTTTACGGGAGATTTAAGTTCTGCAGAGCAGGCAGCAGACATGATGGGCAGATTAGGTAATCTGGCTTTGGTGGAAGTATTCGTGGCAAGTCAAATTAATGGTCGATTAAATAAAATCGATAATATGTATGTCAATGGTCAGGATGCTTCTGAATGTTTAGAACAACTGAATGGTTTTAGCGATAACAAAGTAAACCATATCATTAATGGTAGTAAAAGTTCTGAACATAATTGGGAATATTTGGTTTCTGATAAAAATTGGGAGGATATAAAAAGTATAATAGTAAATGTTATGAAAACAGGCAAAGAAGGTTCATATAAGTCTGCATATAAAAAAACAGCTGTATTAAATGGCTATGAGGTTACGGTAACTTATATGAAGTCTTATGATGGAAGAATATCTATATCAAATGCATGGGTTAATTGAATATACACTGGAGGGAAATGAGTGAAATGGAAAAAAAATTTGTTAAATATATATTAGACGGACAATTTGATTTTGCTAAAGGCTTGTGTAAGGATATGGATAGGAATTTGATTAGAGATACAATTATCATATGTGCAAATGATACAGAAAATGTAACCCTGCTGTTATTTGCACAGGATATGTTTAAAACTACACAGGATATGTTCTGGTTAGACGTCTTAATTGATTTGTTATTGGGACCGTTAGCATTTTATGAGGGAGCATATCATGCGGCATATTATTATTCAAGACTTGCACTTAAAATACAAAATAGCATTGGAAATTTAGAAAGAATCCTATTTTTTTATGGACTTCCTGAACGCATTATGGATTATAGTCATGCTAAGGAATATGCAGAACTGTTATTAACAATGGACAAAAATAATAAAACAGCGAAAATGATATTAGGTCTTAATGCAAGTAGATAATGTAATACATGCAGATATGTATAGGTTGGATTAAGTTGAGGAGAAATAAGGGAAAAAGTAAGCAATATTTACGAGAGTACGGTGTGGGAGGAGCTCACAGGATACGAGAGCGTATCAACCATCAGCATACTGGCTGCGGCACAGGAGAAGGGGATAGAACTTCTGCTCATCTCATCCGCTAACATGGCGGAAGAGATGGAAAAACTGAATACAACAGACACCACAAAACAGGCAGTGACGGAAGCCGTAAACGCAGGTAAGATAGTCACAATTCCGGCAGAGGACATGACGATAGGCAGCTGGTCGGGAACAGGGTATATGGTCATAGACCCTGAGACCGGAGCAGGGGCGTATATGATATCAGGCGGGCTGAATGGGGGTGCATTATCGGCGCTTTTGACACTTGGAGGATTATGTGCTACATTTTCTTCGGCTACTGCAACGTCAATGTTGGTTTGGGCTGCTGTTCAATTCTTCGCACTTACGCTAACACCGCTTTCATTGGTGGCATATGGCACTATGTTGGGTTTACTTGTTGTTGCGATGATAGAGTTGAATTATGAAATGTGGACTGATAACCTCGATTATTTGTTTACGGGAGATTTAAGTTCTGCAGAGCAGGCAGCAGACATGATGGGCAGATTAGGTAATCTGGCTTTGGCAGAAGTGACACTTACAGGGTACATTAATATTCAGTATTTTTATGCTCGGTTGGCAAAAGGTGCAACACACAATAGTACCGCAACAACAGTTGTTTTGGGGAAATATAACAAAGATGGAGTATCATACATTAATGTTGCGAAGGAAAAAAATGCAACATATTTTCAATTGGATAACTGGGCAGAAATTGAAGAAATAGTTGGGAATGATAATATGTGGTATATAAATGAAAGGTTTTTAGAGCAACAGCTTTCGCAGGGAAAAAATTTTATTTTATCTCATAATCCAGCAGAAGCAGATGGGTATTTTTCAAGTGAGGTAAAATTTTTAGTAGAACATGGATATTCATTTATAAAAAATGGGGATATATGGGAAGCAATAATCAATTAGGAGCTAGAATAGTTATGAGTAATAAGAATTTTGAAGATGCTAAGGCTGTTTTTGATAAATATGATGGCAGCTATTATCAGATGGTTCGTGATGGACAATATGAAAAATATAAAAGATATTGTGTACCGAAATCTTTAGAAAAGGAATGGCTCAAAAGCAAGCAAAATGCTGAATACAAAGAATTATTAAGAAGTAAAAATATGTATAAAACAGCACATGCTTTTGATATGTATTGCCATTTTACTTCGTTACTAGGCGATAAGAATGGTATAAGAATTGCTGAAGAATATATTAGCGATAACATGACTATACAAGATACTTGGACGCTGATTAGAGAGATTAGTACCTACACAGATTTGTTGCGAGCATTTAAGGCTTTTGATCATAAGAAAAAAGCAAAGATTATTAAATTTTTAAAAGAATTGCTTGAAAGGAACATTACAATATCAGATGATTATAAGAAGGATGGTGTATTTCCAGATTATTTAACTGAGGAAAAGGTACGAGAGGACATTGTTAGACAGATAAAATACTGGAAAGTTAATTAGTGTTTGCTCGTAGCATACAAATATGAGTAGTGTTATAAAGGTATTGGATTTATAGAGGATTCGTAGTATGACCGGGCAAGTCTTCTCATAGCTGGGCTGAGATACCGGATTCAGACAGGGACAAGGTAAGCTTCGGTATAGACGGTGATGTGCTCACAAGCTTCACGGCTTCCGAGCTGTATGGGAAGAGTGTACTGCTCGCATACGAGCCTGCCACGGATGCAGACAAAGCTATATATGACAGCTATGACAGCATATTTGACGTACCCGCTTATGCGGTGTATATAGACACAGCAAAGACAGAGATAAAAGTGGGAGAGGAACTTCTGATAGACGGATATGCGCTGGATGATTACGGCGTGGATTCGTATGCAAAGTATACCTACGGTCAGGGCAAGGCAGGGGAGCGTCTTACTGTGACTGACATCACAGGCTGCAATCGCTAACAAATAATAGACTGCACGAAAACGTGAATTATAATAGTCAATAATAAAAAGTCTCTGTTACTGTTATATTGCAGTAACAGGGGCTTTTTGTTAGTTAATAATTAAAATTATATGTTTGCATATAATTGTGAACGATACAAAGAATCTCATTTGGTGTATGCCGGGCGGGATTTTTGTGTTATAGTGGTAGTTGTGAGATTGAAGAATAGAAAAAGATGAAAGTAAGAAAGAGAAAACAGATGAAGACAGATAATAGTACGAAGAAAAAGGACAGTGTAAAGAAAGAACGTAGGGAAAAGAAAGAGAAACTGACGATTGAAAAGAGAATATTACAACTATCATTTTTTGGAAGTGTATTGTTTATAGTAGCGGAAGGTGTGATGGCATGGTTTACCCATTCCCATTCTTTGTGGACTGATTGCTTGTTTGATGCAGCGGATTTAGTGATGATCGGACCGTTTCTGGTGCTTGTGCCCCTGCTTTATAAACCGGTGACAGAGAAGCATCCATATGGATATGCGCAGGTAGAATCGTTGTTTTTACTGGTAAAGTACAGTGTATTATTAGCACTTACCTGCAATCTAATGGTTGAAAATATAAAGCTGTTATTACATGGTGGACATGAAGTTGATGCCGGCAGTATTGCTATATTTGAATTGCTTGTATGTCTTGGATGTGCAGGCATGTATCTGTTGCTTGGTCATTACAGTAAAAAGTATGAGTCTACGACGATCAAAGCTGAGCTTTATATGTGGAAGCTTGATGTTATAAGCAGTATGGGAGTAGCCGTAGCATTTGCAGTTCAGATGATATTGCTTACAACGAGATTTCGATTCCTGACGCCATATATTGATCCTGCAGTAGCTGTAATTATGGCACTGCTTCTTATAACAGAACCGGTAAAGGAGATTTTCCAGAGCATTAAAAATCTGATTTTATTTGCGCCGGAGGAAGATGTCTTAAATCAGATACGTGGAATCGTGGATAAACATATGAATGATTATCCCTATGAGGTTACATTCTTAGATGTTATCCAGACCGGACGGAAGCTTTGGGTCGAAGTATATATTGGAAATAAAACAGACGTTATACATATCAGCATTCTGCATCGTGTCCGAGATGAGATCAAGCAAGAACTGAAATACAAATACGATCAGGTATATATAGAGATTATACCGGATTAGGATAATACGAAAGGCTTCGGGTTGGCGCCGGGTATGTAAAATGCTAATTCGTTAGCCTGTAAATATAAAATAGTGTTATATTATAAGGGAGTATTATATAAGACAGAGGTGATCGATATGAAAAAATGGAAGGCTGCCGGACTGATCACAGTAGCCGGGGCATGTGTTATTGCAATCGTCTGGGGATTGCATGGTCGTACAAAGAATAATGCAAAATTGTTGCAGTTAGATGAGCAGGTATCGGATGATTCTGTTATATATGTTGCATTGGGAGATTCGATTACATATGGATATTCATTAGAACATGCTGAGAATGAACGATTTTCTGCAAGGATTGCTGCTTATATGAAACAACAGGGGATGCAGGTTGTCGAATGTAATCAAGGTGTAAATGGTCAGCTCAGTGACGACATGTGGCAAAATATCAAGAAAGGCAAGGTAGATCTGTTAGACCATGCTGATTATGTGACATTTTGCATTGGTACGAATGATGCACTTCTTCCGTTTGAATTCTTTGTTATGCAGTATGAAGATTATTTTTATGGATATTCCGGTGCAGGAGATGATTCTTCGCTTTGGAAAAAAATTAATAAAAAGACATTTGTCCGGGACTTTGAGGAGGCAGACCGGTCTGCGGAAGATAATCTGAATCGGTTTTATAATAATCTTTCAGATAGTATAGATCTGATCCGTAAGGCTTCGCCGGATTGCCGGATTGCGATCATGACATTATATAATCCATATCGTAATATGGATTATGAAATATCGGCAGGCGGGATAACAATCAATATCGGACAGTATGCAGAAGAAAAGATCAGTCAGGCAAATACAATCATTAGTACTGTATGTAAAGAAAAGAATATTGTACTGGCAGATTGCTATGAAGCCTTTGCTTCATCAAATGATATTGTGCTTAATAATCAGAATGCAGAAAATTATATAGATCCGGATGATCATCCGACTGCAGTGGGACAGCAGTTAATCGCAGATGTATTTATAGAAGCATTGTTTACAAAGTAAGATGTAATCAGGCACAGTATTTACTTACAAAGTAAGATGTAATCAGAAGGCAGCATTTATTTACCAAGTAAAATGGAAATAGAATAGCATTCATTCATAATAGAACAGCAGTTTAATGAATAAAAAATAGAATAGTTGGAGCACATAATAAGACATTTTCGTATGATGTTACAGTTTAAGATATGTCCGAAATTTGGGATATATTTTTATAAGGATATCATATGAAAATGTCTTTTTTTGAAGCAAGAGGGGTATAATTTATGATTTGATCCGACAATATTTGCGTAACATTATGCGTTTTAAATTGTATCCGCTTCTAATCAACTAACGCAAATTGTCAGAACAAATACACATATTGTGTTTACAAGATGGATATATTTATAAAATGTATCTATTTTTCTTTCTTTTTAGAAAATATTTCGATATAATTATTATGTAACTGGAGGTTTGGATGCAGAGACAGCATTCAGAAACAAGAATAACGTTTATGTAAGAAAGGGATGATGAGAACATGAACAGAAAATGGGGAAAGAAATGGATGGCAGCAATGCTTTCGATTTCGATGGTGATCGGTATGTTTCCTGGGGTTGGAAATCCGGTCAGAGTTCTTGCGGATGAGCCGCCGGGGCAGGCGGTCACGCAGGCAGATATTTCAAATGCAGATAACAGCGGAAAGGATAAATATGGATTTAATCTGACGACACCAAGTTCATTTAATGCAAATGACGGTGAAAATCCATATGGTTCCGGCTATTCTGCATTTAATGAAAAAATGGAAGCATTTTTATGGTATCGATCCAGTGGAAAGAACCGAAATGCTGAGACGTATAACTATACGAAAAGCTCGGATATCAAGGGCTATTATGTTGGACCGGATTCGAAACGGAACAACAATGGATTTATGCAGAGCCGTACAGCATCCGGCGCAGCTGATGTCAAGTATGTAAATGTAGACGGTTATGATCCGTATGGAACCGGACGTGATAATATGGTTGCACTTGTTGGCGCATCACTGGGAAAAGATCCGCAGCTTGTTGTAGCAAGATACAGTGCATCCGGTAAAGGTCAGGAATTAAGAAAGACCTTCAGCCTTGGATCGGGTGATGATAATGACTGGCTTCGGGATAATCAGTTGGAAAAATACAGTGCCTATAAGAATTATTTTACATTAAAGGCAGGAGATTTTGATGGCGATGGAGATGAAGATATCGCAGTCTATGTTCCAAAACGTGGAGATCCGTATATTATGATCCTGGACGGAATCACCTTATCGCCGATCAGTGATAATATTTCGGTTCGTAGTTTTATGGGAAATACCGGAGCGGATATGGCAGGTAAATTTACCAATAATGGTAAGACAGCAAGAGCAACAATCAACATGTCGATAGAAACTTCGGATATCAATCGGGATGGTAAAGATGAGATCCTTCTGGTTGGTTCCTATTCGAATATCCACGATGACAGTGATGGAAAGAAGCTGCAGCAGAGAAGCTCTGTATTTGCCTGTTATAAGGTAGAGAACAAGAAACCACAGCAGATGAATAAGTATGTAATGGATAAGGATACATGCAGTGTATATATGCGTTACGCATCTGTAGCAGCAGGTGATATTGATTTTGATGGCTTCCCGGAAGTTGTAGTTGCCGGTGTATACAGTGATAATGATGGCCCGGATGGAGATAAATCCGGTTCAAATAAAAAGTATATGCTGGTAACATTGAAATACGATCCAAATGAAGAGGTGGAGACATTAATTCCATCCGGCGGAAACGTAATGGATATGTGTAATTTTGTAAATGCAGGCTTTGATAAAGATGATAATGTGCATCCGCTTCCTGCATTGACCTGTGCGGCAGTAAACGGAAGAAATGATGCGGAGCAGGTTTTCTTAGATGGTGTTTTCTGGAAGTTTGAAAATGAATCATGGAAAAAGGACTATACAGCCAAGGTATGTCAGAGCAGTGATAAAGGAATCGGCGGTTATATCATATCCGATACCTGGGTAGACGGATGTGTGGCAGGAAACTTTGATGAAAATGATCTGGGAATTGAGCAGGTCTTATATACGACCGGATATAAGCAACAGAGCTTTAACCGGTACTTTTACCGGGTGAACATGTCCGGTAAGGAACAGAACAAGGATTCATCGACCGGTATCTGTACACCGGGCAGTTATTTTGATTCGACTTCAAACGAGCTGGTGCGGCATGTCGGCATGAGTGATTTCCCTTGCCTGGCGATTGCAGCAGTTGATGCGGATAAAGATACAGATGTATTTACCTTTAAGAGCAAGAAATATACATACAGTAATGTAGATATTCTGGCTATATTACAGGCTGCTCCATATTTTGGAGAGCTTCAGGATAATTATTATAATGGCAATATCGGAGAAACCTTATATGGTAAGCTATCCGGACAAGGAACGGTAACCAGTAAGACGAAAATGGCATCCATCGGAGCATATGCATCATTTTCCATCGGTTCTTCAGCATTGCAGTTCCATACGGAGGCGTCCTATACCCATGACTGGGAGTGGTCGTATGAGGATGAGCTTTCCCATGAGTATTCGATCAGTTTTGAAAATGATGGTACGAAGAATCAGGTAGTACTTTATCGAACGCCGGTTATATTGTATGAATATGTCATCACACCGGCGAATGGAAGTGCATCGTATACCATGGAGGTCGGAGTGCAGCAGCAGCCGGTCTATTCGACCATGGATGTAGATTCCTTTAATCGGTTTGCAGCAAGCGATGAAACTCTGCAAAATAAGGTGATCACGAAGGATATTCTGTCCAGTACGCCGGGATGTCCGGATACCTATGCGACCAGCTCGCTTGGAATGAAAGGTTTCGTTGGCTATCCGAACTGGATAGAGATCAATAATAAGGTCAATGACCAGACAACGGTAGCTATGAATATTACGGACAATACACAGAGCAGTAAAACAATGACCCAGACGAACAGCTTCGAACTGACACTTGGTGTAGAAGGTGAAATTGATGCCAAGGTAGCGAAGATGAATTATGGCGGTGGTGTCAAGCTTGGCGGTGGCTGGGGCTCCGGTAAGACAACATTTGATTATTCATCAGTATCAAAGGAAGGCGTGGTAGCTTACCCGCCGGCGACGGATTCTCAGTACAGCTTCAGTACCAAATTTGGTATCTGGCAGGCAAAGCTTGGCGATAGCAATGTTCCGATTCTTGGCTTTGTTGTAAAGAATGTCGAACAGCCGCCATCTCCACCGGAAGATATCAGTGTGGATACAGTGACCGCGGATTCCGTAACGCTTGCATGGGAAAGTGGTTATAAGAAGGCAGAGAAATATGAGATCTATCAGGTATTTAATGATGGTATTACAACCAATAAATACAGTCTGTTAGATACGATCAGCGGTGACAGTTTTTCTTACAGCTATGATGGACTGAAACCATCGACGGAATATGAATTTGCACTTCGTTCAGTTGGAACAAATAGCGGAGGCGAGACTGTATACTCCGAATACACACCGGAGGTATCCGTTCATACACTGGCTGACAGTGAGAAACCAGATATCTTAAGCATGACAAGTGTACAGAGAGTTGTTGTCGGCGGTAATGCGAGCTTTGTGATCGATGCACTCCCATCTGCAAATGCGAAAGGCGGTCTGTCCTATGCATGGCAGGTTCGAAAAGCAGGTTCGGTCAACTGGGTAAACCTGACGGACAAAGAAGCTTCCGGTATAAATGGAAGTACATTGAAGTTAAATGGTATCACAGAGGATATGGATGGCAATTCTTATCGATGCGTTCTTTCTGAGCTGATAAAGGGTGTGCGGTTATATGCATATGGAGCTCCGGGTATCCTGCATGTCGGAAGGGCTGACAGTATGATGACAGCAACGATTAGCAATACACAGTCCGACAGTGCGAATAAGGGAACCAATACAGCATTTGGACAGTATACACAGACACGGACGGTTACGAATGAACGTACGGTATCGAAGACTGTAGCGGTTACGATCGGAACACAGAAGGAGACATTTGTCCAGTATAAGAATGGTGCAGTGGTATCCGCTGTATATCCGGATGCAGTAATACCGGAATTTATCTATTTTGACAGCCAGACAAATGAATGGTATGTACTGGAAGGATATAATGAGACAGCAGGAACAGCAACTGCAAAGGTGAAATTAAATGAAGTAATACCAAATGTATTCCAGAGTGGAACAACCGGTGATGCAGCCGCTCTCTGGAATGGAGTTGATGCAGATACAATAAAGCCTGTGACAGAACAGGTGACAGAGACTGCAGCGGGCAAGACTTATTATGCATATACAGCAGTAACAGCCGATGGTGAGATATTGTTGTACAGCACAGATGCTATGTCAGAAGCAGTTACACAGTGGTATCAGTTGGAACAGGGTACAGATGGAGCAATTACAGCAAAAGCGTATGCCGGTACTGTTCAGTCCTATGTGCCTGCTTATGCCGGATATAAAGAAGAATCTGCTGGCACTACAAATCAGCAGTATATCGAGGTTGATGGAACAACCTGGTATCTGTACTGGCCGGAGGCATACGAAGGAAATAATGCTTATATCATGTATTCAAAATCCGCCGAAGCAGATCGGACTGCGGATGAGACCTATTATTACAAGACTGAGCAGACGGTAACAGATGAGAACCAGCAGGAGCAGATCATTACAACATTTAATGAATTAAAGATCGCTACGGATGATGCCTTTTCTCTTATGGGAAGTGGAGCATCTAAGCAGTATGGTGTTACCCCTGGTGAGGTTGTTACCGTAAATGAAACATATGATACACAGGTTGAAGATATCATAAAGGGAGATCAGACAACGGTTCAGATCCATGTTGCAGAGGCAGTTACATCTTCTGTCAATATCGATAAAACAGGAATTGTAAATGTAAACTTCTTCAATAACCGGACCGGTTCTATTCGTGATATATCAACCGATGTAGATAAGAATGGTAATGCTTCTGTTGTATGGAATCCGGAAGAAGCCGGAGATTATACGGTGACTGTATCTTATGGCGGAAATACATCATTATATCCTACTGATACACAGACTGTTTATTATGTAGTAGATCGTACGGATAATACGGTATACGTTCTTTCCGGAAACAATGCGGAATATGGCAATACCATTAAGTTAGAAGTCAGACAGGGAAAACGGGAAAACGATACATCCGGCAATATAACGACAGAACCGCTTGCAGCAGATGCTTCTGTATCTTATCAGGTATCCTATGTGGATGGAGATGATAAGGTTGTAACGGAAAATATAGCCAGCAATACATTTACTCCAAAATGGCCGGGACAGCATACATTTGTTGCGACGATAACCAGACAGAACGGTACCAGTCAGGCCAAATCATATGCGATGAAGATGCTTACCGTAAGCAAACGGCCGATCGTTATTACTGCTCCATCAAAGGATGGTATATCAGAGGATGACACGGCAGATAAAGTATTAAGCCTGTCAGATGTTGTTGTAAAATATTCGGGCGATGACACAGAATCCGGTATCCTGGATTCAGATGCAGCTAAATATAAACTGTCGGATTTGATGACAATAGAGGCTGAGCCGAAGTTAGATGAAAATTCGACAGCAGGTGTTTACCAGACCGGAATCGCATGGCTTACAGTTGGAACCGAAGAAGACAGTGAGTATACAGATTTGGTAAAAGAATTCCTGAAGAAATATAATGTCACTCTGAACAGAGGAAAATATCAGATCGTATCGAACCAGTATACAGTCCGATATGAGTCTGATGGCAAGGGAACGATAAAAGGATATTGTGGAGACTCCAAAGAGCCATTTGCATCCGGAGCTGGATTAGCAGATCAGAGCAAGGTATCCTTTAAAGCAATTCCAAAAGATAATTATAAGGTCAAAGCATGGAAGGTAACAGGAAGTGATGGAAATGATCTGGTTCTCGGAACTGATTATGTGGTAAATGGAGATACATTGATCATTTCAGCATTGAGCAGCAGTGTTCATGTCAGTGTATCCTTTGCAGCAAAAACCTACCAGTTGAATTACGATCAGCCGGAAAACGGAAGTCTTCAGGCATATTATGTAAAGGCCGGAAGCTATGGAAGCAAGATCGATACAGGTGAGACCGTCCTTACGGGAAAGAGTATCCTGCTTCAGGCAGTTCCGGATGAGAATTATGTCGTAAAACAGTGGACGGTTTCTCATGGTGGTTCAGCAAAGATCCAGAAAAATACTGACGGAAGTATCTTTGCCGGAACAGAGATCGCACTCGATAATGTGGAGACAGATACTGTTGTGGCCGTTGAATTTGAACCGGTAGAGACATATTTATTTGAGACAGAAGTGATTGCAGAAGATCCGGATACATCGGTTGCAGGCTGTAAGATCAATGTCTCAGAACAGGTTCAGGATGGTAAGGCGGCAAAGGGATCAACAGTAACCCTTACGGCAGATCTTCCGGAATCAGTTACGGTATCAGAGTGGAGAATCTATACCGATGATACACATTATACTGTAGCAGCAACGGGTGGAGACCAGTATGTAGTATCCAATGTGCAGAAAGACATGAAGATCAAGTTGGTTGTCAATATGTTCCAGATGGAAACACTTCATTTTGAAGCGGTAAATGAACAGGGACAGCAGGTAGATGATGTTGTTACGGCATGGAGCGATTCAGTGCAGATCAGCAATGATACAAAGATCGTAAAGAATCTGCCGGTTGTTATGAAAGCAGATGTACCGGAGCAGTATCAGATCTCTGCGTGGAAGCTGTTTATCGGTTCAGAAGAACAGACGATCGCAACCGGAAAGGATGCGAAGGAAAGTTCATTTAACAGTGTAAACAAATCCATGCGTGTTGTACTGGTTCTGCTTGATCGGCCAACTGTCACATATAGCTGTGACAGCAAGGGAACAGTGGGATGTAATGATGTTGTATCCGGCGGTTATATCGACAGATACCGTATAGAAGATATTGTTATGACAGCAGTACCGAAGACCGGATATGAAGTGGATCAGATCACAGTAATGATGGATGGTGCAGCTTACAGTGATATGACGGTTTCTGATATAGAAAATACAGACAATAAGCAGATCAAGATTCAGGCACCAGATACAGGCTTTGAGAAAAATGTAGAGGTTGCAGTTACTTATAAGGAGATTCCAAAGGTAGAACTTCAGTATGAGTTGGTATCGGCAGATGGAGTAAATGCAGGAACAATAGCTGTTCATGTGGAGCGTAAAAAACAGAATGATCTTGTGCAGGATGTATCCGCCGGATCAGGCAGTCTTGAAGTATATTGGGACAGCGCAGTTACGATGACCGCATCAATAATCGATGGCTATGAGATCAGTGCCTGGAGTATGAATGGTACAGATATCACGGCAGATGTTCGTACGAACAATACAGATCTGAGTAAACTGGCATGTACCGTTGATGAGAAGATGTTGCAGAATGTACCGATTAAGATCACTGTAACGGTTGTTAAGACGCCGGAGCCTCCGGCAGAACCGGAAAAACCAGTTGTAGAGAAACTGACCAAGGAGCAGATTGAGAAGAATTCACAGACACTTTCCAGCAAACAGAAGGTTGTCTGGACACAGAAGGGAATCCAACTGACCTGGAAAGCTGTTAAGGGGGCACAGGGATATGATGTCTATGCAGCTCCATGTAACAGAAAGAAGCTGACTGTTGTTAAGACGATTTCAGGTGCAAAGAAGAACGCAACAGTACTGAGTAAGTATAAAGGCAAGAGTCTGAATCGGAAGCAGTCATACAGAGTCCGCGTCAAGGCATATCGTATTGTGAATGGAAAGAAGCAATATATTGCTGCCGGACTGACACTTCATATTGCAGGACCAAAGAACAAGACCTATACAAATGTAAAGAAGATTCAGTGCAAGAAGACAGAGTATACCTTAAAGAAAGGTAAGACAGCGAAGATAACAACTAAGCTTATCTTACAGGATAACAAGAAGAAACTGTTATCCAAAGGGCATGGCGCTAAGCTTCGCTACAGCAGTACCAATAAAGCGGTTGCTACTGTAACAGCAAAGGGTACGATCCGTGCAAAGAAAAAAGGAACCTGTTATATCTATGTTACTGCATTAAATGGAGTAAATAAACGGGTGAAGGTCACAGTAAAATAAAAATGTAAAATTAAGATCAAAAAAATTCCATGGTGGGGTAATACAGAAGCGTTCAGGCTGCTTATTATCCCATTCATGGAATTTTATTTTTGTATAAATATATATGGCAGATTTAATTTTTTTCGGACAAATAGGTGACAAAGATTATATATTTATCAATGATCTGTCCGGCGATAGCAATACCTTTTCCCATTGTAAAAGCTGCCAATATAGTTCCGATTCCAAGACCTTTGATATGACCGAGAAAGAAGCCTGTCATACAGGCAGTTGTAAGCAGACAGATGACGTCAAAAGAAATCTTAACGATTGAATATTTCTTCTTTATGATCTGCGACAGCTCGCGTGGAAAAAGGTCGGTAGGAACGATTGGCAGACCGCAACGGTTGGAAAGCGCGATACCGATACAGATCAGCACATAACTAATTATAAAATAAAGAATCCGGTATCCGATAACGGTTGGAAGAATGTTGATCCACAGTTCATGGACATCAAGCAGTTTTCCGAAGAAAAAACCAACGATAAAACTGCACAGATATTGAGGGACAAATTTCTTCCGTAAAATCATCAGGGTGAGAACCAGAAGTCCCTGAAAGATGTAGGTCCAAGTACCCAAGCTGAGCTTTGGGAGCACCTCGGAAAAGGCGTAAGGAACACTCGAAATCGCAGAAATCCCTGCACCGGAATATAACATCAGAACGACTGCGAAGCTGTTTATGCATACGGCAACGATCAAAGCTATTTCACCATACACGATATGCTGAGTCATATGAGCATTTGTTTCTTGGATGATATGGTTTTGTATATATTTATTCATTTTAAAGCTGCATCCTTTCATTTGTTTTTATCATATCGATATGTATAATGGATTATTTCGGTATTATATGTAAGCGGATTTGCTTCATTTTTATATGCCTTTCACGGTTTCGTATTGTAACACTCCATGCAAATGATAACAAATGAATAGTTTTTATAATTCTATAGATATTGTCTATATAAAATCTATGAGTATAATATAAATAATGGATTCAAATATAAATTTTTTGGATGAAAACAGAAAATGAATCGAACATCAAAAGTCAGATAGAAAGAGGTAAACGGATGAATTTATTTTATATACGATATTTCGTGGAACTGGCAAAGGAACAGCAGTACACGAAGGCAGCAAAGAATCTGAACATCACACAGCCGAGCTTAAGCCATGCGATTCACCAGTTAGAAGAAGAACTTGGGGTATTATTATTTGAAAAGACAGGACGTAACACTGTACTTACGAGGTATGGAGAAGAATTTCTGGTCTATGCGGAGAATACGATCCGGACGCTCGATCAGGGCATCCGTCTGATGCAGAAGGCAGCACATGGAGAAGGTGTCATAAGATTAGGGTTTGTCCGACCGCTTGGTATGGACTTTGTTCCGGGACTGGCTGATGATTATAGGAAAAGGTTACAGGATGAAACGGTTCAGTTTTCATTTCATACAGGAACAACACATGAGTTAGTAAATGGACTGAAAGAGAAACAGTACGATATTATATTCTGTTCCAGACCGGTGGATGAAAGCGGTCTGTTTGTTCTTCCGGTTGGCAGACAGGATCTTGTCGTGATCACCCCGGAGGGACACCCACTCGCAGAAGAGAAAAATGTAGATCTTGCGGACACATTAAAATATCCGCAGATTTATTTTGCGGAAGGTTCCGGTATGCGGGATGTGATAAACGGATTATATAGCTTGATAGGTGAGACGCCTCAGATTGCTTATGAGACAGAAGAAGATGAAGTAATTGCCGGCCTTGTAGCGCATAACTTTGGAATTGCTGTTGTTCCTTATATGAAGCTCTTAGAGCGGCTTGCGGTAAAAATCCTGAAGCTAAGAAAGCCCCGGGCAGATCGGATGTATTATATGGTCTGTGACTCGACTGCTTATAAGCCTCCCTGTGTACAGCGTTTTTATGATTATGTGTCGGGAAAAAATGAAATGCAGGAAGATAAATTTATATGGAATATATAGAAAATCGGAATTTGCATAAAAGTTTCGCGTATACGACAGGTTTGTGGTATAATTTTACATGAGTGATATGTATGGCTTTTTGCAATATGTATACAAAAAATGATAAAAGGAGATAAAGACTATGGCATGGTATGACAGCGCAGTATTTTATCATATTTACCCACTTGGATTGTGTGGATGTCCACATGATAACAATGGAGAGACAGGAGAGCATTTTGACAAGTTAAATGAATGGGCGGAGCATGCGAAGCGGATCGGATGCAATGCGATTTATATAGGGCCGTTATTTGAATCTGGTTCTCATGGATATGATACAACCGATTATCGGCTGGTAGACAGACGACTTGGAACAAATGATGACTTCAAGCAGTTCGTAAAGAACTGTCATGCAAATGATGTAAAGGTCATCGTAGATGGTGTATTTAATCATACAGGCAGAGATTTCTTTGCATTTCAGGATATAAAGCAGAACCGGGAGAATTCCAGATACAAGGATTGGTACTGCAATGTGAATTTCTGGGGTAACAACGAATATAACGATGGATTTTCCTATGATAACTGGGGCGGATATAATCTGCTTGCGAAATTAAACCTCTGGAATCCGGAAGTGAAGAATTATCATCTTGAAACCGTAAAGTTCTGGGTCGATGAATTTGATATTGATGGAATCCGTCTGGATGCTGCGGACGTACTTGATTTTGGCTTTATGAAAGAATTACGTTCCTTCTGCAATGGATTAAAGCCGGATTTCTGGCTGATGGGCGAGGTTATTCATGGAGATTATTCGAGATGGGCAAATAACGATATGCTCCATTCCGTAACAAATTATGAACTGCATAAGGGTTTGTATTCCGGACATAACGACCATAACTATTTTGAGATTGCACATACGATCAAGCGTTTAAATGGCATTGTAGGTGACAAGAAGTTATATACTTTCTGTGATAACCACGATGTAGCAAGAATTTACAGTAAATTAGATAACAAGGCGCATATGTACAATGTAGCGATCCTTGTATATACCGTACCGGGAATTCCGTCAATCTATTACGGTTCTGAATTCGGTATACCGGGCAATAAGGAGAATGGTTCAGACTGGAATCTGCGTCCGGATCTGAATCTGGCTGATTTTAATGAAAAAGATGAGCTCCCTGCATTGTATACAACACTTGGGCATCTGAAACAGAGATTTCCAGAACTGACCTATGGAGACTACCGGGAATTGTATCTGACGACCGGACAGTTTGCCTTTGCAAGATGTCTGGATGGACGTGCAGTTGTAACAGCATTGAATAATGCAGATAACGGTGCACACATGGAGATCAATCTGCCGATTGGTGCAAATAAAGCATTTAACCTCCTGACGATCGATCAGTCAACAGAAGTACAGGAGGATACCTGTACAGATGATGCAACAGCAAAGGCATGGGAAAATGCACGAAATGAGCTGCTTGATAAAGCCGGTCAGTTGGTTGGAGCCTCCGGTGAGATCCGCTATAAGGCAGAAGATATCCGTAAGGCATTAGAAGCACTGGAAACAGGCGCAGACTTCGGACAGGCAGTATGGAATCTGTTTGGAAATCTGAATGATACCATGAACAACATGCATCGTGTGATCGGCGAATTCGAACAGACTATGCATAAGCAGGAGAGAAACTCTGTAGTCGCAGGCGGTGACTGTACAAGCGGAGAAAGCCTTGAGATCCGCGATGGTAAGCTGATCGTAGACCTCCCGGCAAACAAGGGTGTTGTTGTACATTTAACCAATGAATAATATATAATTTGCCTACATTTTACTTATAGTAATGAAAATTACTATGAGAAGAAGGTATTAAGTATTTTGTATAATATTTTATTAGAGAAATTTATAGACAGAAAAAGTCCATCAGACTTGTTTCTTTCAGAGAACTGGCTCTGTTATAAAATGACATCAGCGAGAATTTCGTAGTGAGATGCACATTGCCAGTAAATACGGGTGCTTGTTTGAGCCGGAGGCGAGTTAGCACAGGAGTATTTACGAATCAGGCATGTGCAGCGAATAGAAATCGCAGCGAGTCATTTATAGCAGAGCCAGTTCTCTGAATGAGCAAGTCTGATGGACTTTTTTGTCGCAAAAATTTATGCATAAAGAATAAGAGCTATGTGTAGAATGTTAAGATTGTATAGGAAAAAGAATACAAAACTTCTAAAAAATATGTAGTTTTTTGTTGAAAATCACATAAAATAGTGTTAGCATAAAATATATATGTTAGTATATTTGTGACGGAGTTGCGCAGAATTGGCTGAACCCGCTTCTGTGCCGGGGGAATGGTTATAATTAAGGAGATTGTATATGATACTTATTGATACGCAAAAAGAAGAATTTAGCAAACTGAGAGACATCCGCGTATTTGGAAGGATCAGTCATGATGACCGGTTTAATGGAAATTTGCTGGTAATTGGTTTAGGTGGAATCGGAAGCAGAACAGTTTGTAATTTAAAAGGAATGATGGTCGATGATATCACACCGGAGGATAATACTCATTTTCTGATGGTTGATTCAGATATTCCCGAGATGGAACAGACAATTGAGGACAGTAAAGAACATATTGGTTTTAATGCACTTGAAGTATTAAGTATCTACAGACCTAATATTGAAAATATACTTGCGGATGGAATCAAGAAGAATCCGGTACATCCGAATCTTGCGAACTGGATGGATGCAGATTTTCCGGATGTCACAGTGACAAAGGATGGTGCGCATGGCAATCGTCAGATCGGACGACTGATGTTTTCAAATGCTTATGAAGATATCCGTATGCTGTTATTTGACAGATTGGAAGAGATCCATGATAAAGCGAATGGTAACTGGATGGATGTGATCATCGTATCAAGTCTTTCCGGCGGAACCGGAAGCGGTATCTTATCCGATCTTGCATATAATATTCGTGCATACGGAAAGGCAAAAAAGTGGGCGAATCTTCGGATCGGAGGCTGTTTGTTAATGCCGGATGTTATATTTGGCAACAAGAGCGTAACCCAAGATCCGGAATTAATGTTCCGAATGATGGCAAATGGCTGTGCTGCGTTAAAAGAAGTTGATTATTATATGAAGCTTTCAGAAAAGGATGATGCATATATATTTGAAAGCACCACTCACAAGATGGTGATCCGGGAGAATCTGTTCGATGCATGTATGCTTGTATCCGGTAAAAAGGACAGTCAGGGATATCTGCCGGAGGGAACAATTCTTATGGATACAGCAAGCTTCTTATATAAGCTTGCATGTAATAAATATATCGGTAACAATGATGTAAATGATGACAGGAAGCTGCTTCGTGATGTGTTCTTTGATAACGAGAAATATTCTGTGACAAACTGGAAGATGGAGCATTCGGATTCTGAGATTGCGACAGCAAACTGTTATTATAAGGTTGTCAGTGAAGCAGATTATAAGATACCAATCCGTGAGATTGAGAATATTTGTGAGAGTGATCTGTTCAATAAGGCGTATAAGCGATTATTTGTATCTCCGTTCGACAATCCGCAGATTGAAACGGATATTAAGGATGCTTTAAAGGAACTGGATGCTTTCCTTCATGCAGAGCCGGGGGATGAGATCAACCTCAGTGTGAACGGGTTGATCCAGTTTGGACAGTTTACGAAGCCAACCTATAAGATGATCAAGAAGCATACAGACGGACTCAGAGAACATATGGGTGAGAAGCTTGATAATATGGATAAGGAGCTTCCGGTTATGATCAAGTCCATTAAGAATAAATTATGGAATTCCTTAGATGCGGTAATTGCCAGATATATCAAGGAATGCGGTCCGTATGCAGCAATTGATATTATCGGAGCACCAACAGCCGGTGTAGCAGATTCTACCAGAGGTATGATGGCAGAGGTTAAGAAGCTGCAGGAGCTTCACAGCAAATATACACCATCCGGTGAATACTCCAGAATTATAGAATCTATATGTGAGATTGTAGCAAAACGTTTCTTCACTTTTCCGTCTGCAAAGCGTGAGACAGAGAATGGATATTATGATGCCTGTATCAAAGAGACACTTGCTGCAGAACGAAATCGGATCATGGATGAGATCGATGCACAGGATCTGTTTGGTGATACACTTCGTTGGTTGCAGCAACGAGCAGAGCGTTTGGATGAGATCTATTCCCAGTTCGGAGAAGATCTGAAGAATTCAATCGAGGATCTTGCAAATGAAGGTAAGGTAACAACGAAGAATATATTAAAGAATGCAGCCAGACATGAATTCCTTCCGACTGATTATGTAAATGACAGTCGTATCAATGAGGTAAAGGATGGACTGATCCGGTTGATGTTAGATAATGAAGCAAATATTGATAACGGAAGAGTTGTTCCAGTCAAGGATGCGATGGAGAAGATTTATCGTCGTTTATTCAGCGGTATCGGAGCATATGGTCCGGAGAAGATGTTATCCGTTGCATTCTCAGATAAGAAGCTTGCCGAGAATGATATCAATGTTATGTTTGGTTCACCGACAAATGACCGACGGGATGAAGTTATGCAGAAGGTAGCTGCTGCATTTGTAAATGATATTCAGGAAGAAAAGCAGTTATGTGTGCTTAAGGATGGCTACAAGGAACTTTTGTTGAATAAGAAATATATATCAGTGCCAAATGTAATGCCGTATTTCAGTAGGGCAGTAAAAGGAATCCTGATGGATAAACCATACAATGAGAAGGAGGATTCCATTACATTGAATCCTGGTGAGATCGAGATTTCGATCAATGATATGTATGTCGGAGTGCCTGCATCTATGATGGCATGTACAGCAGAGATGCAGAAAGCCTATAATGCAGTAGATAGTTCTTACAAGGGCCTGCATATTGACGAAGTAAATAGGGATATGAGAGATTTCCCAAATCTTTGCACGTTATAATAAATAATATGAAAGAATCCTGCATGTGGAGGTATGTGAAACCGTTAGTGTTTTTTCAAACTTTCGTATGTGGGTTTTTTTTAAATTTGATTTTTACCGGAATATGGTTATACTAGAAAAAGGTTTACATGAATAGATAGAAAGGAAAATTTTCATGCTGATTTGGTATGCGGATGTGTCGGATATGACAGAGGAGCAGATGAAAAAGTATCTGGAAGAGCTGTCTGAGTATCGTTTGGAAAAAGTGAATAGGCTTCGATATGAGAAGGATAAGAAATTGTCGGTTGCTGCGGGAATTTTGCTTGACCGGGCGTTAAAAGAGTGTCATTTGTCTGAGAAAGACTGTCGCTATCAGATCATGGAGTATGGTAAGGTTTATCTGGCAGATCACCCTGAGATAGCATTTAATGTCAGTCACAGCGGATGCATTGCAGCGCTGATCTTTCACAAAAAATCGAAGTGTGATTTGTCCTGTGGAATTGATATCGAGCTGATACAGGGTGGACGGGAGAAGATCGTGAACCGGTTATTTTCAGAAGCGGACAGAGAACAATATAAGAAGTTGGATCCGGATGCGGCTGCGTTGTATTTTGCACGGGTCTGGACCCGGATGGAATCATTTGGTAAGATGACAGGAAAAGGACTTGATTTTTCAGATCCGACTCAGAAAAAAATTATGGATCGTTCAGAGATGAAAAAGAAAAATGTCTATTTCCGAGAATTCAGAATAACAGATAAAACAGGTCGGGAATATAATCTCTGTGCCTGTGCAGATAAGGAAGGTTTGTTAGAAGAAACTGTATTTTCTGATAAGTCGGTTCTTTTTTCTTCTCAGAATGTAGATTGTGTGGTAATATGATGATGAAAATTTATGTACTGATACATAAGTGAAGTTTTGGAGGAACATGATATGAGTAAAAAAGCTACGAAAGCACTGAATAATCCGTATTATATCGCAAGATATAATGCATCAAAGAATAATCCAAATCTTACCAGCCGGGAAAAGACGGCTGAGATTTTAAATATTGACCGGACGCGGTTATCACGGATCGAGCTTGGCATGTCAGTTCCTTATCCGGAAGAAGTTCTGGCGATGGCGGATGTATATGAGATACCGGAGCTTTGTAATATGTATTGCTCAGGGGAGTGTGCAATCGGTCGTGAGACAGTGAAACCGATCAATGCAGATAGCCTGGATCGACTGATCCTTCAGTTCCTTGGATCTTCTCAGAAGATGGAGAATATTACGGAGCAACTGATCAATATCACCTCCGATGGAATTGTAGATGAAGGAGAACTGGAGCAGTTTGATTCGGTTCTGTCTGAATTGGAAAAAATGTCGGTCAACATTCAATCGTTGATGATGTGGGCTAAAAAAAATAAAGATTCAATTATGAGTAAAAGAGGAAATTAGAAATGGCAGACAAGAATATCGAAAACGAGATCAAGAAAAGAAGAACATTTGCGATCATATCCCACCCGGATGCCGGTAAGACGACTTTAACAGAGAAGTTTCTCCTGTTTGGTGGTGCAATCAATACGGCAGGATCGGTAAAAGGAAAAGCAAATTCCAAATATGCGGTATCCGATTGGATGGATATTGAGAAGGAGAGAGGTATATCAGTTACCTCATCCGTTCTTCAGTTTAATTATGAAGGCTACTGTATCAATATTCTTGATACACCGGGACATCAGGATTTCTCAGAAGACACATATCGAACCCTGATGGCTGCGGATTCTGCTGTTATGGTTATTGATGCATCAAAGGGTGTAGAGGCACAGACGATCAAGCTTTTTAAGGTTTGTGTAATGCGTCACATCCCGATTTTTACATTTATTAATAAGATGGATCGTGATGCAAGAGATACATTTGAATTGTTAGATGAGATTGAAAATGTCCTTGGAATACGTACCTGTCCGATGAACTGGCCAATCGGTTCCGGTAAGGAATTTAAGGGTGTCTATGACAGAGAGACCAAGATGGTCGATACCTTTGAAGCAATCTCAACCGGTGGTGCAAAGAAGGCTGCGGAGACGCAATATCATATCGAGGATCAGGAGCTTAAGGATCTGATCGGACCGTACCTGTATGACCAGTTTAAGGAAGAAATTGAATTGGTTGATGGTGCAACCGATGAAGTCGATCTCGAGAAGGTTCAGAAGGGAGAGCTTTCACCCGTATTCTTTGGTTCTGCACTGAATACATTCGGTATCGATATGTTCCTGAATTATTTCCTGAAAATGACGACACCTCCTCTTGGAAGGATGTCGGATCAGGGTGTGATCGATCCGGTTACAGAACCATTTTCAGCTTTCGTATTTAAGATACAGGCAAATATGAATAAAGCGCATCGTGACAGAATCGCATTTATGCGTATCTGTTCAGGTAAATTTGAAGCCGGTATGGAGGTTTACCATGCAGCCAGTAAGCGTAAATTAAAATTATCCCAGCCGCAGCAGCTTATGGCGCAGGATCGTAAGATCGTAGAAGAAGCATATGCGGGTGATGTAATCGGTGTATTTGATCCGGGATTATTTTCAATCGGTGATACTCTTACATTTCCGGGTAAGAAATTCCAGTACGAAGGAATCCCGACATTTGCGCCGGAGCATTTCTGTCGTGTTGTTCAGATGAATACGATGAAGCGTAAGCAGTTTGTACAGGGTGTTACTCAGATCGCGCAGGAGGGTGCAATTCAGATCTTTCAGGAGTTTACAGCAGGATTGTCTGAGATAATCGTAGGTGTTGTAGGTGTTCTTCAGTTTGATGTATTAAAATACAGACTGGAGAATGAATATGGATGTGAGATCCGTTTAGAGCCGATCCCTTATAACTATATCCGTTGGGTAAAAGATCCATCTACAGATCTTACAAAGCTGAAACGTGTCAGCGATGTTAAGAAGGTGAAGGATATGAAAGGTAATCCATTGTTATTATTTGCAAATGAATGGGTTATCAATCAGGTGCTTGAGCATAATGAAGGACTGGAACTGTTAGAGTTCAGAAAGAATTAAATAAATGAATAATCTACCCTGAAAATGTAAATCCTTTTCTTATGAGGCCTAAGAAAAAATCCGTTTGACAGACAGGCAGACATAAGCAGGAGGAACATGATATGGCACTGAACAGGGTAGTGATATGTGGTGTGAATACAGCCAGACTTCCGTTACTGACAGACAAGGAAAAGGATGAATTGTTTGACAGGATCGAGCAGGGAGATATGGCTGCCAGAGAGACCTTTATCAAGGGCAATCTGCGACTGGTTCTGAGTGTGATCCAGAGATTTTCGAATTCAAATGAGAACCCTGACGATCTGTTTCAGGTTGGATGCATAGGATTGATAAAAGCAATTGATAATTTTGACCGGAGTCTGAATGTGAAGTTTTCGACATATGCAGTTCCGATGATACTTGGAGAATGTCGGAGGTATCTGCGGGATAATAACAGTATCAGGGTATCCAGGTCGTTAAGAGATATTGCATATAAGGCAATCTACACAAAGGATGCTTTGTTAAAGAAGTTGGATCGGGAACCGACCGTGGATGAAATTGCAAAGGAGATCGATGTAGCACCGGAAGATATCACGACAGCACTGGATGCCATATCGACACCGGTTTCATTATATGAGCCTGTTTATCAGGAAGGCGGAGATACGTTATATATCGTAGATCAGTTAAGTGATAAGAAGAATAAAGAAGAAAATTGGGTAGAGAATATTTCATTGAAAGAGGCAATGAAGAAATTAAACGAGAGAGAATATAATATATTAAGGCTCCGTTTCTTTGAAGGAAAGACACAGACCGAGGTCGCATCGGAGATCGCCATTTCACAGGCGCAGGTCAGCCGTATCGAAAAGAGTGCGATCAAATCGCTAAAAGGCTACCTTCGATGAGACATGAACGATAAAGAGGTATCTATATATTTATTCTACAGAGCATTTTCATTCTATTTTTACGCTGTATAACTTCGAACTAACCTCGGCTAAATAGCCTTGGTAAGGGCTCAGTTATCACGTAGCGGTACTAAACTCACCGCCTTGCGGTTCGTTAAGGGCCGACATGAAAAAGGTCTGTAGAACAAAATATAGATACCTCTTTATTTGTTTATAGGTAAATCTGTGTTATTGTGATTTCCCATATTTTATTATAGTTTTTACATTTATTGTGCTTTTTTTGCTCTATTTATTCTTGCTTTGAGCTTCTAGCTGTGATTTGGCTTCGGTGGCAAGCTCTGCCATATAGTCCTGAACGGTTGTGCCGCCGGTGTCGCTGTTTTTCATGAGATTTGCTTTTAGCTTTTCTACTTCCTCAAGTGGAAGATCACTCATCATGGCAACTTCGCCTGGTTCGATGTGAACATTTAACATTCGTTCTGCCAGATCATATTTTGCTTTTGTTGTTCGATTCATTTCTGATTCATCTCCTTACTTATTCAGATCCTTCAGATAAGCTTCGTTGATCTCAATGATCTTATTCATAGCTTCCGGTCCCGGAGCACCGATTGTATTACGTTTATTGACACATTCTTCCATGCTGATCGCCGGATAGATGTCGTCTTCAAATACCGGACAGATTGCCTTGTAGTCGTCTAGTGGAAGCTCATCCAGCGAGATGTTCCGTTCGATACAGGTGAGAACCAGTTCACCTACGATGCCGTGAGCATCACGGAATGGAACACCGTGGTTTACCAGATAATCGGCAGCATCCGTAGCATTTGTGAATCCGTTCTTTGCAGATGCTTCCATACGGTCTTTATTTACAGTCATAGTTTTTATCATACCGTTAAATAATGCGATACATCCCTTTACGGTATCGATCGCATCAAAGGTAAATTCCTTATCCTCTTGCATATCCTTATTATAAGCAAGCGGAATTCCCTTCATTGTGGTAAGGAGAGAAGTCAGTGCGCCATAGACACGTCCGGTCTTACCACGAACCAGCTCTGCGATATCAGGGTTTTTTTTCTGTGGCATGATCGAGCTTCCTGTGCTGTATGCGTCATCCAGTTCGACAAACTGATATTCATTTGTATTCCAGATAATGATCTCCTCTGAGAAACGGCTCAGATGCATCATGATCGTTGAAAGAGCGGATAATAATTCGATGCAGTAATCACGGTCTGCGACAGAATCCATACTGTTAAGAGTAGGACCTGCAAAATCAAGCAGGGAAGCAGTTAACTCACGATTCAGAGGGTAAGTTGTGCCGGCTAAAGCACCGGAGCCCAGTGGACAGTAATTCATTCTTGCATAGATATCACACAGACGGCCGTAATCACGCTTGAACATCTCCATGTATGCACCAAAGTGATGGGCGAGAGTGATCGGCTGCGCCTTCTGTAAATGTGTAAATCCGGGCATATATGTGTGGATATGTTCCTTCATCAGGGAATGTAAGGTGTTCATTAATTCCAGCACAAGAGCTTTAATTTCAACGATCTCATCTCTTACATAGAGCTTCATATCAAGAGCTACCTGATCATTACGGCTTCTTCCGGTATGTAATTTCTTACCGGTATCACCGATACGGTCAATCAGATTTGCTTCTACAAAGCTGTGAATATCTTCATATTTGGATGTGATTTCAAGTGTACCATTTTCCACATCGGTAAGTATGCTGTTTAAGCCGTCGATGATCTGATCTCGTTCTGCTTCTGTAAGGATGCCGGATGCTGCAAGCATGGTAACATGCGCGATGCTTCCGCGGATATCCTGTTTATAGAACTTCTGATCAAAAGAGATCGAAGCATTAAAGTTATATACTAATTGGTCTGTTTCTTTTGTAAAACGACCACCCCAGAGCTGTGCCATAATGTAGTTCCTCTTTTCTCTAAAATTATTTTAACTGTTTCATTTTACAACAGGATGAGAGCTTAATCAACAAAAACAGGGATTAGCAGAAGAATTTTGCATGGTAAATATCAAATTTTTATGAAAAAGATATTTACAGGTTTACAGCAGTTGTGGACAGATGATAAAATAACCTAAATTGTCAGAATGGATGGATTGGATGAAGAAACGACATTTTATTTTGAAAGGAATCATTACGGCACTTGTGCTGATCGTTCTTTTCTATACAGGAAGATGGGCATTTTTTAATATATTTCATCGTCAGGATGTTGTTGACGGACTGGTAGCATTACGAACAAATGTAATGCATTCGATGGAGGATGGAAATGATTCTGATATCTTTTATGTAAAGAATGTAAAGATAAAGGATATCAGTGATATTAATAAATATGTGGATTCGGCATTCGGAAGTGTAGATACCTATCGGGTATTGGTATCTTCCGGTGATTATCTTGCAATTCAGCTTTCTTTTGATCGTAGCGAGAATTACTATGTGATCCGGAAAGCGCTTTTTGATGAAGAGATACCATCGGATAAAAAGAAAGCGATTGCTATGTATGATGCATATATAGAATTTTATCAGACCTGCATCAAAGAACCGATGAGTGATTTTGACAAAGAGGTGGCGGTACATGACTATCTGATAAAAAACTGTGTATATGGTTTTCCGGAGGAACAGCAGGATGCATATGATGCATATGGTGTCCTTGTATCTCATAAAGCAGTATGTGATGGTTATGCGGAAGCGTTTTTTATGTTGATGACCTGTCTTGATATTCCATGTGATATTGTAGTCGGAACGGCAGATGGTGACCTGCATGCGTGGAATCAGGTTGAACTTAATGGCAAATGGTATAATATCGATCTGACTTGGGATGATGCGGTTCCGGATATGGGATCGTATATAAAACACACATATTTTAATCTGACAGATGAGGCACTTGCCGAAAATCATACATGGGAACGGGAGTTTTACCGTACCTGCACAGATACAGATATGAATTATTATGTGAAGACATTTGCAGTATTTGATGATTTTGAAGCATATAAGAAAGGGATCACGAAGCAGATCGGACGCTCGGATGTGCTCGAAGCAATTGTTTATTATATGGATACGGACAGACCGGATCTGTCATTTCTCTATGACAGTTCGGCTATAAAAAAACTTAAGTATCTGGTTGAAGATATGGGAGAATATTATGTGATCATTGTATATGTAAATACATGATTTTATTATTGTAAAACAAAATGCCCGTGACAGTACGGGAGAAAGGAAAACTCAATGCCTGATGAACAGGGGAGAGTGAAGTGTGATAAAAATGAGTAAGAAGGAATTTATGGATCAGCTCAGAGAAGGATTGGATGGGAATGTATCATATGAGAAATATCGTGAAACAATAGAATATTATGAGTCTTATTTCCGGAGAAAAATAGCAGAAGGTAAGACTGAGGAGGAAATTGTTGCGGAACTTGGCTCCGGGCGACTGATCGCAAAGACGATCGTTGATACCGCAGGAGCTGACCGGACAGAACAGAGCTATACTTATACAGAGACAACGAACGGCAGACGTGGAAGTGTGAGTCGAGATGGAGGAGACACACCAAAGGGCTGGCATATCAAAATGGATGAAAATGGAAATACCAGTGTCTGCTTTGGAAAACTTGATTTTTCTACGACGCTTGGTAAGGTTGTGATCGGAATCGGACTTGTTTTATTACTTGCCCTGATCGTATTACTGGTTGTGATCGGAGTTAAGATTCTTGTATATGTGATTATTCCGGTTGCTGCAATTTTGTTTATCGTGAACCTGATCATCAGTCTGATCGACAATCATCGAATGTAGTCGGAAGCAGATTTTTTAACAAATAAAAAAGTTTAAAAAAAGTTGAAAAAAGTTCTTGACAATTATCGGTATATCCCTTATACTAGCAAAGGTGTTCGACAGAGAACACAAACGAAATGGGATCTTAGCTCAGCTGGGAGAGCATCTGCCTTACAAGCAGAGGGTCACAGGTTCGAGCCCTGTAGGTCCCATTTAAAATAAAATATGGCGGGATAGCTCAGTTGGCTAGAGCATGCGGTTCATACCCGCAGTGTCGAGGGTTCAAATCCCCCTCCCGCTACTAACCTTTAATCGTCATGATATCATGGCGATTTTTTTTTGTAGCAGTGTGATGATATTTGAATAAACCGGCATATTGATGCTGGTTCATGTGGTCATCATAGCGATAGAAAAAAATGAATGAAAAAAATAAGGAGAAATCAAATATGCGAGTTGGAATGGGTTATGATGTTCATAAATTGGTAGAAGACAGAAAGTTGATCCTTGGCGGAGTGGAGATTCCATACGAGAAAGGACTGCTTGGGCATTCAGATGCAGATGTTTTACTTCATGCGATCATGGATGCGCTTCTTGGAGCAGCGGCATTGGGAGATATCGGCAGGCATTTTCCGGATACAGATGACCGTTATAAGGGTGCAGACAGCATGGTGCTGTTAAAGGAAGTGAAGAAGCTTCTGGATGAGAAATTTTTCTTTATAGAGAATATAGATGCGACAGTGATTGCACAGCAGCCGAAGCTTGCCCCATATATAGAAGATATGAGAAAGAATATTGCAGAATGTCTGGAACTTCCGGTGAACAGGGTGAATGTGAAGGCTACGACAGAGGAAAAGCTGGGATTTACCGGAGCGGGCCTTGGAATCAGTTCACAGGCTGTCTGTCTGTTAGAGACTGTCGGAAACTATGATTATGATGTTATGGGAACGAATCAGGGAGGTTGTGCCGGCTGTCAGGGCTGTCCGGTCAGACAGTAGGTAGTTTAGGGTATGAATGAAGAAAGATACGAACAGACGGATTGCAAAACGTTTGATTCGATCAGGATAGAGACTGCCGGAGCGGAAGATATGAATGAGATCCGTAAGCTCTGGAAACAGTCATTTGACGATCAGGATGCATATATGGATTATTATTTTTCAAATGTGGCAACAAGGAATCATATCTTTGTGGCAAAAACTGGCTCTAAGATCATTTCTATGGCGCATTTGAATCCATATACTCTTGCTGAGACGACAGCAGGAGCGACAGCATATAAAAAAGGCGGTTATGTTGTCGGTGTTGCGACAGTCCCGGAATTTCGCGAACAGGGAATTATGTCGATGTTAATGAAGTATGTGTTGTCATATGCAGCAGAGAATGATTACGATTATATTTATCTGATGCCGGAGAAAGAGATCTATTATAAAGGATTGGGATTTGCTCCGGTGGTAGAAAGCGGCTTTTATAATATAACAGATCTGAAACCTGAGAAGAATGATTATGAGCTTTGTGGGTTGGAAGATATAACAGATGAACAGTTGCAGAGCTTTTCTGAAAAACTGACACAACGCTATGATCTATTTGTTCCACGAACCAGAGCCTACCTGGAAGATCTTGGAATGGAATGTCAGTCTCTGTTCGGTGATGTATATATCATAAAGGATGAGAATGAGATAGCGGCGGTATATGGAACCATGTATGATGGGGATCGCGCAGAGATCGTACAGTATTGTACAGTTACGGGATCGCTTGATCCGTTGTTATATGGAATTTGCGAGAGTGATATTCCTGTATTTTCTGAGGTTGAATTGTTTGGAACATATACAGATCATAAGATGATAAAGAAAGGCCATGGAATCATGTTTTATGAGCCGCATACAGAGTACACAGAATTATATAGAAAATCAGATCGTATTTTCATAAATGAAGTGGTTTAAAAAAATATGGATACCATGTATAATAGTTGTAGAATGTATATACAAAAAGGAGAAATAAAATGACAACAGATGGATATGTAGAACATATAGTGAAAACAAAGACTTCTGCCGGAATCATGGCATTGATCGTACTTGGAGCAATTATCACTGTGGTGGGAGCATTTTTTATGTTCTTTGTACCGGGAGGCGCAATCTTTGGACTTCCGCTTGCGGTTGTTGGTGTAATTATATTTTCATTTGCGATCAATCGAAAAGAGTGTGAGTTTGAATATTTATTCGTAAATGATGATGTTGAGGTTGCAAGGATCACCGCAAAGAGCAGCAGAAAACAGATGTATCATTTTGAAGGCGGAGAAGTAAAGCAGATCACGACTGTAGATTCAATCTATAGGGATAATGAGCATCAGGCAAATTCCGGTATTAAAACGATGAATTTCACTTCAAAGGATAAGAACACAGAGAATCCTGTTTATTCTTTTATCCTGAATAAGAATAACCGCACAGAGGAAGTCCTGTTAGAGATTGATGCAAAGACGATTGAACATGTAAAACAATTTTTCAAAGGAAAAATCCGGGAATAGAGAAAGTCAGGAACGGACACATATTTATAAGCAGAAAGACAGATACTATAAAAGAGGTGCTTGCGATGAAAATTACTTTTTTTAAATATCTGTCTTTGTTTTTGACCGGGGGGATGGTATATTATTTTCTTGAGATATTTACCAGAGATTATTCTCATTATTCCATGATAATCTGCGGGGGACTGTGTATGATTGCCTGCGGAGGTTTGAATCAGATGTTCCCGAGAATGCCGATTCCGCTACAGATGATTTTATCGTCAGGGATCATAACATTGTTGGAATTTATTACCGGGGTTATAGTAAATCTGATCTTTCATGTCGGAGTATGGGATTATTCATATCTGCCATATAATGTGATGGGGCAGATATGTCTGCCATATTCTGTGTTGTGGATGTTCCTTTCATTGATCATAATATTTGTGGATGATGGAATCAGGCATTTTCTGTTTGGAGAAGAATTGCCGGAGTACAGATTGTTTTAAATATAAATACAAAGCGAGTTTTTTGTTGCTGAAGCAGCTGCGACGTTTAGAGTAATAAAAAAAGCTTATAACAGATTCGGTCTGAAATCCGGACTTCTGATGATAAGCTTCTTTTATGTGGTGTGAAATTAAATACGAAACTATGGCTGAAGAGGAGTCATCTTAAGTCCTTTATACAATTTGGTATAAAGACTTCTTTCATCGGAGTAAAGCATGATTCCCCGTGCACCATCTTTAACAATGTAGGCGTATTTATTCTTCTGTACATTCATGTACAAAACTTCCTCCACATTCAGTTCTTTGGCTTTCACTTTTGCAACGCTGACACTTACCGGCTGTAATTTGTATTTTTTGATTGCCTGTTCAACTGTCATGATAAACACCTCCATCATATAGTATGTCTATGTTTGTTTGAATATAGTATATTGTATAGATAGCACAAAGTCAACTGTAAATAATGCACAAAAAGGCAAAAAAAGGAAAAAACTTCCGTTATTTTTGATAAAAAAGGAGAGATAAATAGTGAAAAATGCAAACTATTATACTATGATGGAAGAAGAATTGAAGAAAATATCGGATTCCGGCAGTAAAAAGAAGCTATTGCTTCATTGCTGCTGTGCCCCGTGTTCCAGTCATTGCCTGGAAGTTCTGACCGATTATTTTGATATTACTGCTTATTTTTATAATCCGAATATCACAAGTTATGAAGAATACGAGAAACGCTGGAATGAATTAAAACGCTTTGTTCATGAAGTATATCAGGAGAATGGGGTGGAGTCATATCTGGAAGAGCATGAGAGCGAACGGTTTCTTGAAATGGCAAAAGGAATGGAAGAGGAACCGGAACGTGGAATCCGGTGCTATGCCTGTTATAAGCTTCGTCTGGATAAAAGTGCAGCATTTGCAAAGAAGCATGGATTTGATTATTTTACTACGACACTGTCGATCAGCCCGCATAAAAATGCAGACTGGCTCAATGAGATCGGAGAAGAACTGGGTGAGCAGTATGGTATAACATTTTTGCATAGTGATTTTAAGAAGAAAAACGGATATAAACATTCGATCGAGCTTTCAAAGGAATATAATTTATATAGACAGAACTTCTGCGGCTGTGAATTCAGCAGAAGAGTGTATGAAGCAACAGAAAAAATGAAGCAGGAAGCTGCTCAGAAATAAGTTGACGAATTTCGATGAAAAAGTGTTGTCTAACAATAACAAATGTGTTAGAATTGACAAAACTAGAAAAAAGAGGCAGATGAGGATCTTTGTATGTGTGCACAGATTCTCTGTTCACTCTTTTTTTTTGAGCAAAAATAGAAAAAAGAAGAAAGGAATTGTATTATGAAAGCTTTTTTGATACTTGAAGATGGACATGTATTTGAAGGCACCAGTATTGGAGCAACCGATGAGATCATAAGCGAAATTGTTTTCAATACGTCTATGACAGGTTACTTAGAGGTGTTGACAGACCCATCCTATGCCGGGCAGGCAGTTTGTATGACATATCCGTTGATTGGTAATTATGGTGTATGTCTGGAAGATATGGAGGCTGATAAACCATGGCAGTCAGGATTTATTGTAAGAGAGATTGCGAAGAAGCCAAGTAACTTCAGAAGTGAACAGAGTATTAACCAGTTCCTTATTAATAACAATATAACAGGTATCGAGGGAGTTGATACCAGAGCCTTGACCAAGATCCTCAGAAATCAGGGTACAATGAAGGGCATGATCACAACAAATGCTTCTTATGACCTTGAAGATTGTCTGAAGCGGATCAAAGCATGGGAGATGGGACATGTTGTTCTTGATGTTACATGCAAAGAAAAGAAAGTTTATCCGGGAGATGGCTACAAGGTAGCTGTTATCGATCTCGGTGTTAAGAGAAATATTATCAAATCTTTATTAAAGAGAGGCTGTCAGGTTACTGTATATCCTGCTGAGACACCTGCGGAGGAGATCATCGCAGATGCACCGGACGGCATCATGTTAACAAACGGACCTGGAGATCCAAAGGATTGTAAGGTTACGATCAAAGAAGTGAAAAAACTTTTCGATACAGATATTCCTATTTTTGCAATATGTCTTGGACATCAGCTGCTTGCACTTGCAAATGGCGGCGATACCGTAAAGATGAAATACGGTCACAGAGGTGCGAACCATCCTGTAAAAGATTTAAAGACCGGAAAGGTTTATATTTCAACTCAGAATCATGGATATATGGTAAAAGAAGAGAGCCTTGACAGAAAGGTTGCCGAGGTCAGCTTTATCAATGTAAATGATGGTACAGTAGAAGGTGTTCATTACCTTGGTAAGAATGCACAGACCGTACAGTTCCATCCGGAAGCATGTGCCGGTCCTCTTGATACAGACTTCTTGTTTGATGTATTTATGAATATGATGGAGGTGTCTAAGTAATGCCAAAGAATCCGAATATTAAAAAAGTTGTTGTAATTGGCTCCGGTCCTATCGTAATCGGACAGGCTGCAGAATTTGACTATGCCGGTACACAGGCTTGTCGTTCATTAAAAGAAGAAGGCCTTTGCGTTGTCCTGATCAACTCCAATCCGGCTACGATCATGACAGATAAGGATATCGCAGATAAGGTATACATTGAGCCATTAACAGCCGATGTAGTAAAAGCAGTGATCGAGAAGGAAAAACCGGACAGTCTTCTGCCAACACTGGGTGGTCAGGCAGCTTTAAATATCGCAATGGAACTGGAAGAGTCCGGTTTCTTAAGAGAACATGATGTTATGTTGATCGGTACATCTTCTTCAACAATCAAAAAAGCAGAGGATAGACTGGAATTCAAGAAAACCATGGAGAAGATCCATGAGCCTGTAGCACCATCTGAGGTTGTTACAACGGTAAAAGCCGGTCTGGAATTTGTTAAGAAGATAGGATATCCGGTTGTACTCCGTCCGGCATATACCCTCGGCGGAAGCGGCGGTGGTATCGCTGAGAATGAAGAAGAGTTTGTCGAGATCCTGATGAATGGTCTGAGACTTAGTCGTGTCGGTCAGGTTCTGGTAGAGCGTTGTATCGCAGGCTGGAAAGAGATCGAATACGAAGTAATGCGTGATGCAAATGGTACCTGTATTACAGTTTGTAATATGGAGAATCTGGATCCGGTCGGTGTCCATACTGGTGACTCTATCGTAGTAGCACCATCCCAGACACTGGGTGATAAAGAGTATCAGATGCTTCGTACATCTGCATTAAATATTATTTCTGAATTAAATATCCGTGGTGGCTGTAACGTACAGTTTGCATTACATCCAACTACATTTGAATATTGTGTAATCGAAGTAAATCCTCGTGTAAGCCGTTCGTCGGCACTTGCATCCAAGGCAACAGGTTATCCGATCGCCAAGGTTTCTGCAAAGATCGCACTTGGTTATAATCTGGATGAGATCCAGAATGCAATTACCAAGAAGACGTTTGCAAGCTTTGAGCCTGCACTGGACTATGTTGTTGTTAAGATTCCTAGACTTCCGTTTGATAAGTTCATCAAGGCAGATCATGATCTGACAACACAGATGAAGGCAACCGGTGAGGTTATGAGTATCTGCACAAACTTTGAGGGCGCATTGATGAAAGCAATCCGTTCTCTGGAACAGCATGTAGATGGTCTTCATTCCAGCAGATATAAGAATATGTCTGACAGTGATATCTTAAAGCTTCTGCATCATGTAGATGACAGACGTATCTTTGTTATCGCTGAGGCACTTCGCCGTGGCATTACACAGGAAGCAATTCACGATATCACAAAGATTGATCTTTGGTTCGTTGATAAGATCAACAATCTGGTTGACTATGAACAGGAGATCCGTGATTCCAAGGGAGATATCTCCAAGGAACTGATGAAGGAGATCAAGCGTGTAGAATTCCCGGATAAGGTAATCGCACAGCTTACAGGAAAGACAACAAAAGAGATCAAAGAGCTGCGGTATGGCTATGGTATCCGTGCATCTTTCAAGATGGTTGATACCTGTGCTGCAGAGTTTGAAGCATCTACACCATACTATTATTCCTGCTTCGACGGTGAGAATGAAGTAGAGGAAGATCATTCCGTAAAGAAGGTTATGGTTCTTGGTTCCGGTCCTATTCGTATCGGACAGGGTATCGAATTCGATTACTGCTCCGTACACAGTACATGGGCATTTGAGAGAAAGGGATACCAGACCATTATCGTAAATAATAATCCTGAGACAGTCAGTACAGATTTTGATATTGCAAATAAGCTGTATTTCGAGCCACTGACAGCAGAGGATGTAGAAGCAATTGTAGATCTGGAAAGACCGGATGGCGCGGTTGTTCAGTTCGGCGGACAGACAGCGATCAAGCTGACGGAAGCACTGATGGAGATGGGTGTTCCGATCCTTGGTACAAGTGCAGAGAATGTAGATGCCGCTGAGGATAGAGAATTATTCGATGAGATCCTTGAGAAGTGTTGTATCCCAAGACCTGCCGGAAAGACGGTATTTACCAGAGATGAAGCCTTAGAGGCAGCCAATGAACTCGGTTATCCGGTTCTGGTAAGACCTTCTTATGTATTAGGCGGACAGGGAATGCAGATCGCGATCTCTGATAAAGATATTATTGAATTTATGGATATCATCAACAGACATGTTCAGGAGCATCCTGTTCTGGTTGATAAATATATCATGGGTAAGGAAGTAGAAGTAGATGCCGTATGTGATGGAGAAGATATCCTGATCCCTGGTATCATGGAGCATGTAGAGAGAGCCGGTATCCATTCCGGTGATAGTATCTCTGTATATCCTGCACAGACGCTTTCACCAAAGATCAAACGTGTAATTGAAGATTATACAAGAAAGCTTGCAAACAGCCTTCATGTAATCGGTCTGATCAATATACAGTTTATCGCATACAATGATGAAGTATATGTAATTGAGGTAAATCCTCGTTCCAGCCGTACTGTTCCATATATCAGCAAGGTTACCGGTATTCCAATCGTAGATCTTGCAACCCGTGTTATCACAGGTGAGAAGATCAAGGATATGGGATATAAGCCGGGACTTCAGCCGGAAGCAGAATACTTTGCAATCAAGATGCCGGTATTCTCATTTGAGAAGATCCGTGGAGCCGAGATCAGTCTGGGACCGGAAATGAAATCAACAGGTGAATGTCTTGGTATCTCCAAGGACTACAACGAAGCCCTTTACAAGGCGTTCCTTGGCGCAGGTGTAAATCTTCCAAAGACAAAGAAGATGATTCTTACAGTTAAGGATGCAGATAAGATGGATGCAGTAGAAATCGGCAGACGTTTTGCGGCTCTTGGTTATGAGATCTTCTCTACAAAGAGTACATGCAGAATCCTGAATGAGAATGGAGTGCCTGCTGAACTGATCAACAAAGTAGAGGAACCATCACCGAACCTGTTGGATCTGATCTTAAGTCATGAGATCGATCTGATCATCGATACTCCGTCACAGGGTGTTGAACGAAGCAAGGATGGTTTCGTGATCAGACGTCATGCAGTTGAAACCGGTGTTACCTGTCTTACAAGCCTTGATACAGCGAATGCACTGCTTACAAGTTTGGAGTCATCCGCAAATAGACGATTATCACTGGTTGACATCAGCGAATTATAAGTATAATATGATACAACCTGACAAAACAGGCTGCTGCATTTTGCAGCAGGCTGTTTTGTGTTCTTAATAGGAGGTGGAATATGCATAACATTCCAAGAGATGAGGTATTTGTGATCGGACATAAGAATCCGGATACGGATTCGATTTGTTCAGCGATCGCGTATGCAGATCTTAAGAATCAGTCAGAAAATAAATACATTCCCAAAAGAGCGGGTAATATCAATAAAGAAACAGAATTTGTATTAAATTATTTTGATGTGGAAGTGCCGGAGTTGATCAAAAACGTGGACACCCAGTTGAGTGATATTTCTTACCGACTCGTTTCCGGTGTACCGGGTGATACAACAATGAAGAAGGCATTTGAGATCATGCAGAAGAATGATGCAACGACGTTGCCGGTTGTGGAGAACGGAAAGATTCGTGGAATATTAACTGTCGGAGATATTGCAGAAGCTTATATGTTGAATTCGGAAGACGATATTTTGTATAAAGCGAGAACCAGGTGCCGACATATCATGGAGACGATCGATGGTGAGATGGTCTGTGGAAATCCGCATAGTTATATTACGAAAGGAAAAGTTATCATAGGCGCGGCACATGTGGAGCTTATGGAGCATTTTGTAAAGCCGGACGACATTGTTATCTTAAGTGACCGGAAGGAATCTCAGCTAATGGCTATCGAAAAAGGAGCAGGTATGCTGATTCTTTGTCTGGTAGATAAGGTGGATGATGATGTGGTGAAGCTTGCGGCATTTAAGGGTTGTTCGATCATCACATCACAGAATGATACCTATAAAGTGGCCAGACTGATCGGTCAGAGTATACCGGTAAGATTCTTTATGGTTCGTGATAATATCATGACATTTAATGAGGATGATTCGGTTGAAACGATCAAAAGCGTAATGTCGAAGACGAGAGTCCGTTATTTCCCTGTCGTAGACAAGAGCGGGAATTATCTGGGACTGGTTTCCAGACGTAACTACATCAATGCCAGAAAGAAACAGGTGATCCTGGTCGATCATAATGAACGTACACAGTCGGTTGATAATATTGACAAGGCAGAGATTCGGGAGATCATCGATCATCACAGAATTGCAAATGTAGAAACGCTTGCACCGGTTTATTTCAGAAATCAGCCGGTCGGCTGTACATCTACGATCATATATCAGATGTACAGAGAGCAGAACATTATACCGGATAAGAAGATTGCGGGACTGATGTGTGCGGCTATTTTATCAGATACGCTGCTGTTTAAATCACCGACCTGTACCTGTGAGGATAAGAATGCAGCATATGCACTGGCGCAGCTTGCCGAGATTAATGTAAATGATTTCGCAATGGAGATGTTTGATGCCGGAAGTAATCTGAAGGGAAAGACGATCGACGAGATCCTGCATCAGGATTATAAGAAATTTGAGATTGACGGACGTACTTTTGCGATCGGACAGATCACATCGATCAATACCAGAGAGATTGAGCAGATACAGAAGAGCATGTATGAGTATCTGACCGATTATACAGAAAACGGCTGTGATGTATTTTTGTTTGTAATGACAAGCATCTTAGACGATAGTTCCGGAATGCTGGCATTTGGAGATGAGGCAGAGGAAGTCTGTTCCCGTGCATTCCAGACGGAATTTGTCGATCATTATGCATATCTGGAAGGCGTGGTTTCCAGAAAGAAGCAGATCGTTCCGGCACTTGTCCGAGCCGTACAGGAACTCGATCAGCCGGAATAGAAAAAAGGCAGAAAGGCAGATGTACAATGAAGAAATATCAGGCAGTTATATTTGATTTGGATGGAACACTTTTAAATACATTAGAGGATCTGGCGGACAGTACAAATTACGCGCTTCGTCAGATGGATTATCCGGAACGGACAATCGATGAGGTTCGCCGCTTTGTAGGGAATGGTGTAGAGAAGCTGATGGAGCGCGCGGTTCCGACGGGAACTTCAGAGGACGATACATTAAAAGCACTCGCGATATTCAAGGAACATTATTCAAAGAATATGTTGAATAAGACAGGTCCTTACGAGGGAGTTATCGATGTGCTTAAGGCGTTAAAAGAAAAAGGAATACCGGTAGGGATCGTATCGAACAAATTTGATGCTGCAGTGAAGGGGCTGCGGGATCAGTTTTTTGGTGCATATATAAGTACAGCGATCGGAGAGTCTGCAAACGTAGCAAAGAAACCGGCACCGGACACATGTATCGAAGCAATGAAGGAAATGCAGATCGGACGGGAAGGCACAGTCTATGTTGGAGATTCAGATGTGGATATCATGACCGCAAAGAACAGCGGACTGGAATGTATCTCTGTTACCTGGGGCTTTCGTGATGAAGAATTCCTGTTAGAACATGGTGCTACCCAGATCATCCATAAGCCGGAGAAACTGCTCGAATTCTTTTAAACGATAAAGCTGCTGCCTGACTGATAAGGAAGTTGGATGGGCTTATGAATCGGTTTGATATGAAAGATATGCACTATGCAGATGTACAGGGCGGATCAATGTATAAGGGATATGTAAAATGAATATATATACAGCGAATCAATATATAAAGGATACCTTCGGGGAGAAATTATACAAGCTGTCATTAAATGCCGGAACCACCTGCCCGAACCGGGATGGAACGGCCGGAATTGGCGGTTGTATCTTTTGCAGTAGTCTTGGATCGGGTGATTTCAGCCAAAAAGCGGATATGGACATAGACCGACAGATCGAACAGGCAAAACAGTTGGTTGCTTCGAAGTTCAAAGGAGAACATTATATTGCATATTTTCAGTCATTTACGAATACATACGGTGATATCGATCGTTTGCGGGATATTTATAGAAAGGCAGCGATGCGGTCAGACATTGCGGTTATTTCAATTGCAACCAGACCGGATTGCCTGGGAGATCAGGTGATCGATATGCTGCGGGAGATACAGAGGATCAAACCGGTATGGGTAGAACTCGGGCTTCAGACGATCCATGAGGAAACAGCAAAGCGTATTAATCGCGGATATCCGCTTTCGGTATATGACGAGGCAGTAAAAAAACTCCTGGATATTGGTGTACATGTGATCGTACATATGATACTGGGACTTCCGGGAGAGACAGAGAGAGATATGATCGAAACAGCAGAGTATATAGGAAAGAGCGGCGCACAGGGCATAAAGCTGCAACTACTTCATGTCCTTAAAGGAACCAACCTTGCTGAATTGTATCAGAATGGAGAATGTTCTGTTTTGTCACTGGAAGATTATACAGAATGTGTTGTTTCGTGTCTGAAGGTACTACCGCCGGATATGGTGATCCATCGCCTGACCGGAGACGGACCGAAGAAATTATTGATCGCACCGCTTTGGAGCGCAGATAAGAAAAAAGTAATGAATACGATAAATGCAGCAGTCAGACAGATATAAAACAGATCTGACTGCTGTTTTTTAGTTGTTGTTTTTTCTGGATTCATTCTGATTACAGATATTTGCGGCATGAAGAAAACGGGTGACGGCATCCTTGTAATTTTCAGATAGACGATCATACTGTTTAAATACATGAAAAAAATCCCAGTCAAATATATTGTCAAAGGTAAATAACTGAAAAAGGTTTTCATTTTTAATGTTTTCCAGAGAAGCAAGATCAATACAGATTAGAAATATAAGAAACTGAATATTGATATGATAGAAATTAGATGCATAAAAAATTGTTTTCATATCGGGTATAGAGTTGCCACGTTCGTATTGTGAATAGGCAGATTGGGATATTTTTAATTCTTCTGCTGCTTCACGCATGGATAGGGTTTTGCTTTTTCGAAGAGATAACAGTGCACTGCCTATATTGGTTCGGATAACGGATGTCATATATTCTTTTTCTCCTTTTCTTTTTTCTCATTACAGTATAATTGTACATAGGTTTTTAGTAGTTCCAACTCCCATGTTGGGACTTCCTTCAACTGATTGATAAGATCAGTAATTGTTTCTTTACGAACAGGAACAGCCTGATATGCAGATGGATCACTGACTGCCTCAATCAGATTGTAATTGTCCTGTTCTGCGTTTTTTAATGACATGGAATAGGCGAACAGGAAGTCGTGGTCGAGAATCTTCGATAATTTGGCTATATGTTCGATACCGGGAAGTATCCGCCCTGATTCATAATTAGCATATCCGGATCGCGAGATTGAGAGCTGCTCGGCGACCTCTGCCTGCGTCATTTGTTTTTTCTCGCGAAAATAACGTAGGAGTTTAGGTAATGGATAATTTTCATTTGGCATTTGTGTAAGTCTCCTTTCATTTCTTTGCAACATCATACATGATTTGCAGAAAAAAAGTGCCGAAATGTAATAAATGGTAGTGTTTCATGTAATAAGTTGCGTTTTTTCGGTTGATACGATACAATTACAGAAGCTTTATTTATGAAAAAACGGAGGTATAAAATGAGTCGTGCGGATGATATTTTTATAGAAATGTGTAGATCAATCATAGAAAACGGATATAGTACAGAGGGAGAAAAAGTCCGCCCTAAGTGGGAGGATGGAACAAGTGCTTACACGATCAAAAAGTTTGGCGTCGTAAACCGCTATGATCTGTCAAAGGAATTTCCGGCAATTACACTTCGAAAGACATATATTAAGTCTGCTATAGATGAGATACTGTGGATCTGGCAGAAAAAATCCAATAATGTACATGATCTGAAAAGTCATATCTGGGATAGCTGGGCAGATGAAGATGGTTCGATCGGAAAAGCTTACGGATATCAGATGGGTGTAAAACACCAGTACAAAGAAGGTATGTTTGACCAGGTGGATCGCTTGATTTATGATCTGAAACATAATCCATACAGCCGTCGTATGATGACAAATATGTATGTGCACGAGGATCTTCATGAGATGAATCTGTATCCGTGTGCTTACGGGATGACATTTAATGTAACAGGAGATCGCCTGAATGCTATATTGAATCAGAGATCACAGGATGTACTTGCGGCAAATAATTGGAATGTTGTTCAGTATGCAGCACTGGTTTATATGATTGCACAGGTTACAGGATTTAAACCGGGAGAACTGGTGCATGTAATTGCAGATGCACATATTTATGACAGACACATTCCGATCGTAAAAGAGCTGATATCCAGAGAAACTTATCCTGCACCAAAGTTTACCATGAACCCGGATATAAAAGATTTTTATCAGTTTACGTTGGATGATTTTACAATTGAAGATTATCAGACAGGACCACAAGTGAAGAATATTCCGATTGCAGTTTAAACAATATTTGTGGTTATTTGAGTAAAATTACTAAAAAAAGACATGATTTTAATATAAAATTCACAAAAAGTATTTGTCTATTCCGATATATTGTGATACAATTTTCATATATTTTTGGAGGTGCGTTACACATGGCAAATATTATGATTACATCAGGCACAAGTTTTGAAGGATATGAGATAACAGAATATGGTCCTTATAAATTTGTACAGACAATTTTAAGCTCTAATTTTTTAAAGGAGATCGGTGCATCTATCGCTGATATTGCAACAGACAGAAGCAGTATGTACCATGACAAGCTGGATGGAACAATGAAGGAAACCATCAAGTCATTTGAGGAAGTTATTGGAAAGACAAATTACAATGCGGTCGTAGGCTTTAAAACAAATATAGTTGATTATTCATCTAATATTTCAGCGGTTATTGTCAGCGGTACACTTGTTTCGGTGAAAAAAGAGTACAAATCCGAATTTGAAAAGAGCGATTTTGTAAGAAAAGAATTATATGTAAATAATTATTACGACAAGCTTGTACCGAGAGCCGTAAAAGTTATCCTTGCATCTGAAGGAAACGGAACCAAGATTTCGGCATGGTATAATAATTACAATATGGATGATGTCAAAGCAATCAAAGCAGACATTCAGTTTGTAAATATTTACGGTGATGAAATCACATTAACAGGTGTGGATTTTGTATTTGATAAAACAAATGTATCATTATTAAAATCTGATTATATAGAATGTAAACTTCCTGAAAAATACATAAAGATTATTACAAGTTGTAAAGTATATATTCAGAAATATGTAACTGCAAGAGGCGTATATTCATGCGGAGATGATCCGATCGATGTTGAAATGAGTGCATTGAAGTATAAAGCACTTAAAGTTAAAAAAGGTCTTGATGCTGTATGTAATTATAAGTCGGACGGACTTGTATGGACCTGTAACTGCGGACATGTAAATGAAGGTGGCGCAGAGGAATGCGTGATCTGTGGCAGAAAACAGGATGAGATGAAGAACAGCATTACATTTAATTATGAGCCGATGTTGGAAGAAATGAAACAGAAAGAATATGTTATGGAGATCAAGGATGTCCTTATGAAGTATATTAAGGATATTGATTCAGGACTTCGTATGCAGTTATTGGAGATTATGGAATCCGGTATTCAGTATGAAAAAACACGCGGAGATATGAAGGAAACTGTAATTGAGAAGGTTGAGAATCTGTTCCTTGGATTGTAAAAATGCAACAATATATGTTACAGATCATTGAGCATCTGGGGAAAAGAGGATATAAAAAATTAAATCCTGACAGTAACAATGTATATGGCAGAGCGGAAGGCGATGCCATATACGTTGTTGTGCTTGGAAACAGCAGGAATTTGAAAGCGGATGATCTTATAAAGTTTAATTCACAGATTAGAAATGATCTGGAAGAAACAGGAAAAAGAGTCATGATTTTGAATCTGTTACTTACCAAGGACGGAATGTTTGATGACGACTTAAGTATGATCATTAAGAAGATGGACAATGTCTGGCTGTTCAGTGAGGATTATGGTAAATTATATATTTTTGAGAATCAACCGGCAGATTTTGACGGATTACAGAGAATTCTTGAAAAAGAGATTTATGCGGAAAAAGACCACTGGCGTATCCGGTTAAAGGAAATATTTGGAGTGGTAACACCGATTCTGGTATTGCTCAATGTTTTGATATTCATAGCATATGTATATACCAGGGATGCTTACGGATATTCTTATCTTGAAGAAATTTTGACAGATAATCTTCGGTATGTTCTTGTTGAAAAGCAGTATTACAGACTGCTGACTTCCATGTTTTTCCATTTTTCTCTGACACATCTTTTAAGCAATATGGTTGTATTGATTGCTCTTGGAGCAAGGGTAGAACATCTGCTGGGGAAAGTGAAGTATGTATGCGTATATTTGTTCTGTGGCGTTGCAGCATCTGTTTGTTCGATATTCAGTTGTTATATGGGAAACTTTTACGAATATGCAGGAGGTGCATCAGGTGCAATCTGCGGCTTGATGGGTATATTGATTGTTTTTGCCTTTTTTGGTAAAGGAAAGATATCAGATATTTCTTTGAAGGATCTTATTTTTTTATCTGTGATTACAATATTGAATGGATATGTTTCGGAAGGCATAGATAATGCAGCGCATGTAGGCGGATTGATAGCCGGGTTATTTACAGGATTGCTTTGTACATATATATGCTCGAAGAAGCAAAACTCAGGTACATGACAGTTGTAAAAGATGGCCTGATGTGATAAAATTAGCTGATGAAAATTAGTTTAGGAGTATGATTGGATGGGTACTGGAATTAGCATGTCAAGTGTCAACAAAATAAAAGAACTTGCAGCAAGCGGGGATTATAGTCTTGCATTGGATATACTTGAACATCAGGATTTGACCAGATCGCTTTCACCTCAGTTTATCAAGATTTGTGGTGAAGTTTACTATGAAAACGGACGTTATTCGGAAGCCAGAGCTGCTCTTGTAAAAGCCCACTCCATGGCGCCTGTTGGAAATAAGATTATATATTCACTGATTAAAGTGTATTTGTCTGAGGGGTTTTACTCACTTGTAGACACATATTATGACATCTATAAATTTAATCAAAATGAAAAAGATGCAGGTACATATCGTATAGAATACATGATTGCAAAAGCAAAACGAAGATCGTTCAAAGAGCTGTATGGAATTCTTATTTCAGCAAATGAAGCCGAAACGGATGCAGCTTGGGATTTTGAGATGCTGTTATTGTATGCTGCAATGGGAAATACAGAAAAGCTTCAGTCGGAGACCGAAATTTTCTGTGCAACCTATAAAGGGTCCCCATATATTGAGAATGTGAACCGGCTTAGAGATAAATCATATGATGTAGAGAAAGCTATATATTGTTATCCGGCATCAGAACAGGAGGATGACTCAAAAGAACAGGAAGAGATCAGAACATTTGAACAAAAGGTTTTGGAAGCTGATCACCTTCGTATGTTCCCAAAAGATCCTAAGATTACTTTGATGGTCGAGGATCGTGAGCCTGTACCAAATTCTGTGAAGTTCAAGCAGATGCTGCTTAAATCTAAAGAAAAGAAAGAATTAAAAAAACAGCAGAAGAAAGAACAACAGGAAAATGAACAGTCAGAGGAAAAAAAGGATAAAGGAAAGAAATTTCATATAGGACGACTGTCCAAGAAAGAAGAGGCAGCGATTGAAGAAGTAATTGCTGAAACAGAGAAGACGCAGCCTGATAAAGATAAATTACTGGATGAGGTAATGGCGGTAGAAGAGAATATAGATTCGTCTCAGAGAGAAGACATAATGAAAGAGCCGGAAGAGCAGGAGACCGCTCCGATTGTTAACGAAGAAAAGAATCTGGATCAGATATCAGAAGAATCATTCGATGAAAGTCTGGATGATTTTGATACTTCGGATATTACAGATGATTTCGATACAGTATTGATGGTTGACCCGGATGCACTTGAACAAAGCGAGCCGGAGATCGAGACAACTATTGAGGAAGAGATTGCGGAACCTGAGATTGAGACAACTGTTGAGGAAGAGACTGCGGAACCTGAGACTGAGACAACTGTTGAGGAAGAGACTACGGAACCTGAGACTGAGACAACTGTTGAGGAAGAGACTGCGGAACCTGAGACTGAGACAACTGTTGAGGAAGAGACTACGGAATCGGATACTGAAACAGTTATTGAAAAAGAAAATACAGAACCGGCGGTTGAAGAAACGGTCGAGGAAGAAACAAAACCGGTAGAGCCGGAGATTGAAATATCTGTCAAAGATAAAGATGCAGAGCCGAAGGTTGTTGTTGAAGAAACTGAGTATGCAGAACCTGCAGAGCCGTATGAAAATGCAGAGGTGGCAGAGACTGCCGAACAGCTGTCCGGAGAAGACGAGACGGTTCTCATGGAAGAACCGCAGATAAGTGAAAATGAAGAGCTTTCGGAAGATGTTTCTGAATCTGAAGGAAAGAAAGATCATAAATTTGATATTGATGTTGCAATCCAGTCACTGGATGAATATAAATTTGATACAGATGATTGGGAAGATGATTCATTTGAACAGGCATATGAGGACGATGATATTGTCGAGATTTCAGAAGTGCCGGAAGACATGATGCCGGATGAAAGTAATGAAGATATCATTCAGTCTGAGACAGAAGAAACGGAACAGGAAGAGTCAGAGGTAGCAGAACCTGAACAGCCGGAAACAGATGCTTATATGCCGGAAGAAACTGTTGATGTCACAACAGAAGCGTTTGATGAGTCAGTACCTGATGAACTCGATGAATCGACTTCAGAAGTTATATCAGAACAGGATTTTGATATAGACTTAATAAATGATGATTCAGAAACCGATGAGTTTGAAGCAGAGATTTCTGAAACGGACGATTCTGCAACAAAAGATCCTGAACCGGAGATTTCTGAAATAAATAATTCAGAACCGGGAATCTCAGAACCAATGGTTGAGAATCCTGCAAATGTAAACAGCAGGAAAATAGATTTTCCAACATTCAGATCAAGTCTTTTCCCTGATTACAACAGTGATAAACCACCTGTTGTAGAACATGTAAAGCATGAAGATATACAGGAAGAATATGATCAGAAGATGGCTGAAAATCTGAAAAAAGAGGAAGCTTTGATCAGTGAGACAGATGAATTGCTTGCAAGACTCGGAATCGAGCTTGGAACAAAATATGCATCAAACACTGATTATTTCAATATGCATCAGGACAGCTTTGTGTTAAATCCTTCAAGCGAGGATGAAACCGATGAATCAGAAAACATAAAGGAAAATGATAGTGCTTCAGAGTCCGAAGCTGTAAAGAAATCTGAATCAAAACATTCTGATGAAAAGAAATATAAGCTTAAGAAAAAATGACAAATAATTAGATTAATATAAATATTATTTTTTTATTTGATAATGTGGAAGGAGGCGTACAAATTGGCTATAGATCAAACAGAAGCTATGATTGCTGCGATTAAAGCACAGCTTGAAAAAGAAAGAGCTGCTGAAGCTGCAAAGCAGAAAAGACTTGAAGAAGAACAGGCTTTGAAGAGTATGAGCAGCAATAAAAAGAAAACTTCAGATAGCGGAAGCAAGAGCCAATACAAGACTTTGTCTGCTGAAGAACTTGCGCGTATTGAGGAGAAGAAGCGTCGTAAGAGAGAAGAAGCATTAGGTATTGTTCACGAGGATGAGCCTGAAGAGACAGAGAACAAAGAAGCTGAAGCTGAAAAGCCGGATACAAATAATATAGAGGCAGAGGGTGAAGCTAAAACAGAGAAAAAGAATGAAAAGCAGGAAATGCCAAAGATCAGTCTTAATCTCGGTGGTATTGCCGATGAGGGACTTGGTGGCGGCCTCGGTGGACTTGGTGGTGGCCTTGGAGAAGGCTCCGGCGGTCTTGGCGGACTTGGCGGTGGCCTTGGAGAAGAAACCGGCGGTCTTGGTGGACTTGGCGGTGGTCTCGGAAGTGCACCTTCAGGAGAAGGCCTTTCAGGAAAACCGGGTGCGACAGGAGGCGGTCTTGGTTCGACTTTGAATATGAATGCTTCCCTTGAACCGAATAAGATAAAAGGTAAAGATAAGACAACGTTATCTGATGAAGCAGAACGATTTGATGAAGATGATATGACATCTGTTGTTTCAGATGATGCTGAATGGACACCGGGCAAGAATGTTAAGGTGAAAGAGGTTAAGACTAAAAAAGGAAATGACAAAAATGGTGATCTTTTCAGTATTTTACCTGACAGAAACAAAGATGACGCGGATGTTTCATCTATGTATGATATAGATGATGACGATGAAGATGAAGACTTCCTTGGAGCCGGTATTGAGAACCTCTCCAATATTGATGAAACCAGCGAAGAAGAAGCTGCACGTATAAAGGCAAAAGAAGAAGCTAAGAAGAAGGCAGAGGAAGAAGCTAAGAAAAAAGCTGAAGAAGAAGCTAAGAAAAAAGCTGAAGAAGAAGCTAAACGTAAAGCAGCAGAGGAAGAGTCCAAAAAGAAAGCAGAAGAGGCACGTAAGAAGGCTGCGGCTGAAAAGGCAAAGGTTGAAGCCGAGACCAAGAAAAAACAGGCTATCGAACTTGCTGAACGTAAGGCTCAGGATGCAAAGAATGTCGTTGAAACAGCCAAGAAGACGATTGCAGATTCTGAAAAAGAAGAAAAAGAACTGAAATCACAGCTTGAAGAATGTGCAAAGAAAAAAGCCGCTTATGAAGATAAACTGAAGGCAGAATTCGATGCAAAGAAGCAGGCTGATGAGAAACTCTTAGCAAAAGAAAACGCAGAGCTTGAAACAAAAGTAAAAGCTATCAATAAAGAGATAGAAGATACTAATAAGAAAGCAAAGGATGATTCGGATAAGGTATTAAAGGAGAGCAATCCTGAGACTATCAAGATGAAAATCATCAATGATGCACAGGCTGCAGCTGATGAAGTAATCAAAAAGCTCGCAGATGCTAAGAAAGCAAATATTGAAAAACATGAAGCTGAGTATACAAAGGCTTGCAAGGATGCAGAAACGGCTTCCGTAAAATTAGAGGAAGATAAGAAGAAAGCAATTGATGCCGCTAAGAAGAAGAAAGAGACACAGAATGACAAAGCTAAGAAGCTGATGGATGATGCAGAAAAGAATAAGCAGCGTGCAGGTGTTATCTTCACAGATTCCAAGAAGGCGGAGGAAGAAGCAGCTCTTAACCTTAAGAATACAACAGATATGGAATCGGAGTCATTAAAGACATTAGCCGGACTTGAAAGCAAGCTTGCTGAGAGCGAAGGCAAACTTAAGACTGCGACGAATAACAATGATTCAGCAACAAAGGCTATTGATTCAGCAAAGAAATCATTAAAAGAAGCAGAAGCAAAAGAAGCTGAAGCGTTGAAGAAACTGGAAGAAGCCAGAACTGCCAAAGCAGCGGCGGAAACCAGAATTTCAAAGGGTGAAGCTGATAAGAAGAAATTCCAGTCTGAAATTGATCTACTCAATAAAGAAAAGAAGACAACAAGCGATGATATTGTTGCGACAAAGAAGGATGTAGAATCCTTCAAGTCAGCAAAGACAGAAGCACAGCAGGCACTTGATGCAGCAAAGAAATCCGTAGTAGAGGCAGAAGATCTTCTTTCCAAGGCAGAAAATGCAGAGGAAGAAGCAGAAGAAATTCTGGAGAAGGCTAAGATTGAAGAAGAAGTAGAGATCCGGAATGCAGAAAAGGCTGCTTCAGATGGAAGAGAGAAACTGGATAAGGATAAGAAGTCCAGAGAGGATGCACGCGAGAAGTTCCTTGCAGATGAAGAAGAAAAATATGCAGCAGGCGAGGCTGCAGAACTTGAGAAAGTTCAGTCCGCTGCAATGACTGCAGAGAAGGAAGCTGTTGATGCCCAGAAGGAAGCAGAGAAAACAGCACAGAAGCTGCTTGATGATGCCAAGAAGAAAGAAGAAGAATTAAAACAAAAGATTGCCGGTTTGAAGACTGAACAGGAAGAACGTGTCGTTGCCAGAAAAGCTGCAAATGAAGAGGCAGTTAAGAAAGCAGAAGATAAAAAGAAGCATGATCTTGATTCTCTTCTGAAAGAAGAAATCAGTACAAAGAAGCAATTGGAAGAAGTAAGTGGCAGAGCTGCTGCTGCTGCAAAGGTTCTTGAAAAAGCTGTTAAGAAGGAAGAAGAAGCAAGAAAACAGGTTGAACTTTTAAAAGCAGGAAAGGTAGAAGAAGCATCCAAGATAGATGTATCCTTAGAAGCAACGGATGAAGCCGCTGTAGAAGCTGAACAGAGTGAAGTTAATCAGGAAATGAAGAAAGCCCTGCCATCGGAAGCAAAGTATCTGTATAAGTATCTTTGTGTAAATCCTGCAGGCGCACAGATTGTGAATGTTCTTCAGACGATGAAAGTGGATCCGAAACGTTCAAAGAATCTCGTTATTCTCGGTCTGCATGGATTTGGTTCATCAAAGGTTGGAGAAGATTTTGCTGAGTGTTATTATGATCTTGGTTTCTGTACATCACCTGCAAAGGCAAAGGTTAGAGCAAAAGTAATCAATAGCGGTAAGCTTGCCGGTGCGGTTACAAAATTGAAAGGCGGATGCCTGATCGTTGAGAGTGCAGGACTTATAACGCCTGAGCGTTTCAAAGAAATGGTTGATCTTTGTTCTTCGGAGAAGAATGATGTAAAGATTATTCTTACCGGTGAAAAAGTTGCACTTAGCAAGATGCTTGCAGATAATATGACACAGGCAAGAAGCTTTAACAATCGTGTTTATTTTGATCAGATTAAAGAAGAGAATATGATTGTAATTGCCAAAGAATATATCATTGAAAAAGGTTATAAATATGAAGATGGTATTGAGGGTAATATCAAGAATGTACTCCTTGCGATGGAGACTGGTAATATTGACAGATTGTTAACTGCTATAGACGAAGCAATGGAACGAGCAGATGCAAGAAATCCTGAAGCAAAGAAAGTTATGAAGACGGATATAAAGTAATGAAAAGTGAATATCATAGGATAACATTTTCCGGTTTATATTTTGGTTGAAAAAAACGGTGCCAATGTTTATAATATTTATTATTGTAAACTTGGCACTTTTTTTACGCAGATCGGTTATTAAAGCCTGTATTTGTGTGAGATTTTTACAACCGGTATGATAACGTAAGAAGCAAGTAGAAAGTTGTTTCTTATGGTTGTCAAACTTTAAGGAGATATAAGATAGTATGGATATAGGAATAGATTTGGGGACATCAAATGTGTTGGTATATGTAAAAGGTCGTGGGGTTGTGATCAACCAACCGTCTGTTGTTGCATATGAGAAAAGTTCGAAACGTATTATTGCGATTGGGAATAAAGCAAAAAAGATGATCGGAAAGACACCGGAATCAATCGAAGTTGTAAGACCGCTCGTAAAAGGAGTAGTTTCAGATTATACTGTTACAGAGCGGATGTTAAAGGCATTTATCCGCAGCGCTATGGAGAAACGAACCGGGGTTGGCAGACCGAAAATATGTGTCTGTGTTCCCAGCGGAGTCACAGAAGTGGAGCGGAGAGCTGTAGAAGAGGCTGTTTACAGAACAGGAGCTAAGAGCGTTTATGTTATGGAAGAACCCCTTGCGGCTGCAATCGGTGCAGCAGTTGATATAGAGGAAGCCAAAGGAAATATGGTTATTGATATCGGAGGAGGAACAACAGATATTGCAGTTATATCACTTGGAGGAGCTGTAGAGAGCCGTTCGATTAAAGCAGCGGGAGATGATTATAATGCATCGATGATCCGATACATCAGAAGAAAATATAATCTTCTGATCGGAGAACAGACTGCGGAGAAAGCAAAGATAGCGGTAGGATCGGTCTATGAGAGACCGGAGGACATCACCTATGTTGTAAAGGGAAGAGATCTGATCAAGGGACTTCCAAAGGCGATCACGATCACTGCAAATGAGACAATAGAAGCATTTGCAGATACAACGTCTCATATTTTGACGGCGATTCATGGTGTACTTGAGACAGCTCCGCCGGAATTGGTTGCGGATATATCGGTAAATGGAATTGTTCTGACCGGTGGTGGCAGCCTGATGTATGGAATGGATAAGCTGATCAAAGAAAAAACCGGAATTGATACGTATGTTTCGGACAAAGCGTTAGAAGCAGTTGCACTTGGTGCCGGTATGTCGGTTGATATTGCAGCGAGAAAAGAAGAAGCATAGAAAGCAGAGAAAAGAGAATGACGAATATACATGATTTTCTGCCGGTTAACAAAAAAGAAATGAAAGAAAGAGGATGGGAACAGCCGGACTTCGTATTTATTACAGGAGATGCTTATGTGGACCATCCTTCTTTTGGTCCGGCAATTATCAGCAGAGTTTTAGAGGCACATGGATATAAGATTTGTATGATCCCGCAACCGGATTGGAAAGATGATAAGAGTATAGATGTATTTGGCAGGCCAAGACTTGGTTTTCTGGTTTCCGGTGGTAATATGGATTCCATGGTCAATCATTATACTGTTTCAAAAAAACACAGGAGCATGGATTCCTATTCTCCGGGTGGGAAAATGGGACTGAGACCGGATTATGCAACAGTGGTATATTGCAATCTGATCCGTAGAACATACAAGGATGTGCCGATCATCATTGGAGGAATAGAAGCAAGTCTCAGAAGACTTGCACACTATGATTACTGGTCCAATAAATTAAAGCATTCGATCCTGATCGATTCACAGGCAGATCTTTTATCCTATGGCATGGGCGAACACAGCATGGTCGAGATTGCGGATGCGTTAGACAGTGGGCTTGATGTCGGAGATATTACATTTATACGTGGAACAGTTTATAAGACAAAAGATCTGTCCGGTGTAGAAGCTCCGGTGATCTTGCCTGATTATGCTGCACTTCAGGAAGATCATTTAAAATATGCGGAAAGCTTTTATACACAATATATAAATACGGATCCATATTCCGGAAGGGTGTTGGTTGAGGGATATGGCAACAGGGGATATGTTGTTCAGAATCCTGCGGCATATCCGCTCACGCAGATGGAGATGGATGACGTATATGGGTATGATTACATGAACACCTATCATCCGATGTATGAAAAGGATGGAGGAATTCCTGCCATAACAGAGGTGAAGTTCAGTCTTGCGAGCAATCGTGGCTGCTTTGGCGGATGCAGCTTCTGTGCACTAACTTTTCATCAGGGCAGGATTGTTCAGACCAGAAGCCATGAGTCGATCATTGAAGAAGCAAAGCGCATGACGAAAGATCCGGAGTTTAAAGGATATATTCATGATGTTGGAGGACCTACAGCGAATTTCAGACATCCATCCTGTGAAAAACAGATGAAATACGGCGTATGCCAGAATAAACAGTGTCTGTTTCCAAAACCATGTCAGAACCTGAATGCCAGTCATAAAGATTATGTTGAGCTACTCCGTAAATTAAGACAGATACCCGGTGTGAAGAAGGTATTTGTAAGATCCGGTATACGATTTGATTATCTGCTTGCAGATCATGATGATACCTTTTTACGGGAGCTTTGCCGGTATCATGTCAGTGGACAGTTAAGAGTTGCACCGGAGCATATCTCAGATAATGTTCTGAAGTACATGGGAAAACCATCCAATCAGGTATACGAGACATTTATAAAAAAATATGAGAAAATCAATGAACAGTATGGGCTGAAACAATATGCAGTACCATATCTGATGTCATCACATCCGGGCTCTACTTTAAAAGATGCAGTAGCGCTGGCAGAATACATTCGTGATATCGGATATATGCCGGAGCAGGTACAGGACTTTTATCCGACACCATCAACGATCTCGACCTGCATGTATTACACAGGGGTAGATCCGCGAACGATGGAACCGGTATATGTGGCGAGAGATCCACATGAAAAGGCAATGCAGCGTGCACTGATCCAGTACAGAAGACCGGAGAATTATGATCTGGTAAAGGAAGCCTTGATAAAGGCAGGGCGGACAGAGCTGATCGGATTCGAAAAGCATTGTCTGATCACTCCAAGAAAAATGGATAGGAATACTTCGGGATATAAAGATGTCCATAAAAAGAATCCGTCAGGACAGGCAACACGGAATCAGAATAACAAGAATAGTAATCATAGAAAACAGGATAAATCCGGTAAAAATTCAGGAAGTTATAAATCCGGGCAGGATAACAGAAACAGCAGAACCGGGAAACCTGCAAGACAAAATGATAAAAAATATCAGAAACAGAAAACAGGAAAGAAAAAACACTGATATTTTATATAAAATTAAGAAAATAACCAGAAATGAAAAAATAATGATTTCTAATGCGTGCATTTCATTTTTGGTTGCGTGGTACTTTCTTTTGTGCTAGAATGTAGCCAGAAAGTGTGCTGTTATGTCAATAATGGTCATTATTGTGCCGTTTACAGCATAAATGTACCATGATATAACACTTACATTATAAAAAATTACGGAGGATTTCATTATTATGGCAAAGAAAATTGTATTAGCAGGCGCATGCCGTACAGCTATCGGTACTATGGGCGGATCATTAAGCACAACACCAGCTCCGGTACTTGGTTCAATCGTTATCAAGGAAGCTTTAAACAGAGCAGGAGTTCCTGCAGATCAGGTAGATCATGTATATATGGGTTGTGTAATCCAGGCAGGTCTTGGACAGAATGTTGCACGTCAGGCATCAATCAAAGCTGGTCTTCCAATTGAGACAACTGCTGTTACAGTTAACGTTGTTTGTGGTTCAGGTCTGAACTGTGTAAATATGGCTGCTCAGATGATCGAAGCAGGAGATGCTGATATCGTTGTAGCAGGTGGTATGGAAAACATGTCAATGGCTCCATATGCTGTAATGCAGGGACGTTTTGGATACAGAATGAATGATGGTAAACTTGTAGATACAATGGTACATGATGCTCTTTGGGATGCATTCAATGATTACCATATGATCAAGACTGCTGATAATATCTGTGAGCAGTGGGGACTTACTCGTGAAGAACTTGATGAGTTTGCAGCAAAGAGCCAGCAGAAGGCTGTAGCAGCTCAGGAGTCAGGTGCATTTGACGCAGAGATCGTTCCAGTTATGGTTAAGAAGAAAAAAGAGATGGTTGAGTTCAAGAAGGATGAGGGACCAAGACCTGGTACAACAGTTGAGACACTTTCAAGACTCAGAACTATCAATCCAAATGGTTTCGTAACAGCAGGTAATGCTTCAGGTATCAATGATGGTGCAGCAGCTATCGTTGTTATGAGCGAAGAAAAGGCTAAAGAACTTGGTGTTAAGCCAATGGCTACATGGGTAGCAGGTGCTCTTGGTGGTGTTGATCCATCTATCATGGGTATCGGACCGGTTGCTTCAACAAAGAAGGTAATGGCTAAGACAGGTCTTAAGATCGAAGATTTCGATATCATCGAAGCAAACGAAGCATTTGCAGCTCAGTCAGTTGCAGTAGCTAAGGATCTTGGATTCGATGTTGACAAGCAGGTTAACCCAAATGGTGGTGCAATCGCACTTGGACATCCGGTAGGAGCTTCAGGATGCCGTATCCTTGTTACACTTCTTCATGAGATGCAGGCAAAGGGTGCTAAGACAGGTCTTGCTACACTTTGTATCGGCGGTGGTATGGGCTGCTCAACAGTTGTTAAGATCGAAGACTAATCCGGTCGGCTGAAAAACCATATTACATTTCTATATAAGGAGATAAACGATGGAATTCGTAACATATGAACAGGACGGATTTGTTGGTGTTATCACTATTAATCGTCCAAAGGCATTAAACGCATTAAACAGCACAGTTCTTGAAGAACTGGATGCAACATTCAAAGCTGTTGACCTGAATACAACAAGATGTCTTGTACTTACCGGTGCAGGAGAGAAATCATTTGTAGCAGGCGCAGATATCGGAGAGATGTCAACACTTACAAAGGCTGAAGGCGAAGCTTTCGGTAAAAAGGGTAATGACGTATTCCGTATGATCGAGACATTCCCAATCCCAGTGATCGCAGCCGTAAACGGATTTGCACTTGGTGGCGGATGTGAGATTTCCATGAGCTGTGATATCAGAATCTGTTCTGAGAATGCAGTATTTGGTCAGCCTGAAGTTGGTCTTGGAATTACACCTGGATTTGGTGGAACCCAGAGACTTGCCCGTCTTGTAGGTGCAGGAATGGCAAAGCAGCTGATCTACACAGCAAGAAATATCAAAGCTGATGAAGCATACAGAATCGGTCTTGTAAATGCTGTATATCCATTAGATGAGTTATTACCGGCAGCTAAGAAGATGGCTTCTATCATCTCAGCAAATGCTCCGATCGCAGTTCGTAACTGCAAGAAAGCAATCAATGATGGATTACAGGTTGATATGGATCAGGCAATCGTTGTAGAAGAGAAGTTATTCGGCGACTGCTTCGAGACAGAGGATCAGAAGGCAGGAATGGGCAACTTCCTTGAGAAAGACAAGGAAAAGAAATTAAAGGTTGTTCCTTTCCAGAATAAATAAATCAACAATCTTGATATTGACGTTTAGGGTGGTTATTTTGAGATCGAAATCAACCATCCTAAATGTTTGATATACCAAAGTAAGCATGTCAAACGAAACGTATATGAATTTCTCATGTTTGCTTAATAATAATTTTTAGGAGGATATTAAAATGAAAGTTGGCGTTATTGGTGCAGGAACCATGGGTCAGGGAATTGCTAAGGCATTCGCTCAGGTTGATGGATATGAAGTAGCACTTTGCGACATTAAGCAGGAATGGGCTGAAGACGGTAAGGACAAGATCGCTAAAGGTTATGCCAGACTTGTTGAAAAAGGAAAGATGACACAGGAGAAGGTTGATGGTATTCTTGCCAGCATCACTCCAGGTCTTAAGGAAGACTTATGCGCAGATTGTGACCTTATCGTAGAGGCTGCTTTCGAGAACATGGAAGTTAAGAAGACAACATTTGCTGAGCTTGACAAGATCTGCAAGCCAGAGTGCGTATTTGCATCAAATACATCTTCACTTTCTATCACTGAGATTGGAAATGGTCTTACCCGTCCTATGATCGGTATGCACTTCTTCAATCCAGCCGACAGAATGAAGCTTATCGAAGTTATCGCAGGTGTTAACACACCGGCAGAGACTGTTGATAAGATCGTTAAGATCTCAGAAGAGATCGGTAAGACACCTGTACAGGTAAATGAAGCTGCCGGATTCGTTGTAAACAGAATCCTGATCCCAATGATTAATGAAGCTGCATTTATCAAGATGGAAGGTGTGTCAGATATCGCTGGTATCGATGCAGCTATGAAACTTGGTGCAAATCATCCAATGGGACCTCTTGAGTTAGGTGATTTCGTTGGTCTTGATATCTGCCTTGCTATTATGGATGTACTCTATAACGAGACAGGCGACAGCAAGTATCGTGCATGTCCATTACTTCGTAAGATGGTACGTGGTGGCAACCTTGGTGTTAAGAGCGGTAAGGGATTCTATGTATACAATGCTGACCGTACAAAGACACCAGTTGATGCTCAGTAATTGACTGATAAATATATTTATGGAGGAAGAAATAGAATGGATTTCGCTTTAGACAAGAAGTATGAAATGGCGCAGAACTTATTCAGAGAATTTGCGCAGAATGAAGTAAAGCCTCTTGCTCAGGAAATTGATGAAAATCACAGATTCCCTAGAGAGACAGTAGAGAAGATGGCAAAGTATGGTTTCTTAGGAATACCTGTTTCTAAGGAAGATGGTGGACAGGGTTGTGATCCTTTAACATATGTTATGTGTGTTGAGGAACTTTCAAAGGTTTGTGGTACCACTGGTGTTATTGTTTCCGCACATACATCTCTGTGTGTAGATCCTATCCAGACATACGGTACACCGGATCAGAAAGCTAAGTACCTCCCAGATCTTGCTTCCGGTAGAAAGCTTGGCGCATTTGGTCTTACAGAGCCAGGTGCTGGTACAGATGCACAGGGTCAGCAGACAAAGGCTGTTCTTGATGGTGATGAGTGGGTTCTTAACGGATCTAAGTGTTTCATTACAAATGGTAAAGAAGCAGATGTATATATTATCATTGCAGTTACTGGTACAATCGAAAAACGTGGTAGAAAGCAGAAAGAGATTTCAGCATTTATCGTAGAAAAAGGTACTCCAGGATTTACATTCGGAACAAAAGAAAACAAGATGGGTATCTGTGGTTCATCCACATACGAACTTATCTTCACAGACTGCCGTATTCCTAAGGATGCACTTCTCGGACAGAAGGGTAAGGGATTTGGTATTGCAATGCATACACTTGATGGTGGTCGTATCGGTATCGCAGCTCAGGCTCTTGGTATTGCTGAGGGTGCTCTCGATATCACAATCGACTATGTTAAGGAAAGAAAGCAGTTCGGTCGTTCAATCGCTCAGTTCCAGAATACTCAGTTCGTACTTGCTGATCTTGCAACAAAGGTTGAAGCAGCTAAGTTACTGGTATACAAGGCAGCTAAGAAGAAAGAGCAGTACCAGGCTGATCACAAGACTTCATACTCTGTAGAAGCTGCTATGGCTAAGCTGTATGCTGCTGAAGTAGCTATGGAAGTAACAACAAAGTGTGTACAGTTACACGGTGGTTATGGTTATATCAAAGAGTATGATGTAGAACGTATGATGCGTGATGCTAAGATTACAGAAATCTACGAAGGAACTTCAGAAGTTCAGCGTATGGTTATTTCTGCAAACTTATTAAAATAATTAGGAGGTACTTAACGTGAAGGTTATAGTTTGTATAAAGCAGGTACCTGATACAAAGGGTGGCGTTCAGTTTAACCCAGATGGTACATTAAACAGAGGAGCAATGCTTACAATCATGAACCCTGATGATAAGGCAGGTCTTGAAGCTGCACTTAGATTAAAGGATCAGTATGGAGCAGAAGTTACAGTTCTTACAATGGGTCTTCCAAAGGCTGCAGATGTTCTTCAGGAAGCAATCGCTATGGGCGCTGACAAGGGCGTTCTTGTAACAGATCGTGTTCTTGGTGGAGCTGATACATGGGCTACATCAACAACAATCGCCGGAGCACTCAGAAAGCTTGATTATGATCTTATTATTACAGGTCGTCAGGCTATCGATGGAGATACAGCTCAGGTTGGACCACAGATCGCTGAGCATCTTGGAATTCCAGTTATTTCATATGCGCAGGAGATCAAGGTTGACGGAGATTCCGTAATCGTTAAGCGTCAGTATGATGATGGATATCATATGTTAAAGGCTAAGATGCCTTGCCTTGTAACAGCACTTTCAGAGTTAAATGAGCCTAGATACATGACTCCAGGTGGAATCTTCGATGCAGTTAATGCAGAGATCACAACACTTGGCAGAGCAGACCTTGTAGATGTTGATGATTCTAACATCGGTCTGAAGGGCTCACCAACAAAGATCGCAAAGGCTTCTGATAAGGTAAGAAAGGGTGCAGGCGAGAAGGTTGTACCTGATTCTCCAGATGAAGCAGTTAGCTATATTGTTGGCAAGTTAAAAGATAAGCATGTAATCTAATATAGTAAAGGAAAAGTGGTGAATAAAATGGGCGCAATGAACGCAGAAGATATGAAGAACTACAAAGGCGTATTTGTCTTTGCACAGCAGGTAGATAATAAGTTAAGTGGTATTTCATTTGAATTGATCGGTGAAGGAAAGAGACTTGCAGATAAGCTTGATGAAAAGGTTACAGCAGTCCTGATCGGTTCCGACGTAAAGGGTCTTGTAGACGAACTCGCAGAGTACGGTGCAGACAGAGTTATCGTTGTTGATGATCCAGAATTAAAAGAATACAGAACTGAGCCATATGCACATGCACTTGCTTCAGTTATCAATGAGTACAAGCCAGAGATCGTTTTAGTTGGTGCTACAGCTATCGGTCGTGATCTTGGTCCTACAGTATCAGCAAGAGTAGCTACAGGTCTTACAGCAGACTGTACATTACTTGAAATCGGTGATTTCCCTCTTGTTGCACTTCCAAATCAGGAGCAGAAGCACAATCAGCTTCTTATGACACGTCCTGCATTCGG
>ERZ1034976.162-NODE-162-length-62814-cov-13.437945_pt1 | contig 62814 bp, 54 predicted proteins | sample MGYA00520623_ERZ1034976 | MGnify/ENA primary metagenome ERZ1034976 (study PRJEB33766, sample SAMN09781774) | gut metagenome | biome: gut microbiome | host: Homo sapiens | place: Madagascar | study: EMG produced TPA metagenomics assembly of the PRJNA485056 data... | reverse complement strand
AAATATAATCACTTGCAATATTGACAAAATAATAAAAACAGTATAAAATAATTTCACTAAGTTTATATGCAGCGGTACCGAAGAGGTCATAACGGCATGGACTCGAAATCCATCGTGCGTTTCGTGCGCCCGTGGGTTCAAATCCCACCCGCTGCGCCACAGAAAGCCTGTAATCAAGTCGATTTCAGGCTTTTTTCTTTTTCTCAAAGTTTTGCAAGCTCTACAAAAATCATCGAAATTTCACCTCTGCCGGCGAGTTTGCTTTATTTGACAAACGATTTTATACCTGCTATAATTGCTAATTACGAATATACAAAATAAAGTATTATATGGAGACACAACCTATGCCCGCAAAAAAGCACATTGAACTGATCGATATTCTAAAAGGCATTGCAATTCTATCTGTTCTATTATGCCACTCTATCATTGTTTATCCAATTAACTTGGAAGCAATTCCGTGGTGTTTATCTGTTAAATTATTTGTAGACGCGTACCAAATGCCCATGTTTTTTATCATTTCCGGTTTTTTGTGCACTTATCATGAAAAGCACTACGGACAATACCTTCTTTCTCGAACAAAGCGCATTTTGGTTCCCTATGTTGTTTTCAGTATAATTGCCACTGTGGGCAAAATCGCCGGTAGTAGTATTGTTAATAGACAAGTCGACTTAAAAAGCGCTGTCTTTCAACTTTTCTTTCAAGGCTATTCATCGGGCACCTATTGGTTTTTGTATACGCTGTTTGTACTGTCTGCATTGGCGCCTCTATTCTTAAAACTGATTCAAAAAAGTTCTTTATTCGGCCTACTGCTGATTGGCATCTTTGTTGCAATTTCCGCAACCTTTGACATAACCAGCATTTGCAGTCTTAACAATATCATTTATAATGCTGCATATTATCTCATCGGCATGATGCTAAAGTCGTTCGACTTTCAAAAGGTAAAGCAAAAGAAACGTCTTCTTTGTCTCACACTTGGCAGCGTACTTTTATTTGCACTGTCGTTTGGCGTACTGCGCCACTATGCACCGGGCGTTTATGATTGTATCGGCAAGTATATTTCTGCACTCACCGCCTGCACTTGCATCGCAGGATTTTTTACGCTGGTCAAAGTACCGTCCGCAATCAAAAAGCCACTGATATTCAGCGGTAAATACTCGTTGCAAATTTATCTTCTCAACGGCTTTCTGATGACCGGCAGTCGCTGGCTTTTTGTAAGCAAACTCGGCATCACCAATCCGATACTGGTTATCCTTTTGATTTTCACTTGCTGTTATTTGATCAGCATCGTTGCATCCAAGATTATGGACAGCAACAATCTGTTTCGTTTCCTATGCGGACTGAAAGTACGAAAAAAAGCATAACCTGCTAAAACAACCCCTCAATAGGTAGGCAACGAAAACGGTCAAAAATTAACCCCCCTAACCGATTTTTTTAATTTTTTATAAAAACCTTAGATTTATGAGTTTGCATTTGATTGTGAGGTAATAAAAACACCCTTGAAGGGTGCAAAACAACTATATTAGTGCAAACATAAGTAATTCAAAAATGCCAAAAAAGTCCCAAAGTGTCAAATTGACACTTTGGAACTTTTTTTTGATACTTTGGAGCATTATTTCATCATTGATGATAGGAAAAGTATGCTTTAAACAAAATTTAACAAAACATAACTATAAGCTTTGCGGCGATTACTACGGATATGAGCGCAATGGGATATGTTGCGGCGTATGCCGTTGCAATATCCTCCGTGCCCGAAACCTGAATAAGTGTGCCGAGCGCAGGTGTTGATGTCATACCGCCGGTAATTGAGCCGAGATTGTTAAGAAGCGGCAGTTTGAGAACATATTTTGCAAACAGATAACCGATAATCATCGGAATAAGGGTCATCAACACGCCGTAGAAAAGATATTTTGCGTTGAAAACCTCGACGAATTTTGCACCGCCCGAAATGCCGGCACCGATAAGGAAAAACATAAGCCCAAGCTCGCGGAACACACGAAGTGTGCTTTCTTTCGGCATAATGCTGATTTTTCCTATTCTGTCGAAATGACCCATAACAAGCGAAACGAGAATACAGCCGCCCGTTGTCGTGAGTGAAAAGCCCTTATAGCTGATTGAACCGATAAACATGCCAAGGACCGCTGCAAGCGCAAACGGCATTATGCCGAACGAATCAAATTCGATAAGCTTGCCGTTATAAATTCTTTTACTGCCGCCGTCGCTGTCGGCGGTAATTTTTTTGACCTCTTCTTCCATATTTGCTTTTGCAAATTTCGGAACAAGCTGAACGAAAAGAACAACTCCGATAACACCGAACAAATAAGCAATACCGTAGCCTACGGAAACAAAATCCTCATACTGCGGTCCGACGGCATCCTTTGCCGCGGAGAATGCAGGTGTGCTTGTAAGCGCGCCCGACAACAGACCGACAAGAATTGCCTTAAACTCCTCATGCTCGTGGGCTGTATTGCCCTTTCCGAGCATAATGCAGATAACACAAACGATGCTTGCGGACAAAATAATTATAAGTCCGAGGCAAACATACGATTTAAAATTCTTTTTCAAATTTTTGAAAAAGGTCGGTCCTGCAATAAAGCCGACCGAGGTGACGAACAGCACAAGCCCTATGTTATCGACATTTTTTAATGCCTCCTTGACGAAAGTTTCGTCCGTCATTGTAAGCTCGTGCGTCAAATTGCTGTAGAAAAAGCAGCCGTAAAGAAGGGCGATTACAAACACGCCTGCCGTGCCCAAATCAACGCCCTTTATAGTAATTCGTCCCAAAATGTAGCCCAATGCCGCAATCGCAAATACACTGAGGGTTAAAAAACTAACTGCGTGAATACTGAGTATTCCGTTAAACAGTTCCATAAAATCCTCTATTCTTTGATGAAATCGGGCAAAACAGCTCTTGCCGTTTTGCCCGGGGTAAATGATTAACTTTTATTTTGCCTCAAAACGAGGGTTGCCGTGAGTGTAGCGCGGAAGAAGTTTCGGAGAAACAACATCCGTTTCAATTCCGGCAGATTTGATTTGCTCCTCAAAATCATCAATATGCTTGAGAGTAAGCTCGCCGAGCTCAACCTCTTTTGATTTTGCGGATGCGGTTTTTCCTGCATTTCTGCCGAAAACAATAATATCAAGCAACGAGTTGCCCATAAGCCTGTTTCTGCCGTGAATGCCGCCGACTGCCTCGCCTGCAACATAAAGGTTTTCAATATTTGTCATACCGTCTGCCGAAATGTTAAGACCGCCGTTTTGATAGTGAAGAGTCGGATAAACGAGAATAGGCTCCTTGCGAATATCAATGCCGTATTTGCCGAACATTCTCATCATGGCAGGAATTCTCTTTTCAATCGTGCCCTCGCCGCCCTTAATCTCAATCATCGGGGTGTCGAGCCAAACGCCGATTCCGTCGTCCGTATGAACGCCGTTGCCTCTTGCCGTACATTCACGAATAATTGATGCGGCAGAAACATCACGGGTTTCAAGCGGATGCATAAATACTTCGCCGTTTACATTGACAAGCTTTGCGCCGAGCGAACGAACTTTCTCTGTAACAAGAGCGCCGAAAATCTGCTCCGGATAAGCCGCACCTGTCGGGTGATACTGAAGAGTGTCGGCATAAAGAAGTTTTGCACCGGCTCTGTAACCTAAAATAAGACCGTCGGCAGTTGCACCGTAGTGGTTTGATGTCGGGAAACCCTGATAATGGAGTCTGCCTGCGCCGCCTGTAGCGATAATGACTGTTTTAGCCTTTGCAACAAGAAGCTCGCTTGTTTCCATATTCATAAGAACTGCGCCTGCTGCCTTGCCCTCGCTGTCCTTAATAATCTCGATTGCGGCTGTAAAATCAACAATCGGAATTTGTCTGTTTTGAACCTCGTCGCGAAGAGTACGCATAATCTCTGCGCCCGAATAGTCCTTTGCGGCGTGCATTCTTTTTCTTGATGTTCCGCCGCCGTGAGTTGTAATCATTGTGCCGTCGGGCGCCTTGTCAAATTCAACGCCCAAATTGTTGAGCCACTGAATAGCTTCGGGAGCCTCGGTAACGAGCTTGTAAAGAAGCTCCGGCTTTGCGGCAAAGTGACCGCCGCCGAAAGCGTCGATATAGTGGATTGCAGGCGAATCGTTTGGCTTGTCGGCAGCCTGAATACCACCCTCTGCCATCATTGTGTTTGCGTCGCCCATACGAAGCTTTGTTACAATCATGGCTTTTGCGCAGTTGTTATCAGCCTCGATAGCCGCAGATGCACCTGCACCGCCGCCGCCGATAATAAGCACATCGACATCGTAATCGGGATTTGAAAGGTCCACGCTGTCGGATTTAATTCTTGAATGAGCCTGCAAAAGTTCGGCAAGCTCGCACGGCACTTTTTCGCCGGCATTGGCACCGATTTTAAGGACGCTGAACTGATCCTCCTTGTAATCGGGGTGGAAAGTTGCAAGAAGAGTGTCCTTTTCGTCCGCTGTCATTCTACGCGGCTCGAAATATGTGTTTTGCTCTCTTGCCTCGGCAACTTTTTTCATTGAATCAAGCATTTCTTTATTATACATATCGGCACCTCCTTACTTTTCAATCTCTCTGTTATTATAAAGCTCTTTAATCTCGTCAAGCGGCTTTTGCATAAGGTTTTGAATAAGCTCCTCAAATGTGCCGTCCTTGATTTCCTGAACTCTTTCTGTCAAATGCTTGCTTTCGGGAGCAAGATATTTGCCGTTGAGTCGTCTTGCAAGCAATGCAACCTGCGGATGACTGATTCCTGCCGGGCAACGCGACGAACAAACTCCGCACATTACGCAGTCAAAACTTTCCTCGGCACACTTTTCGTATTCGCCTCTTTGAGCATATGCAATATATTGCATAACATTAAGTCCCTGTGTGCAAGCATTTGTGCAGGCATTACAGCCGACGCATGCATAAATCTCAGGATAAAGCTGCATCATAATCTGCTCTGTCGGCTTAACTTTTTCAATATCATACGGTTGCTTGATAAGCGGGAAGAACGGAAGAGTTGCGATATACATATCGTTTTCAACCTTTGTTTGGCATGCAAGGCAAGCTTTAAGCTCTCTGTCGCCCTTAACCCTGTAAATTGTTGCGCAGGCGCCGCAGAAGCCGTTTCTGCATCCGCAACCTCTTTTAAGCTGATAGCCTGCGTATTCCATAGCATTCATTATTGTGAGATTTGACGGCACTTCGTATTTTTTGCCGAACAAATAAATATTTACCATTTCTTTTTCCATCTACGCATCCTCCTATTAATACTCGGTCGGCATTTCGTCAAGCTGGTCACAGCGGAAAACAGGACCGTCCTTGCAAACATATTTATCGCCGATGTTGCATCTGCCGCATTTGCCGACGCCGCATTTCATTTTAAGCTCCATTGTGGTGTAAACCTGGGTTTTGTCAAATCCAAGTTCTACAAGACCTGCAAGTGTGAATTTAATCATAATAGGCGGACCGCAGATTACAGCCGTTTTGTTTGTATCAAAACCAAGTTCCTTAACATAATTGGGAACAAAGCCGACATGACCGTCCCAGCCCTCCTGCTCTCTGTCGATGGTGAGATAAACATTGATGCCGTCCTCCTTGCACCATTCGTCGATAATCTCCTGATAATCAACAAGATCATCTGCCGAGCGTGAGCCGTAAACAATATCAATCTTGCCGTATTTTTCTCTGTTTGCACGGCAATAATTGATTACGGAATGGAGCGGAGCAAGACCGATACCGCCGGCAATGAAAAGCAAATCCTTGCCGACAAACTCGGTATCAACCGGGAAACCGTTGCCGTACGGACCTCTGATAGTGATTTGCTGACCTACCTCCATTTCGTGGAGCCAGGTTGTGAGGCAACCGCACTTTTTGATGCTGAATTCCATATAATCCTTTGTTGTGGGTGAGGAAGTGATTGAAAACATTGCCTCGCCTGCACCCGGGATTGAGAGCATTGCACACTGACCGGGGATATGCTCAAACGCTTTTCCGCCGCCCAATGCAGTGACTCTGAAGGTCTTGACATCGGGTGTGTCAACTCTTATATCGGTAACCTCGCCGATTACGGGAATTAATGTTTCGTTATTCATCACGCATTCACCTCCAATGCCTTTGCCACTTTGACAATATTCATTGAAATCGGGCATTTTGCAAGGCATCTGCCGCAGCCGACGCAACCGAATTCGCCGTTATTGTTATCGGGGAAATACACAAGCTTGTGCATAAATCTTTGTCTGAAGCGCTGAAGTTGAGTTGTACGCGGATTGCCGTGAGCCATCTTCGTGAAGTCGGAATACATACAGCTGTCCCAGCATCTGAACTTTTTAATACCGTTTCCGGTATCAAACTCGCGAATATCGTAGCACTGACAAGTCGGGCAAACGAAAGTGCATGTGCCGCAACCGAGGCAAGCCTCGGAAAGACCGGACCACTTGTCGCTGTTGAAATAGTCAAGCAAATCGTTGTCCTTCATATGCTCAAAACTTACCTTTGCAAGCGGAAGCTTTTTCATAACTGCATTAATAGCGCTTTTTGCATCGTCAACAGCTTTTTCGTCTGCCGATTCAAGGACGGACGAAACCTTTTGAAGCAATGCATTGCCCTTGTCTGTTGCGCCTTGCAAATAAAGTTCGTCGCCGATTTTCCAAGCCTTAATGTCGCCCTCGGGGTCTGCCGCATTTATGCCGAAACTTTGGCAAAAACAGGTTTCCTCGGGTCTGCCGCAGGCAAGCGAAATAATCGTGCCGTGGTCGCGTCTGTTTTTATAATAGGAATCAATCGGGTCTGCAAGATACACCTTGTCGAGAATCGAGAACGAACGGACATCGCACGCTCTTACGCCGAAGATAACGAAATCCTCGCACTCTTCTCTTGTATCTGTAATCTCGATTTTTTTGTCTTTCATTTTTACATCGTAAAGATTTTCTGTCTGTGGGAAGAAAAAATCTTTAGCCGAGCGGTTGGTGTTAAGCTTTTGAGTAAGCTCAACGCCGTCCTTATATTCGGCAAAAACCGCAATATCGTCCTTATCGGTCGGAACATAAAGTTTTTCAACCGATGAAATTGCGTTGAAGAGCGCCGAAATTTTGTCAAATAAGATTTTATACATTACTCGGCACCTCCTCTTTCATAAACAACGCTTGGCTCGCAATCGTCATATGTAAAATTAACAAGAGGCGGCTTTGTTTCCATATCAGCGCCTGCCTGATATTCGCCGTAAAGCTCGTTTGCGTCCTTAATAAATTTGCGGTTGAGCAGGTGAAGCGGAATATGCTGTGGGCACACGCGTGAGCATTCGCCGCAGTCTGTGCATCTGCCGGCAACATGGAATGCGCGGATAATATGAAACATATTCTCCTCAAAACTGTTAGCCGCCGCCTTTTGCGCAACGCCCGAATTGTCGTTGTCAAACACACATTTTTCACATGTGCAGGCAGGACAAACATTTCTGCATGCGTTGCAACGGATGCATTTTGAAAGTTCGTTTTGCCAAAAAGCGAAACGCTCGTCGGGAGTCATTGCCTCGAGCTTTGCAACCAAGTCAAAGCGGTTGCAATCCTCGTTAACCTCGCCGTTTTCGCCGATAAGCTCGTCATAAACAACAACCTTTTTGCTCTTGCAGGAGAGGCAACGCTCTGCCATAACCTCATATTTCGGGAATTTGACGGTGCCGTCATAAATCGTATCGACAACGATATTTGTATCGTCCTCGCCAACGCTTGAAATGCCGCTTATTCCCTTTTCTTTGATTTTTTCAATATCTGTCTTGCCGTAGCAAGCAATGCCGATGATGTAAACATTTTCTCTTATAACTCTGTGCTCTTTCATAAGCTCCTGAAAACTGTATGAATCGCAAGGCTTGAGAAATACGAGAATTTTGCCTTCCTTTCTGCTTTCCTTAACAAGATATTTTGAAAGGTTTGCAGCCGCAAAGCTGTTGTAAACAAAATCGTTTTCAAGCTCCTGTGCGGTGGTGAACACTGCCGGAGTAATACCATATTCAAACTCGCCCGTTTTCCAGCCGAGAACTCTGTTTACGGTGCCGTCGAGGAGAAGTTCTTTTGCACGAGAAATCATTTTGTCTTGCATCTCAAATCCTCCAATCTTTTGTTTTCACCGAGGGAAATTATTGTTTCAACAAAGCTGTTCATTGTTTCGGCAAACTTTTGACCCTCTGCGGCAGAAACCCATTCTACCCTTGTTCTGCCCTTCTCTATGCCGAGATAATCAAGCATTGAGAAAAGGAGAGTCATTCTTCGTCTTGCATAATAATTTCCTGTTGTATAGTGGCAGTCGCCGGGATGGCAACCGCACATAATAACGCCGTCTGCACCGCGCTGAAATGCTCTGAGTATAAACATCGGGTTTACACGGCAGGAGCACGGAACACGGATAATCTTAATATCGGCAGGATAGTTAAGACGGTTTGTGCCCGCAAGGTCTGCGCCTGCGTATGAGCACCAGTTACAGCAGAAGGCAACGATTTTAGGTCTGAATTCTTTGTTTTCTTCTATCTGCATATCGCATCTACCTCCGCCATAATTTGTCTGTTAGAAAAGCCGTTCAAATCCATAGCGCCGCTCGGGCAGGCAACCGTACATGCGCCGCAACCCTGACAAACAGCAGGGTTAACGCTTGCGACACGGCGGATTGCCGTAGTTCTGTCGGGCATTCTGAACTCTTTTTCTTCATAGGTAATTGCGCCGTAAGGGCAAACCTTTTCACAGCTTGAGCAACCGTTGCAAAGCATTTCGTCGCTGTGTGCAACGCACGGGTTGCAGGTGAGTTTATCCTTAACAAGAAGTCCGATAACCTTTGCCGCCGCGGCAGATGCCTGCGAAACGGTTTCGGGAATATCTTTCGGACCTTGGCACATACCCGAAAGGAACACGCCTGCTGTCGGTGATTCGACAGGACGAAGTTTTGGGTGAGCCTCTGTGAAGAAATCGTTTGTATCCATAGATGCGGTGAGCATTGTTGCAAGGTGTCTTGCACTTTTATCAGGCTCGACAGCGGCGGCAAGAACCACCATGTCGGCGTCGATATGAAGCTGCTCGTTTGCAAGAAGGTCGGAGGCTTGAACTTTAAGTTTTCCGTTTTCGGGAACTACCTTACCGACCATACCTTTGATATAGTGAACGCCGTATTCCTCGACAGCTCTGCGATAAAACTCGTCAAAGTTTTTGCCGGGGGTACGAACATCAATATAAAATACATAAACATCCGTGTCGGGATATTTTTCACGGGTGAGCATTGCGTGTTTTGCAGTGTACATACAGCAAACCTTTGAGCAATACGGTTTGCCCTTGCTGTCAACACCGTCGCAACGGGAACCTACGCACTGAACAAAAACGATTGTTTTTGGGTGTTTATGGTCTGACGGTCTTAAAAGAGTGCCGCTTGTCGGTCCTGCCGCGTTCATAAGTCTTTCATATTCAAGCGAGGTAACAACATCGGGGCTTTGAGAATACGCAAATTCGTCAAATTTTTCAACAGAAATCGGATTAAATCCAGTTGCAACAACGATTGCGCCGTATTTTGCCTCAACAAACTCGTCCTTAGCGTCATAATTGATAGCCTTAGCCTCGCATACTGTTGAACAAAGACCGCACTTGCCTGTTTTTAATTTTATGCAGGCTGTCGGGTCGATTGTTGCAACCTTAGGAACAGCCTGAGCAAACGGAATGTAAATCGCATGGCGGTTATCCATGCCGAGGTTAAATTCGTTAGGCACGCGCTTCATCGGGCACTTTTCCGTACAAAGACCGCAACCGGTGCAAATATCCTCGTTTACATATCTTGCTTTTTTCTTGATTTTAACAGTGAAGTTGCCTACGAAGCCCTTGACCTCCTCAACCTCGCTGTATGAATAAATTTTAATATTCTCCTGCTGTGCCGCCTCAACCATTTTAGGTGTCAAAATACAAGCCGCGCAGTCAAGAGTCGGGAATGTTTTATCAATTTGAGCCATTTTGCCGCCGATCGTCGGTGATTTTTCAACAATATCAACCTCAAATCCTGCCTCGGCAATATCAAGCGCGGTTTGGATACCCGCAATACCGCCGCCGATAACAAGTGCTCTTTTTGTAACGGGGCTTTCGCCTGCCGTAAGCGGTGCGTTGAGATGCACCTTTGCAATTGCGGCTCTGCCGAGGATTATTGCCTTCTCCGTAGCAGTCGCCATATCCTTATGTATCCACGAGCATTGCTCACGAATGTTTGCAATCTCGACCATATAAGGGTTAAGTCCAACGGATGCCGCCGCTTTTCTGAATGTGTTTTCGTGCATACGCGGAGAACACGAACAGATTACGACGCCCGTAAGGTTATATTCTTTGATTGTGTTTTTGACAAGGTCCTGACCTGCCTGTGAACACATATACTGATAATCGGTGGAGAAAACAACGCCCGCTTCGTTTTTCAGGGTTTCGGCAACCTTGTGAACATCCACGGTACCTGCAATGTTGCTACCGCACCAACATACAAATACGCCAATTCTTTGCATTCGCCGTTTTCCTCCTTACTTTGTATATTTTCTAAACGCACTGACGATAGCCTGTTGCGGCAAATCGTCATCAAGAATTTCGGGTATATCCTGCGGCTTAAGGTGGTTTGCACCCTGCTCGCGGATAACTGCAAGCCTTGTTGCCTCAACGATTTTTGCCGGCTCGACGCCGCGTGGGCATCTTTCAACGCAGGCAAAGCACGAAAGGCAGGTGTAAAGCGATTTTGAATTGAGCAAAGGCTCGATATTTCCGCTTTCAACCATATAAACAAACTGATGCGGATGATATTCCATATTGTCAAACGACGGACATGTTGCCGTGCATTTGCCGCATCGCATACATTTGCGGGCATTCACTTCGGAGATTTGGAGGATTTGCTCTTTTAATTCATTATTATTAACCATAGAGTCCTCCTTATTTAACACCGAGAGCCTCGGCAAGCACCTCTGTGAAGTACTTAACCGGAATGTCATAATCGGTTGCGTTTTTATTCAAATTATACATGCAAAGAGGGCAGGCTGTGATAACCATTTCTGCGCCGTTGTTAACTGCGTTTTCAAGCACAGCGTTTCCCTTTGCCGTTGCAATACTTTTGTTTTCGATTGTTGTGTAGCCGCCGCAACATTCGTTACGCATTGAATACATAACAGGTGTTGCACCGAGCGCCTTGATGAAATCCTCCATAATTGTCGGATTTTCCGCATCATCCATTTGCATAACCCTGCTCGGTCTTAAAAGCAAGCAGCCGTAGTATGCGGCTATCTTTTTGCCCTTGAGCGGATTTGCAACCTTCTTTTTGATTTCGTCAAATCCCACAACATCACGCAGAAGCTCAAGATAATGAATAACATTTGTTTCGCCGTTGTAGGGTGCGTCAAGTTTAAGATAATTGTTAACCCTTGATGCAATATCCTCATCGGTTTTCATATCATTGTTGACCTGCTTAATAACATTGTGACATGCCGAACACATCGTAACAAGGTCTTGGTTAAGTTCCTTTGCCGTATTCAAGGCTCTGACAGATGACAGCTTGGTTGCGATTTCATCCTTTGCCAACGGATAAACGCCGCCGCAACACTGCCAATCGGGCAGTTCCTCAAGCGTTACACCGAGAGCCTCGGCAGAAAGCCTTGCGTATTTATCCAAGTCCTTTGCCTTTGTCTTCAATGTGCAGCCCGGATAATAACTATAAGTCATACCGCTATTCTCCTATTCCTATTTATCCCTGAATTTAATATTAAACCATCTGCTCGGGATGGAATACCTCGTCAAACCTTTCCTCGCTCAAAAATCCAAGCTCGATGCAGGCTTGCTTTAACGAAATATTATCTTTATATGCCTTCTTTGCCGTTTTTGCGGCATTTTCATATCCGATATAAGGATTGAGTGCCGTAACGAGCATAAGCGAATTGTGAAGATTGTGATTCATCTTTTCTCTGTCAGCCTTAATGCCTACTGCACAGTTGTCGTTGAATGATACCATAACCTCGCTCAAAAGTCTTACCGACTGAGTGAAATTGTAAATGATGACCGGCATAAATACGTTAAGTTCAAAATTGCCTTGAGATGCCGCAAAGCCGACAGCCGCATCGTTGCCCATAACCTGAACGGCAACCATTGTAACAGCCTCGCACTGTGTCGGGTTAACCTTGCCCGGCATAATTGACGAGCCCGGCTCGTTTTCGGGGATTTTGATTTCGCCGAGGCCGTCTCTCGGACCGGATGCAAGCCAACGAACATCATTAGCCATTTTCATAAGATCAGCCGCAAGAGCCTTGAGTGCGCCGTGAGCAAACACAATCTCGTCCTTTGATGTGAGAGCGTGGAACTTGTTAGGTGCAGTGATGAACTGCTTGCCTGTAATTTCGCTGACTGCCTTTGCAACCTCAACATCAAAGCCTGCCGGAGCGTTAAGTCCCGTGCCTACGGCTGTGCCGCCGAGTGCAAGCTCCTTAAGCTCGGGAAGAGCGATTTCAAGAAGTCGTCTGTCTTTTTCGAGCGATGCTCTCCAGCCGCTTATTTCCTGTGAAAACTTAATAGGTGTTGCATCCTGAAGATGAGTTCTGCCGCTTTTAACGACATCGTCATTTTCAGCCTCAAGTCTTTTAAGTGTTGCAACAAGCTTATCGAGAGCCGGGAAAACCTTATCCTCGATGCCCAAAACAGCCGCAATGCTCATTGCTGTCGGGAAAGTATCGTTTGACGACTGGCTCATATTAATATCATCGTTTGGATGAAGAAGTTTTTTGCCGGCAATCTCGTTACCTCTGTTGGCGATAACCTCGTTGGCATTCATATTTGACTGTGTGCCCGAGCCTGTCTGCCAAACAACAAGCGGAAAATGCTCGTTGAGTGCGCCGCTCATAACCTCGTCGCACGCCTGCGAAATTGCCGCAAGCTTTTCGTCAGTCATTTTTTCCGATTTCAATTTGTGGTTTGCGATTGCTGCAGCCTTTTTCAAAACGCCGAATGCGTGAGTAATCTCTCGAGGCATTGTTTCAATGCCTACGCCGATTTTGAAATTTTCGTGGCTGCGCTCGGTTTGTGCTGCCCAATATTTGTCGGCAGGAACCTTAACCTCGCCCATCGAATCGTGTTCAATACGATATTCCATTATTCATTACCTCCGAAAAAATATATAATTAGAGTTATAACTGTCCTATATTATAAAATTATAAATCTGAGTATTCAAGGGGTTTTGTTAAAAAAATAACGATGTTATATCATTTTCGGATATTTCAACAAATTTGAGGGTTTTTATTGTTAAAAATATAACAATTTGATGATTTTTGTATTTTGACGCGGTAAAGCAATAAAGAAAAAAGGCTTTGCTTATTCGCAAAACCTTTTAAAACAGCCAAAAACTTCCTTTTAAAATCCGAAGTCGATATAATCTTCTTTTGTGAAGCGGTGATATGTCACGCCGAAATCGTCATCGTCGAGGCAATAGTAAAATTCGTCAGGCTCGCCGTCCTCAAAATAGATTAAATAATCAAATTCGCCGTTTGAAGTTTTTTCAAAATGCACATTGTCGCCGAACGATTTAAACAGCGCAACAACCTTGTCGATATTACAGTCGGGCTGTTTTATCGCATTGATGAATTGCACAATAAAATCGCCGTTATTTAGTGAATTGTGCACAAGCTCGGCTCCCTTTTCCGACACGGTAAGACGGTATCCTGCGTCTGTTTCGGCAATCGAAATATCGCCGAATTTGTCTTGTTTTTCGCGAGCAAAACGATTTAAAAGCGGCACGATTTCATCCTCTGCACAATCGTTGAGAAGATGGCGCAGTGACGGCTTAATATAATTGATTCCGAGCGGCATTTTTTCATATCCGAGCTTTGCCTGCGACTCCTTAATAACGCTGACAACATTTCGCTCTAATTTATCAAAATTCATTTCAGTTCTCCTTAATTCTTACAAAAACGGACATTTCGTTTTCGCCTCTGTTGCCCCATTTGTAATACGGAATAAATTTTATTTTTGTTTTTTCATATGCAGGCTTTTCATAGTCATAATACAGCGACTCGTGCGCTTTTTCGCGCAGACCTTGCACTGTTATGCAGTCGCCCGACTCGGAAAAATCGCTGTCGGCATTGACAATCAGCTGTTGAAGAGCAGTGCCGTTATCCGCACCCTCAATGCAATAAACAACGGGTCCGCGACACAATGCGACCTTGCCGACATTTGCGCGCACATTGCTTGTGCAGGCGACAAAACACGGTTTGAGTTCAAACGACGCATTAACTTTCGTTTCTCCGTTAACATCAATATAGGCATAGCCTTTTTTAATCTCATACGGTGCCGAAATTTTATAATTTTTACACCATGACGGAATACGAAGAGCAAGGCGCATGCTTTTTTTCGGATTTATTTTAATCTTTACGCCGCCGTCTGTCAAATATGACGATTTAACGCAAACATCGGCATTTTGTGCGTCAATGTTTGCACCGACATATTGATGAATATAAAATGTGTCGCCGCTCTCGCTGAAGCAATATTCGCCGAGTGACGATATAAGGCGCGCCAAATTCGGCGGACAGCAAGCACAGCCAAACCATTTTTGCCGAACAGGTTTAATATGAGCCTTGCGGCTGTCCTTGTGCGACGCCTCGGGCAACACTTCGAGCGGATTGACATAGAAAAAGCGTTTTGCGTCCTCGCTCATTCCCGACAAAATCGTGTTATACAACGCCATTTCGGCAACATCGGCATATTTTGAATCGGGGTTAATCGCGCTCATTCGCATTGCGAAAAATACAAGCCCGATTGATGCACAGGTTTCGCTGTACGCAAGGTCATTCGGCAAATCGTAGTTAAACGAAAACGCCTCGCCGTCAACAGTTGCACCTATTCCGCCGGTGATATACATTTTCTTTGAGCGGATATTGTCAAAAATTTTCTCACACGCCGCAAGCAATTCATCGTCGCCGGTTTCGCGTGCAACATCAGCCATACCCGAATAGAGATAAACTCCCCGAACAGCGTGACCTACTGCCTCCGTCTGATATTTCGGCTGAATGTGCGCCTGATTGTAAAAATAATTATCGTTTACGGTTTTTTTGCCCAAAACAAGGTCATAATAATAAGGCTTTTTGCCACGCTCGTCGACAAAAAACTCCGCCGTTTTTAAATATTTTTCATCACCCGTGGCACGATAAAGACCGACAAGTGCCATTTCGGCAATTTCGTGACCGGGATAGCCCTTGATTTTGTTCTCGCCGAAGGTGTCGCAAATCAAATCGGCAAAGCGGCACGCCGCGTCAAACAGCTTTTTGTTGCCGGTTGCGTCATAATACGCAATCGCCGCCTGAGCCAAATGCCCGAAGCAGTAAAGCTCGTGATAGTCCTTTAAATTTGTAAAAATTTCATCTTGATTATTAATGATATAAAGCGTGTCGAGATAGCCGTTTTCAAGCTGTGCAGAACAAATAAGGTCTATGCACTCATCCGCTTTTCTCTGCAAATCATCATCGGGATGATTAACAAGCGAATACGCCACAGCCTCGAGCCATTTATATACATCACTGTCCTGAAAAACCCAGCCGTGGAACGCATTTTTCGGTGCGCTTTCGTCATAATGCCATCTGTCGGCAGGATATTTAGGCGGCTCAATGCCTTTTTTCATATTTTCAACGATTATTGACGCTTTTTTGAAATTTTCAAGGCAATAACTTTTTTCCGCATCCTCGATTTCGTCATTAAGTGCCGAAAGCTGATACGGAATCATCTCGCGGCGAACAAGTTCTGATTTTTCGAGCCAAAAATCGTCTGTCAGTGTGATACTGTTAAGTTTGAGGCGGTTTGAAAACAAATTTTTATCCATAAAAACAACCCTTGTAATATTTTTTTCAATGCCATTTTACCATATAATGAACAAACGGTAAATAATTTTGTGATTTTATAGACAAAAAAATCCAAAGTGATAATATGGAATACATAAAATTAAAAGGAGGGCGCACAGCGCACAAAAGATATGCTTGAATACAGATATGACACCCAACTTCTCATTGAGGGCACGGGTCTTGACGAGGACGATATTCACGATTATTTTATAGACAATTTTAAGGGCGACTGCCTCATTGCGACAGGTGATGAGGATTTGGTTAAAATCCATTACCACACCAACGAGCCGTGGAAGGTGCTTGAATACTGCTCGTCACTCGGCGAAATTTTCGACATTGTTGTTGAGGATATGGACCGCCAGGAGCGCGGACTCAAGGGCTGATATTTTTTGACAAAAAGAGAGCATTGCATCCTGCATTATCGCAGTGAAAGCAATGCTCTTTTTATTTTAATCAAGTTGAGTATAAAAAACCTTTAAGATTGTTTGCATAAGGTAATCTTCGTCGGGTGTAAATTCGGCGTGTGCAACATCCGGCAAAAGCGGGTCGGCAGATTCGCCGAAAGTTCCCTTTAAGCGATATGATTCAAAATCGGTTATTCCCTTTGACAAAAGGAGCGAGCCGAGATATGTCACATTGTCGAGCTTAATATCGCTTTGCGAATACTTTTGTGCCTCGTTATAAAGTTTTGAAATAACGCTGAAATCGTTCATTACGGCAGGCGCGAGCTGTTTTGTATATGCTTTGACATACTGCACCTGACGGTCTGTTCTGTTAATTGAGGCGTCAACAGTGTCCATATTACGCTGGCGCACATATTTTTCTGCCATATCGCCTTTAAGAACAACCTTATCGCCGACCTTGATTCCCTCGTCCTTAAAGTCATAGAGCGACGAATCAATTGTAACTCCGCCGATAGCGTCATTCAATGCGGCAATGCCGTCCAAATTAAGTGCAAAATACTTATTTATCGGCACATTATAAAGCACACGGCTGATTGAGTTGACCGTATTTTTACAGCTCAACTCTCTGCCGTCGCCGTAAGCATAGGCAAGGCAAAGCTGTGTTTTTTGTGTTTCAATCAGCGTGCCGCTTTCCATATACATATCGACATCAACCATCGTGTCACGCGGAATTGCAATTGCACTTGCTTTGCCGCTTTGCGTGTCAACGGCAAAAACAATATCTGCATCCGATGCACCGACAAAATCGGTTTGGTCGCTCGTTTTCAGCGTGTCTTGGTCAATGCCCATAAAGGCTATCGAAACAACATTTTCATTGTATTTGTATTTATGGCCGTTATATTCTATAACTTCGCTGTATTCCGTTGCAGCGGCGTTTTCCTTTTTGAAATCGCCTGTTTTGACATTAATTCCCAAAACAATCATTGCGATAATTGGAATCAAAAGCAGAATTACAAGCACGATAATAGCTATTTTTGCGGCGGTAGGCAAACCCTTTTTCTTTTTGCCGTGCCGGTGGTGTGAATGGTGATGCGAACCGCTGTGATGACTGCCGGACGAATGGTGATGACTCGAGGAGTGGTGGTGACCGTCGGACGAATGATGATGTTCACCGCTGTGTGAAGAATGAGAATGGTGATGGTGTGATGAATGAGGTGCCTCCTCCTTATCAACAATCGCACTTATATCTCCGTTGATATTTTCAACGCTTGCCATCGGTGTTACCGGAATTGTGCCGTTTTTTTCGTCATCAACCGAAACGGTATATTCGGGTGTTTTAACATCATCAGGCTCCGAGCCTTCTGCAAACGAAAGCCCGTCCGACTGCTTTGAATTGCCGCCGGTGAGATTGAGTAAAATATCGTCGTCGCTGTTATTCAAATTTGGATCAATAGGTCTTTTCATCGTCTACTAATACTCCGCATACTAAATATCTGTTGCTTTTTTGGTTTGTCACGCATGTTGACAGAACTACTATATTATCATCAATTGTAATGTCTTTGTCAAGTTTTGAGCGCACATTTTTGTTTGTTGACTGCGGATTTTTTATCATTTTGATAAATTCCTCAAATGTGCCGTTGTTCTGAAAATTAAAACTGTTCATAATATGACGGTCGTCATACTTAAACGCCGAAACGATTTGATATTTCAACTGTGAGGTCGGCGTGTAAATATAAAAATACGGGTGAGAATCAAAAAATTCCTTGCTCTCAAATTTATGCAGGGTGGTAAACATTGAGTCGCCGTAGTTGTTGTGGCCGTAAATAACAGTCACCCTGTCTTTAAAAGTTGTTGTGTTTGAAAGTTCAGTATAAATCGCGCCGCTTGAAACATACGATTTGTCATAAGCACTGTGGCGGAGATAAAAATAATCGTCTGTCGGGCTTTGACACACCGGATGGTCAACCTTTGTGCCGTCAACTTTTATCCAAGCATAAATATCGCTGTTTTTGCTTTGAAGCGATTTAAAATCAATCGGATTTTTAACTTTGTCGCCGTCGGTCTGCGCCGCCGTTGTGCTTTGCGTGTAGCTTTGTGCTTTATCATCTTCGCCGTCGGCACTTTTTTGCATATAGATATAGTATCCGAAACAGCAAAGTCCCGCAATAATCATTAACACGGCAATAACGGTCAATACTTTTTTCGCCGTATTTTTCGATTTGTCGTCGGAATTATTCACTTTATTATTGTTATCGTTGCTCATAATACCACCAAAAAGCATTTAAAATAACAAATGAGCACAAGGAATCCCTTATGCTCATCGGAAATATTCATTAAGAATTATTCAGCGTCTTCGTCTTTCTTTTTAAGAGCAAGGAGAAGAGCCGCACCTGCACCTGTCAAGCCTAAGCCTGTTGCTGTAACCGCACCGGTTTTAGGTGACTTACTGTTCTTATTAGGCTTTGTGCTGTTTGAGCCTGCATGCTTAACAATAGCGTTTGCAGTTACAACACCCTCATAATCCTCTGACACCAAAATTGTGATTGTGTTGCCCTCTTCGGAAATGATGGTGTAATCCTTGCCTTCGGTCATATTCGGGAATTCCCAACCGAGGAGCTCGCCGTCGCCGTCATATTTGAAAGACAATTTGTTTGAATTTGATTTGTCAACATCATAGGTAACATCGGTTGATGTTTTGCCGTTAACCTCAACCTTGATTGTTGAATAGCCGGGCTTTTTTGTTTCCTGGCTGCTGTAGGTTTTAGCCATTGCAACGCTTGTTGAAGCAAGGCCTACGGAAAATACCATAATCACTGAAAGGATGATTGATAAAAACTTTTTCATAGTTATTTCACCTCAAATAAAATTGCTAATCAAAATCTTGCTTTGATAATCGTCTAAATTATAACATCAATTATTCGGTTTGTAAAGTCTTTTTGAGAAATTTTTAGTTACAAAAAAAGTTAATTGTAATAATCATCGTTTTTTGTCTATTATCTTTAAATATTGACAAATATTTCAACGCTCAAATTATGAAAGCTGTGCTTTGCCGGTGCAAAGTTCGTAATATCTGCCTTTCAAAGCAAGGAGCGAATCGTGGTCGCCGCGTTCAATAATATTGCCGTGTTCAAGCACCATAATTGCGTTTGAATTGCGAACGGTTGAAAGGCGGTGAGCGATTACAAACACCGTTCTGCCTATCATCAGGCGGTCCATACCGTGTTCGATATGAGCCTCGGTTCTTGTATCAATTGACGAAGTTGCCTCGTCAAGAATCATAACGGGCGGGTCTGCTACGGCTGCACGCGCAATTGCAAGGAGCTGTCTTTGACCTTGCGAAAGGTTTGCACCGTCGCCGGTGATTTTCGTATTGTACCCGTCCTTAAGGTGCCTGATAAACGAATGTGCAGACGCAAGTTTTGATGCCGCAATGCATTCCTCATCGGTTGCGTCAAGTCTGCCATAGCGGATATTATCCATAATTGTTCCTGTAAATAAGTGCGTATCCTGAAGAACGATTGCAAGTGAGCGGCGCAAATCGGCTTTTTTGATACGCTTTATATCAATGCCGTCATAGGTGATTGTGCCCTCTTGAATATCGTAAAAGCGATTGATAAGGTTTGTAATTGTAGTTTTGCCTGCACCCGTTGAGCCTACAAATGCAATTTTTTGACCCGGCTTTGCATAAAGGTCGATATCGTGAAGAACAACTTTGTCGGGGACATAGGAAAATGTAACATCGTCGAAAACGACCTTGCCCTCAACGGGAGTTTTTTCAGCACCGTCAACCCAAAACCATTTTTTGCCGTTATCGGTATGGATTTCCTCAAGAGTAACGGTACCGTCATCAACTTCGCTTTCCATATCCATAACCTCAAACACTCTTTCTGCGCCGGCAAGAGCGGAGAAAATGTTATTCATTTGGTTCATAATTTGGTTAATCGGCTGAGTAAACTGCTTTGAATAACTGAGGAATGTGAAAAATGTGCCGATTGTGATTGTGCGCGACAAAACGAGAATACCGCCCACAAGGGTGATTGACGCATAGGAGGCGTTGTTGATACCCGTTGAGCACGGACCCATAATGCCCGAATAGAAGTTTGCATTTGTAGCGGCAGAGCGATATTTTTCGTTGAGCACTTCAAAATCATCGTTAGCCTGCTGTTCGTGGTTGAAAACCTTAACAACTTTCATACCCTCGACAGTTTCCTCAATATTGCCGTTCATTTCGCCGAGAGCCGCCTGCTGTGCCTTGTAATATTTTCGTGTGCTTTTTGCGATTTTAAGCGAGTTGACAAGCATTATCACAAGAAAAATGCATGCAACAAAAAACAATCTCCACTCAAGCACAATCATCATCACCACAATACCTATGAATGTAAAAACGGATGAAATAAGTTGAACGATTGTCTGCTCAAGCATCATTTGAATATTGTCGACATCGTTTGTAAAACGGCTCATAATCTCGCCGTGGGTTTTCGTGTCGAAATATTTAAGAGGCAGTGTTTGCAACCGGTCAAACAAATCCTTACGGATTGCGTTTGTCGATTTGTATGCAACCTTAACCATAATTTTTGACTGAAGGAATGTAAAAACAGCCGCGCCGACATAAAACGCCGAAACTATGGCAAGATTTTTAATAAGCGTTTTAATGCCCTCATCGGCAAAAGTGCCCGCCTTGATTGAGGTTGCCACATCGTCCAAAATCGGCTTGAGCCAATAAGATGCGGCAGTCGAGCAAACGGTGCTTAAAATAAGCGACAAAAAAACAATCAAAAGCAAAAATTTGTTTTTGCCGAAATATGACAAAATTCTTGAAAAACTCTGTTTAACATTTTTGGGTTTAACTCCGGCAGGATTTCTTCCGCCCGGACCCGGTCCTCCCATCGGCATTATTCAAGCACCCCCTTTTGCTGTGTGGTATAAATTTCCTGATAAATCTCGCACGACTTCATCAATTCGTCATGAGTGCCCACTGCGTCGATTTTGCCGTCGTCAAGGACGACAATTTCGTCTGCATCCTTAACCGACGAAATTCGCTGTGCGATTATAATAACGGTTGTATCTGCAAGCTCGTTGTAAAACGCCTCTCTGATTTTCGCCTCGGTCGCCGTATCGACAGCCGACGTCGAGTCATCGAGAATAAGAATTTTCGGCGATTTAATCATAGCTCTTGCAATACAAAGTCGCTGTTTTTGACCGCCCGAAAGATTTAAGCCGCCCTGCGAAAGGTCGGTATCATAGCCGTTCGGCTGGCGCATAATGAAATCGTGAGCCTGAGCCGCCTTGCATGCGGTGATTATTTCATCATCGGTGGCATCCTTTTTGCCCCAACGGATATTCTCCTTTATTGTGCCGGAGAACAGAACATTTTTTTGAAGCACAACGCCTATCATATCACGAAGCGCCGTCAAATCGTACTCCTTGACATTGACTCCGTCAACAAGCACCTCTCCGTCTGTAACATCGTAAAGACGCGGAATCAAATTGACAAGTGACGATTTGCCGCAGCCCGTCGAGCCGATAATACCGACGATATTGCCCGCATTTGCCTTGAAATTGATATTTTCCAAAACATTGTCGCCCTTGTTATATCCGAAACAAACATTTTTAAATTCAACATTGCCCTGCGGATTTTCGGGAACAAATGCGTTTTCGGGATTTTTAATATCAATCTCAGTGTCGAGAACTTCAACAACACGGTCGCCGCAAGCCTTTGCTCTTGTGAGCTGAAGCATAAGCATCGAAACCATCATAATATTCATCAATACCTGCACGATATATGATGCAAGAACGGAAATTTGACCGACATCCATTTTTACATTCGGATTTGCCGCATCAAGCGAGCCTTTATAATAAATGTAAACGATAACAACATTCATCATAAGCATCAAAATCGGCATAACGGTTACAACAAGACCTGCCGCCTTTGAGCCTTGCTTTGCAAGTTCGTCGGACGCTTTGTGGAATTTTTCCTTTTCCCTGTCCTCGCGGACAAAAGCCTTTACAACACGGATACCGATAAGATTTTCCTGAACAACGCGGTTGACATTATCAATCTTTTTTTGCATTTTTTGAAACATCGGGAAGCCGAATTTCAAAATAAGCGCCACAATCACAATCATAATCGGGAGCATTACAACAAGAATAAGCGAAAGCTTTGCGTTGATTGAAAATGCAAACACAGCCGAAACAATCAGCAATGCAGGGGCGCGTACAAGAACACGCAAGCCCATCATCAGTGTGTTTTGAAGCAATGTGACATCGTTTGTCATTCTCGTAGTGAGCGACGAGGTTGAAAATTCGTCGATATTTTTAAACGAGAAATCGCTGATTTTTTTATACATATCGCTTCTTAATCTGTAAGAAAATTTTTGACTGACAACAGATGACGCTTTCATCGTTGCAAGTCCGCCGCAAAGGCCGACAACAGCCATCACGAACATCAAAACGCCTATTTTGATAACATAGGATTTGACATCCTGCGCGGCATTTGGGTCTCCGCTGACAGCGGCGCATTTTTCATAAATCATATTTGCGATTGACGGCAATGCAAGCTCGCATACAGCCTCAACAATCATACCCAATGCGCTGACTATGCAAAGATGCCACAAGCCGTTAATGTATTTTGCAAGTTTTTTAATCATTCGGCATTTCCTCCTTTTCCAAATTGTTCATAATGCGGTCGAGCATATCGCTGAGTTCGCCGATTTCGGCATCGCTCAGTCCTTCGGTGATATTGCTCTCCTGAGCATCCATTTTTTGTTTGATTCGACACGGAACGCATTTGCCCTTGTCGGTTAAATAAATTTTTGTTATTCGGGCGTCTTTTTCGTCCTGCACTTTTTTGACGAAGCCTGCTTTTTCAAGCCTTTTGATGCTGACCGATGCCGTGGCGGTTGAAACGCACAGCCTTTTTGAAATTTGGCTGACGGTAAGACCGCCCGTTTGCTCAAGCATAATAATAATATGTTGCTGGCCTGCAAACAAGCCCTCCTCCTGTGCAGCGCGGTTAAAGCGCATTCGCAGCAACCTGGAAATATCCGTGATGCGCGGACCTATCATTCCGCGGGGGGTCGGCTTTGTCGAGCGTTTGTTACAATGATTATCCATTTTAGTTATATTGTTCCTCAATGTTATTTAGTCGGCTAATATTAGTCGACTAACAGATATTATATCATCAAAAAATCAATTGTCAACACATTTTTAGTTTTTTCATAAAAAGGTCACAAATACACAAAAGTCAATTTCTAATCTATATATAAAATTCATATTGATATACATATTATAATGTGTTATCATACTACAAACTTGAGTAAAAACCTTTTAGTACCCACGGAGACAAGGCAATATGAAATACAACCTTTGCGACATAAACACGGTAAAAATGCTGCTTGCAAAATACAAATTCAGTTTTTCCAAGGACCTCGGTCAAAACTTTTTGATTGACGACAGCGTTTGCCCAGAGATGGCACACCGCCTGAATGCCGACGACAAAACGGGAGTTTTGGAAATCGGGCCGGGCATCGGTGTTTTGACAAAGGAGCTTTGCGAAACGGCAGGCAAGGTTGTTGCAGTTGAACTTGACAAAAGGCTTTATCCCCTTTTGGCTGAAACACTCGGCGATTATGATAATTTTGAACTTATTGAAGGCGATGTTATGAAGCTTAACCTTGCCGAAATAATAAGCGAAAAATTTGCCGACTGCGACAGCGTTAAAGTTTGCGCAAATTTGCCGTATTATATCACATCGCCGATTGTTATGATGCTTCTTGAAAGCAACTTACCGATTGACGAAATCGAGGTTATGGTTCAGCGCGAGGCGGCGCAAAGGCTTTGTGCAGAGATAGGCACACGCGACGCAGGCGCAGTCACCGTTGCCGTAAACTATTACGGCGAGGCTGAAATTTTATTTGATGTCGGCAAAGAGAGCTTTATGCCGTCGCCGAAGGTTGACAGCGCGGTTATCAAAATCACACTTCGCAAGCAAAAGGAATTTGACATTGACAACGAAAAAGCATTTTTCACAATGATTAAGGGCGCATTTTCACAAAGGCGCAAAACGCTTGTAAATTCGCTTTCATCCACAGTGGGTATATCAAAGGACAAAATAACATCCGCGCTCGGCGAGCTTGGCATCAGTCCAACCGTCAGAGCGGAAAAAATGAGAATGGAGGATTTTGTGAGCCTTTACGGCTTATTGTATTGAGTATGGCACAAAAAGTAAAAACAAAAGACAACACAATTGTATTCAGCGATTATAAAGTACCCAAGGCGGTAATGACTCTTGCATTGCCGAGCGTTTTGGGCATGCTTATAAACATCGTCTACAACCTTGCGGACACATTTTTTGTAGGTCAAACGGGCGATGCAAATCAGGTTGCGGCTGTCAGCGTATCAATGCCCGTATTTATGATTTTTATGGCAATAGGCAACCTTTTCGGCGTCGGCGGATGCGCATATATCAGCCGTTCGCTCGGTGAGGGCAAAAAAGAAAAAGTTAAAACAATTTCGTCATTTTGCGCTTATGCGTCGATGATCGGCGGCGCAATAATATCGGTTGTATTTTTGATTTTCAGAAACCCGATTTTGCGATTAATCGGTGCATCTGACAACACAATCGGCTATGCAAACGATTATATGTTTTGGCTTGCAATCAGCTCGCCGCTCATCGTTATGGGTATTTGCGCGTCAAACCTTGTAAGAGGCGAAGGCGCAGCTAAGGATTCCGTAATCGGCACCGTTATCGGTCAGGTTGCGAATGTAATACTCGACCCCATATTTATTTTGAACAAGGGCGACAGGCTGTTTTCAATCGAAATGCCTTTCGGTCTCGGCAAGGGTGCAGAGGGCGCCGCAATCGCAACGGTAATAGGCAATTTGCTTACACTCATATATTTTATTGTTTATTTTATGAGAGGCAAATCAATTCTCTCAATCAATCCAAGGCGCTTTTCGGCTAAAGACGGAATTGCAAAAGGCGTAATCAGTGTAGGCACGCCTGCTGCGCTCAACAGCCTTTTGATGAGTTTTTCAAATATTATCATCAATATGTTCCTTGCAAAATACGGCGATAATGCCGTTGCCGCAATGGGCGTTGCGATGAAAGCGAATATGCTCGTGGTAATGTTCCAAATAGGTGTGAGTCAGGGTATTCAGCCGCTTGTCGGTTACTGTTTCGGTGCAAAGAGATATGAAAGAATGAAAAAGGTTATTCGCTTTTCGATGATGTGCAACATAATCATCGGCGCAGCGGTAACGGTATTTTATATCGTTTTCAGGCAACAGGTTATCGGAATATTTATCGAGGACGAGCAGGTTATCGAATACGGCGTAAAAATGCTGACCGCGCTTATGACACCGGGCACCGTTATCGGTATTATGTTTGTTATCAACTTTTCTTTTCAAGGAATGGGCAAGGGTATCCAATCGCTTATTCTTGCCGCAGGCAGACAAGGATTGATTTATCTGCCGCTGTTGTTCATTATGAACAGAATTGTCGGACTTGAGGGAATTATTTGGGCACAGCCGGCAGCCGATTTCTTCTGTGTTGTTTTGAGCTTAATTATGTTTAAATCCGTAACAAACAAGCTAAAAAAAGAGACACAAACCCCGATTGACAAAGATTGATGCAACACAACGCGGCATTTACACAATAATAGTGTTGACAAAATAAAATTAATATATTATATTGAAACCAAAGGATACAAACGGCAATTAAATACAAGGAGGCTCTTTATGAACCAAAAAACGAAAGGAATACTTTGGGGCATTGCGATTATTGCTGTCGGCATACTTTGGGGACTGAACAAAAGCAACATAATTGATTTTACGATATTTTTTGACGGATGGTGGACATTGTTTATCATAGTCCCGAGCATTGTCGGACTGTTCAAAAGCCGCGACAAAACGGCATCGGCGGTTTTTCTTGCAATCGGCGTATTTTTGCTGATAAACGCCAATGTTGACTTAAAGCCGATAAAAGTGCTTATTTGGCCGACAATTGTTGTTTTAATCGGTATTTATATAATAGTAAAGAATATTAAAAACAGCAAAAGCGAGCCGCCGCACTTTAACGAGGCAATTGTAAACCCGAATTATCAGGAATACACGGCAACATTTGCAGAGCAAAAATATGTTTTTGACCAACAGTTTTTGGGCGGCAAATTCAGCGCGACATTCGGCAGAATAGATATTGATTTGAGCAGGGCTTATATCCAACCCGGCACATTGATTGACGCGAGGGCGAATTTCGGCGGAGTTGAAATAACCGTGCCGCAAAATATCAGAGTTGTTATCAAATCGCACGGCTTTTTCGGAGGGACAAGCGATAAAAGCAACAAAAACCTTCCGTTTGACGCACCGACGCTTTATGTTGACAGCAGCTGCTTTTTCGGCGGAGTAAACATAAAAACATTATAAATAAAGCTTAATAAAAAGCGACAGAGGCTCGAAATTCAAACCTCTGTCGCTTATATTTTTATTGATATTAATATTATTTGTTTCGGGGTGTGTCACTGTGTGACCGGTTGCGCCCTTGGGTGTTAAGGCCTTTTCGTTTCATTTCAAGTGCCTTTTCGCGTTGTTTTTCATCTGTTTGTTTCATTTGTGCGACAAAATTATTGTAGCTGTCATCCCAATAAGAATATGATTTATCGCCGCGCAAATCGGCAAGGCTGTAGTTTTCGGCAATATAAGTGCCAAGGTAATTCGTTACCTTTTTTGCGCCCGTATAATTCATATGCGTGCCGTTGTCGCGAAACGATTTGGAAAGGTCGATTTTAAGTTGCGCCGTGAGCATATTAAAATCAATATAATCAACATTTTCCTTTTTTGCAAGGGCAGTCATTGAATTATGGCGAGCATAATCCCACGAGGTGAGGCTCGGAATGCTTATAAGCAACGGTTCTGAGCCGTTTTCTCTGCAAAGGGTGAGTATTTTTTCCAAATAATAAATATTTATTTCGCTGACATCCTCGGTTCTGTCGGTTTTTGCCATATAATTCGGCACATTGTATTTGCCGTGATGCGAATCGTATCTAAAGCCGTGCGAATCGGGCGTGTCAATATTATATTTATTGTCGATAGGCTGTTTCCACATATCGTGAAATTTCAAAATCGGAAAAACGCTTTGGAGCTTATCGTCGATAAATTCGGTTTTAAAATAATCGAAAACCGTTGTTTTAGGCGTTACGCCGTGTGATTGAATCGGCTTTTCGTCATAGAGAATATCCGTTTCAATCAAAACAACTTTCGGTTTTTGGGTTTCGTATGCCTTTTTAAGCAATTGATACGAAACCGACGGTGATTGAAAACCGACAGCCGCCATACTTGCGGTGTAGCCGTAATCATGCCACAAATCAGGCACATCAAACGCCGAGTAAAGGTTGCTGTTGCCGATGCCGAGGATTTGGAGCGAATTTTTTCTTTCATCCTGAAAGGCATATTGCGGATAATATTTGCTTTTATAGTGTGCGCCGTTTTTTGTTGTGAAAACAAAGGATGACAGCGAGCAAAATATCATCACAAACGCAAGCAAAAACGCCCCTGTCCTGACCGCACGGCTTTGTTTGAAATTTTTAAAATCAATCTTTTTCATATCTAAAACTTAGCGTAAATCAAATCAATTACGCCGTATCCCTCTCCGTATGCTCCCATAAGAATTACGGCAAAAATCATAACCATAAACAAAATGAATTTTTTATAATAGGGCAGCTTTGCGATTTTTTCGCGAATATCAACACCCTTTTCCTGTATATTGCCGACGATAATCAAAAGTACAGCACCGAGAGCAATAATCACAACATCAATCCAATCAAGTCCTGATTTTAAACCAAGCGCTTTTGAAAAGCCGTCGAAAACTATCGGGTTTGTGAAGATTGATGAAATCATTTTTCCGAGAGTCGGCAAATCGTCTGCCCTGAATATAAACATTCCGAAATTGACAATCAAAAATGTGCGCGCAATCTGAAAACGGCGAAAACCCTTTGACTGCCTGTCAATTTTAAGTGCAGGGCAAATCTTTCTGAACAGCGGCTCGAAAAACATACCGAGCATCATCAGCACATAGTAATAAAGTCCGTAAACGATATATTTCCAGCCGGAGCCGTGCCAAAATCCGTTTGAAAACCAAACAAAGAAAAGCGCAACGGCGGTGGGAATCAGGTTTGCATAATAGCGATTAAACTTTTTACTTGCCGATTTTGAAAGATTCATAAACGCCTTTGAAAGCGAAATCGGATAAAAAACATAATCTCTCAGCCATCCGCCGAGTGTGATATGCCAGCGCTGCCAAAATTCGTTGATTGACCTTGCGAAAAACGGACGGCGGAAGTTTTCGGGCAAATGCAGACCCATCATTTCGCCGAGACCGCACATAACATCCATAATTCCCGAAAATTCACTGTAAATCTGCAATGTGTAAAGCAAAACCGCCGCGAAAACCGTTAGCGCGTTCCAGTTATTCGGCTTGTCGAAAACGGTGTTTACAAACATTGCCGCTCTGTCGGCGATTATCATTTTTTTGATAAGTCCCCAAACAACACGCACAGCGCCGTATATAAAGTTGTGATAATCAAATTTCGGGCAGGATTTAAGCTGAAAGCCGAATTGGTCATACCGTGTAATCGGTCCCTCAACTATCGTCAGCATAAACGAGAGGAACAGGGAAACACGAAACGGATTTTTTTCTGCCTCAAATTTGCCGTGATAAATATCTGTGATATAGCTGATTGCCGACAGCGTATAAAATGAAATGCCGAGCGGCTGAACAACCTTTAAATACCCTGCATTTGTCCCAAACAGCGAATTTGCCGTGTCGACAAAGAAGCCATGATATTTGCAAACAAGCAGTATACCGAGTGTAGACAGCACTCCGAGCGCAAGCACTCCCCTTTTATACGATGTGTACTTTTTCTTAAGTGCCTTTCGTTCGTCACGCGGCAAACCTTTTTTCTTTACTTTGAAACTGTCATTGAGCCTTTGCAGGCAAATGCCGATAAGCCAAATTATCACCGTGGCGGCAATTATTTGCCAAATGTGCCCCTTGCACGATATAAAATAAAATACATATGACCCCAACAGGAGCACGCACCATTTTGCCTTTTGCGGAACCAAATGATACAAAACAAACGTTATGCCGAAATAAAGAGCAAAAAACGCAAAGGTTGTGTATCCGATCATCTATTATTTAACCTCTCTGAATTCATCGTTTGGATAATTTTACTATGTTGTAAACAAAAAAGCAACAACTAAAATCTTAAACATTCTTAAATTCACAGAAATAACAGAGCAATTATGTACGCATTTGCTCACATATGTGCGTATTTGCTCACACGACATAGCAAACAACAAACAAAAAAACGCGGTGTGCCCCAATCACCGCGTCTCTTTTTTGATTTTTCAATCAATTATTTTGTTTTAACCGTTTTGGTCTTGCTCCATGAGGAGTAAACCTTTTTTGTTTTGCCGTCTATCTTAACTGTTTTGTAGGTGCGAACACGAACATAGTATTTTTTCTTTGAAGAAAGTTTTTTGACTGATTTTGATGTTGTCTTGTTCTTTGAAACATTGACAGTCTTTGCTTTTTTAAACTTGCTTGATGTTGAATACTGAATTTGATAGCCGGTTGTTTGTGTTTTCTGTTTTTTCCAAGAAAGCTTGAAGCCCTTTTTCAAAGCCGAAACCTTGCTGATTGAAGTTGATTTCGGAACGATGTAGTAATAAACGGTTTTTGACCCTGTGTAATTGCCCTTAAAGGTTACCTTAACGGCATATCTGCCGACATTCTTTCTGCCCGAAGAATATTTAACTGTGTAATCAGTGCCGTTTTTGAGTTTTCTGCCCTTGCTGTCTTTGACCGTAACGCTCGGAGTTTTTGTTTTTCCGTTATATGTGTATGAGGTTGAGGAAAGCTTGACATTAGAAACCTTTGCAGGGTTGATTTTGAAAGTCTTTTTAACAGTGCCGCTGTAGTTGCCTTTGAATGTAACGGTTACTGTTGCGGTGCCTTTCTTGACATTGTTAGAATATGCAACGCTGTAATTTGACGAAGCGATTTTTGCACCGTTTGCGTCGGTTACGGTTACACCCGGTTTTTTGGCGGAGCCGTCATATGTGTACGATGATGAAGAAAGTGAAACCGCCTTGATTTTTGCGATTGTCTTAACTGTTTTAAATGTTTCGCCGCAGATTCTGCAATCGGCAACAACTGCGCCGTCCTTAGAAGTTGTGGCAGCAATTGTTCTGTTTTTGGCAACATGCTCTTTGTGCTCGTAAGCAGCATTGCCTACAGACTCTTTGAAATATGTCAAAGCAAGATATGATTGCTTTGTTGCACTGTTGTCGCGCTCGCCGTTGTATGTGAACACACCTGTTGTGTCCTCAAAGCCTTCAACAAGGTTTTTGTAGTATAAAAATGCGGTGTCATTGTCGCCGAGTGCGGCATAAGCCATAGCACAAAGTGCCGTTGAGTTTGCGTTTACATCGTTATACTGATAGCTGTAGAAAGCACCGGTATCTTTTGTGTATGTTTTCAAAATCTGCTTTGCGTCATCAACATATGTTGAATAATCGTCGGCATATTTTGCGATTGATGTGAGAAACATTGCAGTGTTGTCACAGCTGTATCCCCAGAAATTCATACCCGAGCCGATTGTATAATCGTCTGCAATAAATTTGTCGATAAGTTTATGTGCAAAGTCGCTGCTTGCCGCCTCGATTGCGACTCTGTAATAATACGGATTTGAAATGCTGTCGGTATCCGTGCTTTCAAATGCCGAAACAAGGTTGTAGCCCTCAAAGTTCTTTGCATCATAGCCGAGTTTTTCAAGCGCGGGGATTACTGCGCCGTAAAGCGCAAGGTCGCTTTTAACCTCGCCGTTGATTGTTGAAACAAGTTTGCCGTTGTTTGAATCAAGCATTGATTTAACGCTTGCAACATAGTCTGCCTTATACTTGTCAACATTTGCGCCGCCGTTGAGATACGCAAGAAAATCGGCAGCCTTTGAAATTGTGAGTGAATCAACCGATTTCAAAAGGAAATCGGCACCGCCCGAAAGCTGTGCGCCGAGCGCATTATAAAGCTGTGTTGCAACGGCAACTCTTGTGTACGGCTCAAAAATTTTAGTGCCGCTGATTTCGCCGCTTGCGGTAACAACATATGTTTTGCACTGTGAAAGTTTGAGAGTGATTTGACCGTTTTCGTCGGTTGTGCCGACAGAGACGCCGTCAACAGAAATGTTAAGACCCTGAGCCGGTCCGGAAACCGTTGCCCAGCTTTCATTAAAGCCGGTATATGTAGCAGTAAGGGTTACATCGCCGGTAGTTGATTTAATATCTCTGCCGCCGAAAGAAACATATTTGTCGGTATATCCGGTTGTGTCCTGATAAAACATAGTGTCAACATAATCGCCGGATTTTACCTCGGTATCAAGATTGTACCAAACGCCGCTGCCGTTATCGGTTGCACCGTTGAGTCTGTATGAAATTGCAGAGGTTTCCTCGCCGAAAGCAGAGGTGATACCTGCACTGCCGCTTGCCTTAAGCGGTGCATAATCCATAAAGTCCTCGCCGAACATATCAATATGTGCTGCAATAAATACATCAAGGATTGTCGGCTCGTCAGATTTATCGTTGTAGCCTACCTCGTCCTTGTACTTATCCGACAAATCGGAGGAAACGGTGATTGTTTTCGGCTCCATTGTGTAAACTCCGCCGTCAAACACGCTGTATTCGACAGTGGCGGTTTTAGGAGTCTTGTTTTCATCTGCAAATGCAACTGTTCCGACGGAGAGTGCCGACACAAGCATTATTACAGAAAGAAAAACAGAAATTATTTTTTTCATTTTAAAATTCCTTTCCGCTGTTTGTTATAGAATGGCCAATTGAAATTGCACAGCCCCAAAATCAATTTTCAGGCAAGAAAAAAAACCTGCATGGCAGAGCGAAAAATCAACATCACGGCGCAACGAAATCATAATTAATCCAACAGGCAAAAACGCCACGAAAATGCACCGCTTGCGGCGTGGTCGGACTGTTTTGCCTGCTTAAATACGCTGAATATTAAATCTTCGGCTCTTCCGCTTGCCCAAAAGCCTAAATTCATACATACGGCCCGTCTCCCGACTCAGGATAAAGCAAAAGCGCATTTTCGCACCTTCTCAAAATCGCTTTGACAAGCGTCATTCAATGGTATAGGCGAAAAATTCATCCAACACGGTAATGGCGGTTGCTCGGGATTCGCACCCGATTCCGTAGCCGTATATAACTTTTAAACGATTATAGCACAAGGCGATTGCAAAAACAACAGTAATTAAAATTTTTGTTTACCGCGTCTGGTTTTAATGATATAATGGGCGTAAAGGCTGTGCAAAACGCACCGCCGCGATTATATGCAGGGGAATTTTGCCCTTGCAATCGGAAGGATAACGGTAAAATTTATGAAAAACATTTTGTTATATAAAAAGAAAGCGTCTGCATGGGAGGAAGCGCTCCCCGTCGGCAACGGCAGGCTCGGCGCAATGGTTTTCGGTAATTTGAAAACGGAGCGAATCGCGCTCAATGAGGACACGCTTTGGTCGGGCTATCCAAAAGATTTGAACAAAAAGGATGCCGCAGAGCATCTTGATGAAATTCGCAAAGCGATTTTTGACGGCAACCGCGAACTTGCAAACAAAATCGCAAACGAGGATATGCACGGTCATTGGAGCGAGGCTTATCTGCCGTTCGGCGATTTGACGATTGAATATTCAAAAACGGGATTTGCAAAGAACTATCGCCGCTCGCTCGACATATCAAAAGGCATTGCGGTTGCGCAAAACTCAAAGGTTAAGCAAACGGTTTTTGTAAGCCACCCGGCACAGATGATTGTTGTAAACATAAAAAGCGCAAGCCCTGTAAGTTTTAAAGTTAAACTGTCGAGCAAGCTCAATCACCGCTCCTACACCGAGGAGGACTGCCTTTATATGGAGGGCAACGCGCCTGAAATTTGTATGCCGCCGTATTACAACACCGGCACCGTATTTGATTACGGCAAGGGCGCAATGAGTTTTTGCGGCGCCGTAAAGGTGCTCGGTACGGCAAAATTCAACGACAGTGAAATTGCCGTTGAAAATCAGACGGAAACCACGCTCCTCATTTCGCTTGCAACCGGATTTGTTGACAGCAAGTCAATGCCGACGGCAAATGCAAAGGAGCGTGCAACGGCATATTTCAAAAACATAAAATCGTATGAATCGCTCCTTGATGAGCACAAAAAAGATTTTTCGTCACTGTTTGACAGAGTGGCTGTCGATTTCGGCAGTGAGAGAGCCGATGTGCCGACAAACAAAAGGCTTAAGGATTTCAAAAAAGGCGCAGACGACAACAATCTCATTGCGCTTTTATTCCAATACGGCAGATATTTGACAATATCATCATCACGCCCCGGTACATGCGCAACAACATTGCAGGGTATTTTCAATCCGCACATTCGCGCACCGTGGTCGTCAAGCTACACGCTGAACATAAACACCGAGATGAATTATTGGTGCACCGATATTTGCAACCTTTCGGAATGCTTTGAGCCGTTTGTCGAGCTTGTCAAAAAGCTTGTTGACAACGGCGAAGTGACCGCAAAAGATTATTATAACTGCTCAGGCTCATGCGCGCACCACAACAGCGATATTTGGGGCGCAAGCTATCCTGCCGGCGACCCGTTAGGCAAAACGAATTCCGAATCATACGCCTGCTGGCAAAGCACATTGCCGTGGATGCTCAGTCAGGTATTTGAGCATTACAGATATACAAACGATGAAAAATTGTTTGAGGAAATGAAGCCGTATTTTAAAAAGGTGCTTGATTTTTACAACGATTTTCTCGTTGAACACAACGGAATGCTTGTCACCTGCCCGACAATTTCACCCGAAAATACATTTATCGACAAAAACGAAAAAAAGGCAAACCTTACATATATGCCGACAATGGACATCGGCATTTTGCAGGAGTTTTTTGCCGCTTGCCGCGAATACGGCTTTGAAACGCCTCAACTGCCGCCTATCCCAATCGGCAGTGACGGCAGAATAAACGAATGGGCGGAGGAATACGGCGAAAGCGAGGTTGAACACAGACATGTGAGCCACCTTTACTGCATTTATCCGTCGGCAATAGAGCAGAGCGACGAAATCAATGCGGCGGCTGAAAAATCGCTGTTAAAGCGCGGTTTCGGCGGCACGGGATGGTCGCTCGGATGGAAAGTTTGCCTTTGGGCAAGGCTTAAAAACGCAGACAATGCGCTGACATTAATCAAAAATCAGCTTTCCCCCATTTCGCCGAGGACCAAGCACGGCAGACACGGCGGCAGCTATCCGAATATGTTTGACGCACACCCGCCGTTTCAGATTGACGGCAATTTCGGCGTTACGGCAGGTATTGCGGAACTGCTCAAAAACGGCGCAATTCCGAAAGAGTGGAGCGGATATGCAAGAGGCATTAAACTTCACGGCGGCGAAACTTTGGATATTGAGTTTGAAAACGGAAAGATTAAATAACGGATGGTTTTATGACAAAAATACTCGTTATCGCACTCGGCGGAACTATCGGCTCGGTTAAGACCGACAGTATTTCGCTTGACAAAAACAGCTTTAAAATTCTTGATTATGTTAAGGACGGAGGCGTTGAATTTTCAACGCTTTCGCCCTTTGCCATTTTGAGCGAAAACATCGACGCGGCACTTTGGAAAAAGCTGATTGCCTGTATCGACGATGCAAAAATCGCACAATATGACGGCGTGATTATTCTGCACGGCAGTGACACACTTTCATTCACCTCGGCGCTTATCGGCAACGCATATCCAAACGAAAAAATCGTTCTTATCGCCGCCGACAAGCCGCTTGAGGACAAAAAAAGCAACGGAGTCAAAAATTTCAAAACGGCTGTTGAAATAATCAAAAACAAAAAAATATCGCACCCGATGACTGTTTATGACGGAATTTTTGACGCACTTGCAATCACCGGTGCTGATGTTGAGGATAAATTTCGCTCGGTTTTGCCGACTCCGACTCCGCTCGGCAAAAAAATCATTTCCGACAAAAGTATATTGATTGTTAAAGTGTATCCCGGATTTGACGCAAATAATTATAATTTCGCAAACACCGACGGCGTAATTTTCACAATGTATCACAGCGCAACCGTGCCAAACGGCGTAAAAGACGCTTTGAAAATGCTCGACAATCAAAAAATCCCCTACCGATTTGTGACGCACAGGCAAAGCGCGGATTACGAAACGGCAAAGGATTTGGAGAAAATAGAATTTTCAACAACAATTGAAAACGCCTATATATCTTTTATTTTAAAATAAATATTACATTATATATAACCGCATAACCGCACGATATAACAAAATCGCACAGCTCACGCTGTGCGATTTTTCATTATTATTTATTATCAGTTTTTGCTTTCAATAAGCTTGCAATTAACATCAAATGTTTTGATTTTGTTATTTTCAGCCCTTGCGACTGTGAGCTTAATTGTGTCGCCCGGCTTTGATTTTGACAACGCGCTTGTCAAAACATCTACCGAAGTCATTGTTGTTCCGTTAACGGCAACAATCATATCATATTGCTTAACATCGCTGTTTTTAAGGTCAGATTCACTGCTTACGGACTGAATAACGATTGTGCCCTTTGCGTCCTTAAAGCCCTTTGATTCAAGAGCGGACATAATCGAGCTTGCGTTATTGTAATTTTCAAGCGCTACATATTCAATGCCGAGCTTTGCTCTGCCTGCAACATAACCGTTTGCAATAAGCGATTCGGCAGTTGAAATTGCGGTGTCCGACGGAACGGCAAAGCCCATACCCTCATATTCGGTTGAAGCGATTTTTGATGAGTTGATGCCGATGATTTGACCCTGCATATTGAAGAGCGCGCCGCCCGAGTTACCCGGGTTGATGGCTGTATCTGTTTGGATGCACTGATTGTTGTATCCGATTGATGATGAAACCGGAACTTCGAGAGCGGAAACGATACCTGTTGTAACGCTGTTTTTAAATTCAAGTCCGCCCGGGCAGCCGATAGCAACTACCTGCTCGCCTACGGTTACGCTTTCGCTCTTTGCGAATGTTGCCGCCTGTAAACCTGTTGCATTGATTGAAAGCACGCCTATGTCTGTCTGGCTGTCGTAGCCGACCATTGTTGCGTCATATTCCTTATCGTCGTTTGTAGTTACCTTAAATGTTGAGCCGTCAGCGATAACATGGGCACAGGTCATAATATATGTTTTGCCGTTACTTTCGCTCATAATAACGCCGGAGCCTTCGCCCGATTCGGTACTGCCCGAATTTGACGAGCCGTAGCTGTTGAAATAATCAAACGAGTTTTGATTTGTATAAACGCTGATACCTACGCAGGAATCAATTGTCTTTTTAACAACACCTGCAACGGTGAGCGTACCGTCGCTCGATTTTTCAGCGGTTTTTTCACTGTCGGCAACCTTTGCCGATGCCTCGCCTGCGTTTGTGCCCTGTGTTGCGCTTTCGCTTGACGATGAGCCGCCGATTATCGAATTAATGCTCTTTCCGCTGAAAAACAGATAGCCGAAAAGAACAGCCGCAACGATTGCGATGATAAGAATTATCGCAACAGCCTTTTTGCCGCCGTTGCCTTTTTTCCTGTCTTTCTTTTTCTTGCCGTTTTTACCGTCCGACTGTGTGTCTGCATAAACAGAATACTGCGGCTGATTGACTGCGCTGTCATACTGACCGACGAAATAACCGTTATCCTGTGACGGAGCGTTGTATTGATTTTGTTGCGGTGCAACGCCGATAGGCTCTGCATGAACAACCTGCGGCTCGTCGGGAGCAGATACGGGCTGTGACGGTGCAACAGGCTCCGTCGGCTGTGAATCAATCGGTGTTATCGGTGTGAAACCGACATTTTTGTTTGTATCGTCATTGCCGCCTGCGGCATTGGCGTTGTTTTGATTATTAAAATAATCGTCCATTTATATTATCTCCTTTGTTGACGGTTATCTGCCCTTTGGGAGGGTGAACACAAACTCAGCCTGCGTTTTGCTGTCCGAGCGGGCAACAATGTTGCCGCCGTGCATTTCAACCATCATTTTTACTAAATAAAGTCCGAGTCCCGCGCCCTTTGCGTCAAGACTTCTTGACTTATCAACCTTATAAAATCTTTCAAACACTCTTGAAAGCTCGTCGGCGTTAATGCCCTCGCCGCTGTTTTTGATGCTTATCTCAACATAAGCGTTGTGCTCGGTGACATTAACCTCGATATAGCCGTTTTCGTTTGTGAATTTAACGGCGTTGTCAAACAGGTTGTAAATAACCTGATAAATCATATCCGTATCTGCATGCACCTTGTGCGGCTCAAGATTTTCAAGCCCTTTGATTTCGATATTTTTCTTTTCTATTTTTTGTTCAAAGGTGAGCAGGATATGAATAATTTGGTCCGATATATTATAATTTTTCGGCTTCATTTCAAAATCGCCGGATTCAATCTTGCTCATATTAAGCATAGCAACAACAAGGCGCGAAAGTCGTCTTACCTCGTCGCTTACGATTTTTAAATAATAATCCTGCTTTGATTTCGGAATTGTGCCGTCGAGTATGCCGTCGATAAAGCCGGCAATTGATGTCATAGGCGTTTTTAATTCGTGCGAAACATTTGCAACAAACGAACGGCGCGAGTTTTCAAGTTTGTCAAGCGCGTTTGCCATATCGTTAAACGCGTTGCCGAGATCGCTGAGTTCATCGTTTCCGTGGACCTTAACCCTGTATGAGAAATCGCCTACGGCAAATCTTTTTGCCGCCGCACTCATTTGCTGAAGAGGCTTAACCATTTGCCTTGTCAAAATCCACATTGCCGCAAAGCCTACGATAAGACAAATAAGACTTGCGAGGAAAAATGTTTTGATAACATTGTGAACAAGATCGGTTGTGCCTGCCGCAACTATCGCAAAAACAGAGCCGATAATGCGCGTTGAGCTTTCACCGTCTTCGTTATAGGTCGGCGCGGTTATCGCCGTGCCCACAACATAGCACTGCTCGCCGTTTATCACTGTTCGCGTGACAGCGGTTTTATTTTCGTAAACGCTTTGAATAAGGCTGTCGCCGATTTGGTAGCGGCTGTGCTTGCGGCATGTCATCGTTTGTGAATAGTAGCCTGTCAATCCCGTTTGCTCTTTGCAAAGAATAACCTGACCGCCGGTGTCGCAAACAAAAATATCAGCATCAATACAGTTTGAAACAAACTTCATCGACTCGCAAACAGCCGCCTTTTCCGATGAATAGCGGCTGTTCATATTGTTTACAATCAGCGTTGATGAAATGTTGTTTGCAATGCTTTTTGTGTTTTCTTCAAGAAGCTGTGTTTTTTCGTTGAGCGAATATGTGTTGACAAGCACGATAAGCGTTGTGCCCAGCGCCATAAATATGACAAGGAAAATGCACGAAAACAGCACGAAATATTTGAAAAATATGTTCTGACGCCTTGCTTTCGTTTTTTTAGGTGCAGTCATTGAATTTTTCCTTTGCTTATTCCTTGGTTTCAAACTTATAGCCTACGCCCCAAACGGTTTTAAGTGCCCATTTGTCCGAAACACCCTCGAGTTTTTCACGGAGCCTTTTGACATGAACATCAACCGTTCTCGAGTCGCCGTAGTAATCAAATCCCCAAACCTCGTCAAGAAGCTGGTCGCGGGTGTAAACTCTGTTCGGATTTGACGCAAAGTGATAGATAAGTTCGAGTTCTTTCGGCGGCGTGTCAACGGGAACGCCCTTTACTTTCATTTCATAATTTGTGATATTGATTTCAAGATTATCGTATACAACGATTTTCTTTTGATTGTCCTGATTTTCGGCGTCGCCCTTTGTTCTTCTGAGAACAGCCTTAACGCGCGCCATAACCTCCTTTGCATCAAACGGCTTAACTACATAGTCATCTGCGCCGAGTTCCAAACCGAGCACCTTGTCAAAGGTTTCACCCTTTGCGGTGAGCATAATAATCGGTGCCGAGGAGGTTTTTCTGATTTCACGGCAAACCTGCCAGCCGTCCATTTTAGGAAGCATAATGTCAAGCAAAACCAAATCGGGCGATTTTGCCTGGAATGTATTAACAGCCTCTTGTCCGTCATTTGCGGTGAAAACGGTGTAACCCTCGTTTTCAAGATAAAGCTTTAAAAGCTCGCAGATGTTAAGGTCGTCATCCACTACAAGAATTTTATTAGCCATAGTTTCGTCCTTTCTCAATGACTTTTGCCATTGTTAGCATATTAGCATTTGTTTTTGTTCATAATTTGTATTTTGGGTAAACAAAATTTTAAAATTTTGAACATTCGGTTAATAGAAATTGTTTATTTTTTTACCATTCAATTCCTCTTTTTATACAGCCCTCGACATAATCAATAAACTGCTTTGCGCACCTCGGCGATCTGCCGCCGCGGCGCCTTGCCCATTGGTCTGCCGCCTCAAGAAATCTGTCCATATCAACATCAAGCCCTCTGTCGACGGCGATTTTTTCAGCAATGTCGAGATAATCCTTTTTGTCGGGATTCATAAATGTTACAGACAAACCGAATCTGTCGGAGAGCGAAAGTTCCTCCTGCAATGTGTCGCTTCTGTTGACATCGTTTTCTCTGTCGGAGAAATTCTCTTTGATTAAATGCCTGCGGTTTGAGGTAGCATATATAATAGTATTGCTTTGTCTGCCCGAAAGCGAGCCTTCGAGCGCCGCCTTAAGTTCACCAAACGAATCGTCGTGCGAATCAAAGCTTAAATCGTCAATGTATATAATAAATTTCATCGGGCTGTCGCCGATAAGTTCTCTTATAACGGTGAGGTCGTTAATATCGCCCTTCGAAATTTCAATCATTCTGAGTCCGCTGTTTCTGTATTCGTTCAAAATCGCGTGAATGGTTGAGCTTTTGCCGGTGCCTCTGTCGCCGTAAAGCAAAACATTATTTGACGGATAGCCGTCAAGAAATGCAATCGTGTTGTCGAGCACCTGTTTTCTCTGCTTTTCGTAATTTTTCAAATCGGTAAGCTTAATCGGGTCGAGCGTTGTAATCGGCGAAAGCTTTTGGTCTCTCCACGAAAAAGCGGCATATTTTGCATACATACCGTAGCCGTTGGATTTGTGAAATGAAACAAGCCCGTCAACCTGCTCCGACCAATCGTGAGTGAGCGGCAGCATTGCGGTGCCGGTTGCCCAGCGGGGCATTGTCCACAAAACCTCGCGAATATCTTCGTCCTCCACTGCGGAAAGAATGTCCTCCGGTGTGATTGACGCTATATCCTCGAGTTTTTTCAAATCGCTTTGAACGCCGTCGACAATACTTTTTTCAAGCTTGTCGGCGTCTCCTGCGGCGGCTGTTTTTGTGAAAACATTGTCGGCAGTCAAAATAAGTTTTGAAACATAATGCTTAAGCGACTCGTGAGTAGAAAGGGTGTTGAAAAACTCCGCCTGCTTTTCAAGCACCTCTTCGCTGTCGAGCGAATTTAACAAATTGAGCAGTGCGCTTACAACGCTGTCCTGCTTAAAATCATAGATACATAACGATTCGATATAATATTTAATTTTCGTTGCTTTTTTCATAATACATATACTTTCCTTATTTATTATGCTTTAATTTTATAACATTTTATACCATTTTACAAGTTGATAGGCAAAATTTGATTAATATGCACAATATAAAGCTTCGCTAAACAGATAAAATCATCAATATGTTGTAAGATGTCCGACAACTCATTGACTTTGTTTGTTTATTGTGATATGATGTTTAACAAGAAAAGCAAAAGATTATTTTCAACTCGAAAGGCGAAACAATGGCAAAAAAGAGTATGCTTGCCGACAGCACGGCACAAAAAATAAAATCAATGATCGAGGGCGGCGATTTTTCGGTCGGTGACAAACTGCCGAACGAAAACGATTTTGCGTCGCAGCTCGGCGTTAGCCGTTCAACCCTGCGCGAGGCAATCAGAACGCTGACCGCAAGCGGAATGCTTGAAATAAAGCGCGGCAAGGGCACCTTTGTTACCGCAAACACAATCATCGAATCAAGCGACATCGCCGAAATATCATCAGGACTTGACGACCTGTTTGAAATGAGGCTTATGTTCGAGCCGGATTGCGCTTATTATGCGGCTTTGAGAGCAACCGACGATGAGATTGAAACCATATGCAAATACGGCGAAGCGATTGAAAAAAAGATACTCAGCGGCGAGGACAGAACATACGAAGAACAGAAATTCCACGAGAGCATCGCAAACGCCACTCACAATTCTTTTGTAAAGCAATTTATGCCGGTTATTTTCAACGCAATCAAAAAGGGCGTGATCGTTATGCAAAAAAACCGGGATGTCAACAAAGACAATCTTAACGATGACAGGCTGATTATGGATTTTTTGAAGCAAAGAAACGCCGACGGCGCACGCACGGCAATGCGTTTGCACATAATTCACGCAATGGAAGGATTATAAAAAATCAAAAATTTCAAATTTGCTATTGACATAGGACAACTTGCGCTATATAATGTCAATTGTAAACAAATTCAGCAAGTCATCGGACAACGCGGCGGCTTGCAAAAATCAATAAATATCATTTCGGAGGTATACAGAAATGGCAGAAGCTAAAATTTTCTATGAATCAGATTGTAACCTCAGCGTTCTTGACGGCAAAACAGTTGCTATCATCGGCTTTGGTTCACAGGGTCACGCACACGCTCTCAATCTTCACGAAAGCGGCGTTGATGTAGTAGTAGGTCTTTATGAAGGCTCAAAATCTTGGAGCAAGGTTGAAAACCTCGGCTTAAAGGTTATGACAACAGCAGAGGCAGTTAAGGCTGCCGACATCATCATGGTTCTTACTCCTGATGAGAAGCAAGCTGCAATTTACAAGAACGACATCGAGCCGAACCTCACAGAGGGCAAGGCACTTGCATTTGCACACGGCTTTAACATTCACTTCAAACAAATCGTTCCCCCGGCAAATGTTGATGTATTCATGATCGCTCCTAAGGCTCCGGGTCACACAGTTCGTTCAGAGTACAAAGAGGGCAAAGGCACACCTTGTCTTGTTGCTGTATATCAAGATGCTACAGGTCACTGCCAAGACATCGCTCTTGCTTACGGCGCAGGCATCGGCGGCGCTCGTGCAGCTCTTCTTGAAACAACATTCAAGTGCGAAACAGAAACAGACCTCTTCGGTGAGCAGGCTGTTCTTTGCGGCGGCGTAACAGCTCTTATGAAGGCAGGTTTTGAAACACTTGTTGAGGCAGGTTATGACCCGAGAAACGCTTATTTCGAGTGCATTCACGAAATGAAGCTTATCGTAGACCTTATCTATGCAGGCGGCTTCAAGGAAATGAGATATTCAATCTCAAACACTGCAGAGTTCGGTGACTACGAGACAGGTAAGAGACTTGTTACAGAAGATACTAAGAAGGAAATGAAGAAGATTCTTGAAGAAATTCAAGACGGTACATTTGCTTCCAAGTTCATCACAGAGGCTAACAACGGCTGGGCACACTTCAAGGCTAAGAGAGCTATCGAAGCTAACCATCAGCTTGAAAAAGTCGGCGAAGGCATCCGTGCTATGTATAGCTGGAACGGCGACGACAAATATGCTGAGAAATAATTTCAAAGGCAATAATAAACCACGCAGTGCGAACACACTGCGTGGTTTTGTTTTACTATGATTATATAAATATCATACAAAAAAGCGCAATTCTGTTGTTTGCAGAATTGCGCTTTAAATATTTATGCCGTAATTATTTGGCGAGAGTTTTTTTGATGCAATCGAGTGTTTCGTCGGAAATGACATGCTCGATTTTGCAGGCATCCTGCGCCGCAGTTTCCTCGCTGACGCCCATTTTTACAAGCATTTCGGTGAGGACGGTATGCCTTTCGTAAATCTTTTTGGCAACCTCGGTGCCTGCATCGGTCAGTTCCAAAAAGCCGTTTGCATCGACAGTGAGATAGCCGCCCTGCTTCAAAATGCCGACTCCCCTGCTGACGCTCGGCTTTGAAAAGCCCATATATTCGGCAACATCGACTGACCTTACCTCGGGGCTTTTTTTATTTAATACATATATGGTTTCGAGATACATCTCGCCGGATTCGTGCATTTCGTGCATTAAATTATCCTCCAATAAAATATGGGGTGCCGAACCGAGCCGCTTTTGGCGCAGTTAGTTTCGGCTACCTAAATATAGTATCATACAACGGCTTTTTTTGCAAGCGAAAGTGATATTGATTTATTAAATTTTAACACATCGTAAATTATTCAATCATCGGTTGTATTTATATTAAAATTAATGTATAATAATTTTAATTATAAATATAGAAATCGGTTGAATATGAAAATTTTAGCAATAGGCGACATTGTTTCAAAACAAGGTTGCGAATATTTAAGGCAAAAGCTGCCTGCGCTCAAAAAGGAATACGACGCGGACATTGTAATCGCCAACGGCGAAAACTCGGCTGTCGGCAACGGAATATTGCCGCAAAGCGCAAAATATATTTTTGACAGCGGCGTTGATGTAATAACGCTTGGGAATCACGCCCTCAGGCGACAGGAAATTTATGATTATCTTGACGAAAACGAATTTATAATTCGCCCGGCAAACTTTCACTCCTCCGCTCCCGGCAGTGGCGTTGCGATTGTTGACAAGGGATATTGCCGTGTCGGTGTAATCAATCTTCAGGGCACGATTTTTCTTGACAACAACAAAAATCCGTTTGACACGATTGACGGGGAAATCAAAAAACTCAATGACGACGGAATAAACATCATTCTTGTTGATTTTCACGCAGAGGCAACAAGCGAAAAGCGCGGAATGGGATTTTATACCGACGGCAGAATATCGGCACTTTTCGGCACGCACACGCATGTGCAGACTTCGGACAATCAGATTTTGCCCGGCGGCACGGGATATATCACCGATTTGGGAATGACCGGACCGTACCATTCCGTTTTGGGTGTAACGCCCGATGCGGCAATTAAAAAAATGAGAACAAATTTGCCGGTCAGATTTACGAATGAAGACGGTCCGTGCACGCTCGAGGGTTGTTTTTTTGAAATTGACAACAAAAGCGGCAAGGCCGTGCATACAGAAAGGTTCAGAAAATGAATAAAAGGCTCTTGTGCATCATCACGGCGGCAGTTTTGATTGTGAGTGTTTTTTCATCCTGCTCCGCCGTTAATAAAAATGCGAGCGAACACAAACTTGTGACGCAAAGCTCGACAAAATTTGTTGAGGACAGCACCAATTTTAAGTTGAGCTATTCTCAATCCGACTCGCTCAACCCATATAAATCCGAAACACTCAACAACCAAATATTGCAGGAACTTGTTTTTGACTCGCTTTTCACCGTTGACGAAAACTACGATGTTCAGCCGTCAGTTGCGACAAGCTATGCGTACACAAACAGCAAAACGCTTGTGGCAACAATACCGAGCGGTCTTAAGTTCTCGGACGGAAGCGACCTCACGGCATCAAGCGTTGTGTACTCGTTTAATCAGGCAAAAAGCTCGCCGCACTGGAAAAACAGCCTTGACTGCATTTCATCGGCAAGCGAGCAGAGCGCAACAGAAGTCAAATTCAACCTGAAATATGAAAATCCGAATGCGCAAAATTTGCTGACATTTGCAATATCAAACGGTAAAACAGACAAAAGCGGCTACACAATCGGCTCCGGCAGATATAAATTTGCAGAGGGCGGCGGTGAAGTTTATCTCGAGGTAAACAAGCAACACCAAAACTTTAAGCCGCATATTGTAAAGATTCTTCTTATCAATGTAACCGCAGAGGAATCAATTGAAAACGCGGTTAACATCGGCAACATAAGCTATGCGTTTCGCGATCTTTCGTCGGGTAACAAAAAAAGGCTTCAATGCAATAAAAAATCGGTTGTACTCAACAACCTTATTTATATCGGAGTCAACAACAAAAGCGGTATAACATCAAACCAATATATACGCACGGCAATATCGCTTGCCGCAAGCAGAGAAACATTTGTAAAAAGCTCTTATCAAAGCTACGCAAAAGCGGCGACATCGGTATTTAATCCGTCGTCAAAAATGGGCAAGGCAACATCCGTGTTTGACGCCAAGGCAGACACGGCAGGCGCAAAGCAGGCAATCGCCCAAAGCGGATACAGCCCAAATCAATTGAAACTGTCGATTTTAGTCAACAACAACGCCGCAAAGCAATCGGTTGCAACGCTTTTAAAGCAGCAGCTTGAGGCGGTGGGATTTTCCGTCAGCATTGACTCGGAAAACGCCAAAAATTTCAACACAAAGGTTTCGGCAAACAATTTTGATATTTATATAGGCGAAACAAAAGTTTCTGCAGATATGAATTTATACACATTCTTTTCCGAAAAGGGCACAACGCACTACGGCATTGATTTGTCGAAATCGAAAACGGCAAAATCATACGAAAGCTATATGAAGGGCGATTGTGAAATAGGAAAATTCGTTATCGACTTTTCGGAGGAAATGCCGTTTATACCGCTTGTTTACAGACAAGGTATGATTTGCTATTCGCGCCTCATTCAGGGCGATATGCAGGGATACGGCACAAATTATTTTTCAAACATAGAAGATTGGTACTTTAATTAAGGAGGAACCTGTATGATAAAATATGAAAACCAAAACGGGTATATCGAAATAACAAACAACTATTTCTCAAACCTCGTCGGAAATGCGGCTCAAAGCTGCTTCGGCGTTACAAGAATGGTTAACCCAAACCCGTACCAAAGCATTAAATCCGTTATCAAAAGCAAAGTTGAAAACGAAAATCACACGCAAGGCGTTATAGTTAAAAGCATCAACGGCTCGCTTGTGGTTGACCTCCATATTGCAGTATCATACGGAGTTAATATCAGCGCTATAACAGACAGCATTATAAACAAGGTTAGATACACTGTCGAGTCGGCAACCGACCTCAATGTGTCAAAGGTCAATGTTCATGTTGACGAACTTAACTAATCGGAGGGCATTGATTATATGATAACAGGACTGATGTTTAAAAACGGCATTATTTCAGCCGCCAACAATATTTCAAACAGCAGACAGGCAGTTGATGCGCTCAACATTTTCCCGGTTCCCGACGGCGACACCGGCACTAATATGTCGATGACAATAAACGCTGCGGCGGCAGATATTGCCGCAATGCCGGAGAACAGTTCGCTCGGCGAAGTTTCAAAAAGAACGGCATCTGCGCTTTTGAGAGGTGCAAGAGGAAACTCGGGCGTTATCCTTTCGCTTATTTTCAGAGGAATGTCAAAGGCATTCAAGGGCCTTGACGAGGCAGGCTCAAAGGATGTTGCAAAGGCATTCAGAATGGGATGCGACGCGGCATACAAAGCCGTTATGAAACCGACCGAGGGCACGATTTTAACGGTTGTTCGCAAGGCTGCGGAGGCTGCCGAAGAAATCGCAGATATTCAGGACGAGCCGCTTGAGGTTTGCTTTGCGGCATTGCAGGCGGCAAAACAGGCGCTTGCAAAAACACCGGAACAACTGCCCGTACTTAAAAAGGCCGGCGTTGTTGACGCAGGCGGTCAGGGCCTTGTTTTGATTTTTGAGGGAATACAAAGCGTTTTTGAAAACAACGCTATCGTTCAGCCGATTGACGGCGAGAAAAAGGAAGAAAAGCAAAGCGACAAAAGCACAGTTGCCGCCGCAGACGAGGAAATCAAATTCGGCTATTGCAGTGAATTTTTGATTGAAAAAGAAAAAAGCGCAGGAGAAAAGGACCCGCTTAAGCTCCGTGCTTATCTTGAATCAATCGGCGACTGTGTTGTGGTTGTTGATGACAATGATATTATCAAGGTTCATGTTCACTCAAATTGCCCGGGCGATGTAATTCAATCCGCTCTCAAATACGGTCAGCTTATCAATATCAAAATCGACAATATGCGCTATCAGCACAGAAATGCCGACGAGGGCAAAAAGGCAGACGAAGCAAAAATCGCAGAGCCGGAAAACGAATACGGCTTTGTTGCGGTTTGCGCAGGCGAGGGTTTGCAGGGCTTATTTACCGACCTCGGCGCAGATGTTGTTGTCAGCGGCGGACAGACAATGAATCCGTCAACAGACAATATTTTAAACGCAATCAATCAAACTCCGGCAAAAACGGTATTTGTTTTGCCGAACAATAAGAATATTATTATGGCGGCTCAACAGGCAGTTCCGCTTGCAAAAGACAGAACGGTTATCGTTTTGCAGACAAAAACAATTCCGCAGGGAATTTCGGCGATGTTGAGCTTTGACGAAACACAGGACGCACAGGCAAACGAGGAGGCAATGACCGAGGCGGCAGGAGCAGTCGAAACAGGCCAGGTAACATTTGCCGCACGCGACAGCGAGGTTGACGGAAAGCCAATCAAGCAGGGTCAGATGATGGGAATGGCAAACGGCGCAATCAAATTTATCGGCGACGATAAGGAACAAATTGCATTTGAAACCGCCGAAAGCATGATTGACACCTCAGTTCACTCTCTTGTCACAATCATATTCGGTGAGGGTGCCGACGAAAGCGGCGCGCAAGCCGTTGAGCAAAAGCTCGGCGAAAAATTCGGCAGTGACATTGAAATAAGCATTGTTGACGGCGGTCAACCGGTTTATTACTATATCATTTCGGTGGAATAAAATGGATTACAGCGAGTTAAACATTCAATATATCAAGGGCGTCGGCGAAAAAAGAGCCGCGCTGTTTAACAAGCTCGGAATAAATACCGTAAACGATTTAATTCACTACTACCCGAGAAAATATGAGGATTGGAGCAACACCGTTTCGGTAATCGAGGCGGATATTGACACGCCCGTATTTATAAAGGCGACAATGATTACGCCCGTTAAGGAATCCATGATACGAAAAGGGCTGACGCTTTATAAATGCAATTTTACCGACGGTGAAACCGTTATCCATGTAACGATTTTCAACAACAAATACCTTGCAAAATCGCTGAGAACATTTGACGATTATGTTCTATACGGCAAGGTTGAAAAAAGCTTTACTGCGGCAAATATGAATTCGCCGCAAATTGAGCCGGCGCAAAGCGCGACCGGCATACACCCAATTTATCCCGCAACGGACAAGCTGAACTCTCGCGCGATAGCAAAAACCGTCAAGACGGCACTTGAAAAAATCGGCAAGGTTGAGGAAACACTGCCCGACGGTGTGTTGAAAAAATACAACCTTTGTCCGCTTGACAGCGCAATAAGGCAAATTCATTTCCCCGACAGCCGTGAAGACATAGAAATTGCACGAAAAAGGTTGATTTTTGAGGAACTTTTGACTCTGCAAATCGGGCTGATGAAACTCAAAGACAAAAAAGAAACAACAAACAACTATAAAATCAAAACCGATTTTACAAACGAATTCTTGACTGCACTGCCGTTCAAACCGACCGGCGCACAGTCGAGAGCGATTGCCGACTGCATTGCCGATATGAAAAGCGAACGCTCGATGAACAGGCTTATTCAGGGCGATGTGGGCTCGGGCAAAACGGCTGTTGCCGCCGCAGTTATTTACACGGCGGTTAAAAACGGATTTCAGGCAGCAATGATGGCGCCGACGGAAATACTTGCGGCACAGCATTTTGAATCGCTGACAAAGCTTTTTGAGGGCACTGATATAAAAATCGCACTCCTCACCGGCTCAACAAAAGCCAAGGAAAAGCGCGAAATAAAGCAAGGTTTGATTGACGGCACGATTGATTTTGCCGTCGGAACGCACGCTTTGATACAAAATGATGTTGAGTTTAAAAGCCTTGCACTCGTTGTAACTGACGAGCAACACCGATTCGGCGTTGAACAGCGTGCGAGCCTTGCAATGAAGGGCAGTGACCCGCATATGCTTGTTATGAGCGCCACACCGATACCAAGAACGCTCGGCTTAATCATTTACGGTGATCTCGACATAAGCGTACTTGACGAATTACCGCCTGGCAGACAGACAATTCGCACGGATGTTGTCAACTCCGCATATCACCAAAGAATATATAAATTCATCAAAAAGGCGATTGACGAGGGACATCAGGCGTATATTGTATGCTCGCTTGTCGAGGAGGGCGAAAACGACCTTATCCCTGCGACGGAATACGCCGAAAATCTTTCAAACGGTGTTTTTAAGGGCTACAATCTCGGCTTGCTCCACGGTAAAATGAAGCCGAAAGAAAAAGAAAATGTTATGAATGCCTTTGCGCGCGGCGATGTTGACATTCTTGTGTCGACAACCGTTGTCGAGGTTGGTGTCGATGTGCCTAACGCAACAATAATGCTGATTGAAAATGCAGACAGATTCGGTCTGTCACAGTTGCACCAATTGAGAGGGCGCGTCGGCAGAGGTAAAGCGAAGTCATACTGCATACTTGTATCGGACAATAAAAGTGAGAGCACAAAAGAGCGCTTGCAGGTTATGAAAAACAACGCCGACGGCTTTAAAATCGCCGACTATGACCTGAAGGTGCGCGGACCGGGTGACTTTTTCGGAAAAAGGCAGCACGGCTTGCCGAATTTGGGAATAGCAGATTTGCTTGAAAACACCGAAACACTTGAGCAGTGCCGCGAATGCGCAAGGGATATAATCAAAAATGACAGAAATCTCGACTCCCTCCCTGCTCTGTGCAATCAGATAAACAATATGTTTAGAAAAACAGAATATTGAATAAAACAAAAACCGCAGTGCGTGGCACAAAGCCTTTGCATTGCGGTTTATTTTATTTAATCATTGTGTAAATAATTTTGAAAACTCCGATTCACCGCTTGTTTCAAGTGATTTCGCGATTGAATAAACGGCTGTCGGCGCTGTTTTGCCGGTGGGCAAAAAATCCTCTGCGTTATATGTTTGCTCTCCGTCGGAAACACAAACAATTGTGAGTTTAAGCTCGGCAGAATTGATTTCAAAATTATATACTATTTTTTCCTTGCCTGCGGTAATTGTAATTTTATCACCGTCGATTATGTAAGATGACGAGTCTTTTTTATCCGCCTCAAGCGTTGCCTTTGTTTCGGAAAAAGCAACGGCAGAGGGATAAAATTGCCTGAAATCATCGTCAACGCCGCTGTAATCGGTTTGCCAGGTGTGATAAAAAAGCGAATGGTCAACGCTTTGCTCGGTGACAGTGCTTTTCACTGCGCCCTCACTGCCCTTGCCTTTAGTTGAGACGGCGCCGCTTGCAAAAAGCGTGGCAATTACAACAGCGGCAATTGCAATAACAGCTATTGCAATTTTTTTGCCTTTCATAAAGTTCCCCCTATTGTCAATACTGAATATATTTTATCATTTTATACTATATATTGTCAACAGAAGTAACAAGATTGTTATTTTTCAATATATGTTGTGGCTGGTGACTGCTATCTTATAGCATCCTTAATTGATTTAACATAGTCATAAACCTTGTCGGGAGCATCTTTGCCGTATTGCTCGATAATTTTTACAATCGCCGAGCCTACAATTACGCCATCGGAAACGGCGGCATATTTTTTTGCCTGCTCGGGTGTGCTGATGCCAAAGCCGATTGCAACAGGAATGTCGGTAACCTCTTTAACAGCGGCGGTGATTGATTCAAGGTCGGTTTTGATTTCGCTTCTCACGCCCGTTACGCCGAGCGATGAAACGGCATAAACAAATCCCTCGGCATCGGCGGCAATCATCTTGATTCTCTCCTCGCTTGTAGGTGCGATGAGTGAAACCACTTCAATACCGTAATTTTTCGCAACGCTTTGAAGTTCGCCCTTTTCCTCATAAGGCAAATCGGGGATAATAACGCCGCAAATACCTACTTCCTTTGCGCGTGTCAAAAATCTGTCATATCCGTACTTGAAAAGGACATTGAGATATGTCATAAACACCATCGGAATATCAACATCATTCTTAATTTCGTCAATCATTTGAAAAACATCGTCTGTTGTGACATTGTTTTTAAGCGCACGAATATTTGCATTTTGAATAACCGGGCCCTCGGCAATAGGGTCAGAGAACGGAATACCGATTTCAACAAGGTCGCAGCCTGCCTGAGCCGCTTTTTTGATAATTTTTTTAGTTGTATCAAGGTCGGGGTCGCCGGCTGTCAAAAAGCCGATGAACGCCTTGCCGTTTTTGAATGCGTCTGCAATTTTTTTACTCATGTAAATCAATCCCCCTATATCTTGCGATTGCGGCAACATCCTTGTCGCCTCTGCCCGAAAGGCAGCAAATGATAACATCGTCCTTGCTCATTGTCGGCGCAATTTTCATAAGATGCGCAACGGCGTGAGCAGACTCAATGGCACAAATAATGCCCTCTGTTTTTGCAATATATTCAAATGCCGCAACTGCCTCGTCATCGGTAACAGGCACATATTCGGCTCTGCCTATATCCTTGAGATAAGCATGCTCCGGACCTACGCCCGGATAATCAAGACCTGCCGAAATTGAATAAACAGGTGCAATTTGACCGTATTCGTTTTGGCAGAAATACGATTTCATTCCGTGGAAAACACCGAGTGAACCGGTAGCCATTGTTGCGGCTGTTTCGCCGGTGTCAACACCCCTGCCTGCCGCTTCACAGCCGATAAGGCGAACATCCTTGTCATCAATAAAGTTATAAAACATGCCCATAGCGTTTGAGCCGCCGCCTACGCAAGCCATAACAGCCGTCGGGAGCTTGCCCTCGATTTCGAGAATCTGCTCTCTCGCCTCTTTTGAAATTACTGATTGAAAATCGCGAACAATCATAGGATACGGGTGCGGGCCCATTACCGAGCCGATAACATAAAGTGTATCATCGATTCGTGTTGTCCACTCCTTAAACGCATCGTTAACAGCGTCTTTAAGCGTCATTGTGCCGGTTGTAACCGGGTGAACCTTTGCGCCCAAAAGTTCCATTCTGTAACAGTTGAGTGCCTGGCGCTCGGTATCAACCTTGCCCATAAATATTTCACATTCAAGCCCCATAAGAGCCGCCGCAGTTGCCGTTGCAACACCGTGCTGTCCTGCGCCTGTTTCGGCAATAACTCGGGTTTTGCCCATTCTCTTTGCCAAAAGACACTGACCGAGAACATTGTTGATTTTGTGCGCGCCCGTGTGGTTTAAATCCTCACGCTTGAAATAAATTTTTGCGCCGCCCAAATCCTTTGTCATATTTTCGGCATAATAAAGCAGCGACGGTCTGCCTGCGTATTCCTTAAAGAGCTTGTCAAGCTCGGCATTAAATTCGGGGTCATTTTTATAATGCTCATACGCTTTTTCAAGATTGTGTATTTCATGCATCAGTGTTTCGGGGATATATTGTCCGCCGTGAATTCCGTATCGTCCGTTATTCATCAGTTGTGCTCCTAACTAAATAGATTACTTCTTTTATTTTATTAAAATCCTTAACGCCGTTTGTTTCGACCGATGATGACAAGTCTACCACATCGGGGGAGTATTTTGCAAGCGCCAAAGGAATATTTTGTGTTGTGAGTCCGCCGGCAAGAAAAAACGGCATATCCGTTTTCGGTATTTTTTGCCAATCAAACGCCTTGCCTGTGCCCGTTCCGCTGTCGAAGAGAAAATAATCGACACAGTGCTTGTATTCGTTGATTTTATCAAAATCGCACGGCTTCAGTGCCTTTATAACCGGAAGTGTGATTTGCTCGGCATATTGCGGCGATTCGCCGCCGTGGAGCTGAACAAAATCAATCAGCCCCGAGTCTGTGAATTTTTCAATGCTTTCAAGCGGCTCGTTAACAAACACGCCGACCGACGAAATATCGTCGCTTAAATTCCTGCGAAGCGATTTGAAAGTGTCAAAATCAATACTGCGCCGAAAGCCCGGAGACAGAATAAAACCGACAAAATCGGGCTTCAGCTCATTGACATACTCAATGTCCTCCGTTCGGCGCAAGCCGCAAATTTTAATTTTTGCCATAAAGCAATTCCTCAAGCGTTGCCTTTTTATCATCACTGCGCATAAGCGTTTCGCCTATCAAAACGGCATTTGTGTGATTTTTTTGCAACACTTCAATATCCTTGTGTGTCTTTATTCCGCTTTCGGAAACGAACAAAACATCGCTTGGTATCATTTGGCGATAGCGACTTGAATTGTTCACATCGACCGAAAAATCCTTTAAATTTCTGTTGTTTACGCCGATTATGCGAGCACCTGCCGCAAGTGCGGAATCGACCTCCGCCTCATCGTGCGCCTCAACAAGAGCAGACATTCCGAGTGAGTCACAAATTTTGATATACTCACAAATCGTGTCGGTGTCGAGCAGTGCGCAAATCAAAAGGACTGCCGACGCGCCGAGCGTTTTTGCCTCATATATCTGATAGTCGCAAACGGTGAAATCCTTTCGCAAAACGGGAATTGAAACCGTGCCTGCGATTTCTCTCAAATATTCGTCGCTGCCCATAAACCATTTCGGCTCGGTCAGGCACGATATAGCCGCCGCGCCTGCCGCCTCATATTCCCTTGCTATTTCGAGATATGGAAAATCCTCGGCAATTACGCCTTTTGACGGCGACGCCTTTTTAACCTCGCAAATAAACGAAATTCCGTCGGCAGCAAGTGCCTTTTCAAACTCAAATCCGCCCTTCTGCATCGCAAGCGCACGCACCTTGACCTCCGACAGCGGCGTTTGCGAAATAATTTTTTCGTATCTTTCTGCCGTATGCTGTGCAATTGTGTTTAAAATTGTAGCCATAAAAATTACCGCCGTTTACTGCTCGTTTGTAGTTTTGATAAAGCCGTTGAGAACATCCATACCCTTGCCGGATGCCATAACCTCCTGCGCCTCCTTAACTGCGTCTTGGAGTGAAATTCCATCGCGGTCAACATAAATGCATGCGCCGGCGTTGAGTGCAACGGCAGTTTTTTGAGCCGATGTGCCCTCGCCGCGAAGAATCGCCTTTGTAATTTCGGCATTCTCCTCGGGTGTGCCGCCTGCCAAAGCCTCTTTAGGCACTCTCTCAAAGCCGAAGTCCTCCGGTTTGATTGTGTAGTATTTAATATCGTTTCCGCGCACCTCGGCAACCTTTGTTTCGCCGCATGCGCTGATTTCGTCAAGCTTATCCATGCCGTAAACAACCATTGCGTCGTGTACGCCGAGTTTGATTAAAGCCTTTGCAATTTTTTCAACATATTCCTCGCAGAAAACACCGAGGAGCATTCTGTCGGCATGACCCGGATTTGTAAGAGGACCGAGAATGTTGAATACGGTGCGAATACCGATTTCCTTGCGAACAGGGCCTACAAAACGCATTGCGCTGTGATATTTTTGCGCAAAGAAGAAAACGATTTTGTTTTCCTTAAGCGATTTTCTCATAACCTCGGGTTCGCAGTCGATTTTAACGCCGAGTGCCTCAAGGCAGTCTGCAGTGCCCGATTTTGACGATGCCGCTCTGTTTCCGTGCTTAGCGATTGTAACGCCTGCCGCAGCGGCAACAAGACCTGCTGTTGTTGAAATGTTAAACGAGTTTGAGCCGTCGCCGCCTGTGCCGACAACATCGAGTGCGTGGCATCCGAGTTCAAACGGAACAGCCTTTGAGCGCATGCCATCTGCCGCACCTGCGATTTCGTCCTCTGTTTCGCCTTTCATTGCAAGGGCGGTCAAAAATGCGGAGGTGACAACCTGCGACACATTGCCGCTCATAATTTCGTCAACCGCTGTTTTTGCCTCGTCATATGTCAAATCCTGCTTTGCCGCAACTTTTTTAAGTAATTGTTCAATCATTTGTACTGCCTCCTAAAAAATTTTTGATTATTGCTCTGCCGTCGGGCGTCATTATTGATTCCGGGTGGAACTGAACGCCCCAGATATTTTTTTCTTTGTGCTTAACCGCCATTATTTCGCCGTCATCCGTTTTGGCGATAACCTTTAGGCATTCGGGCATTGTCGCATCGTCTGCCGCAAGGGAATGATAGCGGGCAACCTTGATTTCATCGGGCAAGCCCTTAAACAATGTGTCTGTGTTATCTATTTTGCAAACGCTTTGTTTGCCGTGCATAAGCTGTTTTGCGTATGTAACCGTTGCGCCGTATGCCGTGCAAATCGACTGATGCCCCAGGCAAACGCCGAGGATTTTTGACTCGTTGCCAAGCTCTTTCGCAACATCTATGCAAACGCCTGCGTCCTCCGGTCGCTTCGGTCCGGGCGACAAAATTATATATTCGGGTGCGAGCGCCTTAATCTCGTCAACCGTCATTTCATCGTTTCTGATAACCTTAATATCGGGGTTTATTTCGCCGATAAGCTGATAAAGATTGTATGAAAAGGAGTCGTAATTATCAATTAACAAAATCATTTTGTTTCCTCCTTTGATGACTGCATAATTGCGCTGACAACCGCCTGAGCCTTGTTGATACACTCGCGGTGCTCTTTTTCGGGGTCGGAGTCGGCAACTATTCCTGCGCCCGAACGAATGAAAACATTGCCCTTTTTCTTGTATGCAATTCTGATTGCAATGCAGGTGTCAAGATTTCCGGTAAAATCTATATATCCGATTGCGCCGCCGTAAATTCCGCGCTTATTGTTTTCAAGCTCGTTGATAATTTGCATTGCGCGAATTTTCGGTGCGCCCGAAAGTGTGCCTGCCGGAAGAACGGCGTCTACAGCGTCAAGTGCCGTTTTGTCATCGCGGATTTCGCCTACAACCGTTGAGCCGATATGCATAACATGGCTGAATTTCAACACATTGTGATAATTTTGCACCTTGACCGTGCCGAACTTGCTGATTTTGCCCAAATCGTTTCTGCCGAGGTCAACAAGCATATTGTGCTCGGCAAGCTCCTTTTCATCTTTCAAAAGTCCTTCTTCAAGCTCGCTGTCCTCCTGCGGTGTTTTGCCGCGCGGTCTTGTGCCGGCAAGCGGATATGTGTAAAGTCTGCCGTCCTGGAGTTTAACAAGTGTTTCGGGTGATGCGCCGGCAATCTCAATATCGTTTGACGAGAAATAAAACATATACGGCGACGGATTGAGTTTCCTCAATGTTTCATACGGCTTGAAAAGCGAGCCGTCCATTTTTGCCTGCATTCTGTTTGAAAGCACAACCTGGAAAATATCGCCCTCGCGAATATAATGCTTTGCGGTGTTGACCATATCGGCATACTGCTCGGCATTGAACAGCGGCTCGAATTCGCTTTTAAGCACCGGAAGCTCAGGCTCGACTATCGGCGACTGTTCGATTATTCTAAGCATTATTTCAAGCTGTTTAACAGCCGATTGATAGTTTTGCTCAAAATTATCCGTTTGAAAATTGACGATAAGAATAATTTTTTCTCTCAAATGGTCGAATGCGATAACCTTGTCAAAAAGCATAAGGTCAACATCCTTGAAATTGCCGTCGTCCTTTGCGTCGAGCTTAACTCCCGGCTCGCTGTATTTGATATAATCATAACCGAAATATCCGACAAGTCCGCCGCTGAAGGTCGGCAAATAGTCGAGGCGAGGCGCCTTGTGACTGTCAAGCACGGCTTTTATATACTGCCTCGGATTGTCGTTTATCTTTTTTGAGCCGAACTCGTCAATAATGCTGACATTGTAATCCTTACAGCTGATTTCCGCCTTTGGGTCAAAGCCGATGAAGGTGTAGCGACCGGTGTTTTTTTGGTCGTCTGCCGACTCAAGCATAAAACAGTGTGACGAAATTGCCTTGATTTTTTTGATTATTCCGACGGGGGTATAATTCATCACCGTTTCGGTTGACAAGGGAATTGTTTTGTGTTTTTTTGCAAATTCGATTGCATCTTCTCTGCTTGGTTTGATTTGCATATTTTCTCCTTTCAATCTTGAGAGAATAAAAAAAGCCCTGACAGTCCGAAAAAGACTGTCAGGGACGAAAATACATTCGCGGTGCCACCCTGATTTACGGTAGTAAACCATACTCTCTGCAAGATACCATCATATCTCCGACCACTCACGCAGGCCATCGCGTCGCAAGGTACTGAGCAAAAGCTTTTCATTGCGCCCTCAGCGGTCCATTTAACAAGCCGTTTATTACCTCTTCCCAGCAACGAGGCTCTCTGTGAATTCGTATCCTGTTTTTATCTCCGCATCATCGGTTTGTTTTTAATTGTGAAAATATATTAACACTATATTCGCCTTTTGTCAATAGGTGAATGAAAAAAGAGCAATCCTTATGTATTCGATATACTCCGAGGATTGCTCTCAATAATTCAGTTAGATTTGCGGCGGATATTGATTATTTTGTGCATAATCATTCTGCATGTTCGGTTGAGTAGAATTGTACTGCGGCGGTTGCGGTGCATATGTACCGCCTGCGTATGGGTATTTAGGACTCGGACCGAATTGGTTTGGACCCATTTCGCTGTCCTGTGCGCAGAAAACAATGAGGATAATTTGACCTACAAACGGAATAAGCGCAAAGAAAACATATGGCCAATCCTTGCCTGTGTCCTTAAGTCTTCTTACGAGTATAGCCAAACCCGGGATAATGTTTGCGAGCATCCATCCCGTCGAAATAACATATCCCAAAATCGGAATAAACATAAACAGCGATGCAGCACCTGAAATTAAAAAATTCATAAGAAAAACATACCAATAGTCACTGCATCTTGTTCTGTCTGTAAAATTGGTATAGTTTTTCCAATAGAGCTTGTAAGCCTCGAAAAATTCGTGTTTCGGCATAGCCATATTAGGTGCCGGCTGTGGTGCATTATACTGCGGAGGCGCCTGCTGTTGAACAGGCGGTGTCTGCGGTTGCACGGACTGAGCCTGATATTGAGGCTGTGTCTGCTCGGGCTGAGGAGCGGCTGACGGCTGATAAAATGCGTCCGGTTGCTCCGGTTGATTGCTTGTAAGCGGTTCTGTCGGCGCGGCGCTCTGCTCAAGCGGCGTACCGCATGAGGTACAAAACAAAGCGTCGTCTTGAACAGCCGCATGGCAATTAGGACAAGTTTTCATATTTTTTATCTCCTTAAAATTATTTTTTATTTATTAACTGAAACATGCAAGAATATCTTTTGCACAATCCGAATCGTATTCCACGGTTCCGGCATTAATCACTATGCTTATATAATAGCCGCCTTTGTATGTTGAAGCAATCATAATGAACGGATTAAAATCAAATTCAAAAGTCGAACAATGATATTCATTTTTGCCTATTGTAACTGTTCCCGCATTCAAATCAGATTTAATCAATCCTTCCGCGTTTTGATGTTCAAAGCGCTATTGAGGCTTTGTTATAATCGGCAATATCATCAAAACTTTCATTATATTTTACAACAAAAACAGTTCAGTTTACAATATAAGCAGGGTAATCGACCGTATTTGCGTGGTATTTCGGCTTTTCGACATAATAATATTATGATATAATAATTATATACTAATGCGGCAAATAACGCAAGGCGGTAATTTAAAATATGGTAAACATTGCAATATGCGACGATGACAAAGATTTTATCGAAATTACAGAATACAAAGTGCGTCACTGTATGGAAAATATTTTTCACGCAGAGCACAAAATTTCGACTTTTAACGATTTGAACAGCTTAAAAAAGCACCTTGAGCACGAACGCACCGATATTTTACTGCTCGACATAATGGTTAACGATACAAATTCAATGGATTGGTCGATTGAAAACATTCGCTCATCACACACGCAAATTATATTTATGACATCGTTCCCGCAAAGCGCATACAGCATTTCTGAGGCGAATTGTTGCTATTACATCGTAAAATCGCGAATGGATGATATGATGCTTGCAAAAGCTCTCAAAAGAGCACTGCAAGGAGCGTCAAAAAAAGACCCGAATTTGACGATAGTAAAAACGGGGCACAAAAACTACATTGTCAATTTTCAGGAAATCGTTTATATCGAAACATTCAATAACAATATCACACTGCATCTTGTCGGCAAGGACGACATTGTGATGTATTCGAGTTTAAGAGAATATGCAAAAAATCTGCCGCCGAACTTTTTGCGCTGTCACCAAAGTTTTATGATAAACATGAATCATGTGGCAGGATATGAGCCGCACAAATTCACAACCGACACCGCGGCAGAGGTGCCGATTCCGCCGAAAAAATACAACGCGGTTATCAAAGAATATTTGTCATATATGAAAAATATTTAAATACCGACAAAAATATAACCGACAGAGGAATTAGTATTCTCTGTCGGTTTTGTTATGCAAAAATTAAATTTTGTCGAGTGCCTGAGCAATATCGTCGATAATATCCTCAGCCGCCTCAATTCCGCACGAAAATCTTACGAGGTCGGGGCTTACGCCGCACTCCTCAAGTTGTTCGTCGGTGAGCTGACGGTGAGTTGTTGACGCAGGGTGCAAACAACAAGTTCTTGCATCGGCAACATGCGTAACTATTGCGGCAAGTTTGAGCGAATCCATAAATGTTGTTGCCGCCTCTCTGCCGCCCTTGATGCCGAACGATACAACGCCGCAGGTGCCGTTTGGCATATATTTTTGTGCAAGCGCGTGTTGATCGTCATCTTCAAGCATTGCGCATTTAACCCAAGTAATTTTTGGGTGATTTTGCAAATATTTTGCAACTTTGAGCGCGTTTTCGCAGTGTCTTTGCATACGAAGATGGAGACTTTCAAGTCCGACATTGAGTAAAAACGCATCGTTCGGTGACTGAACGGAACCGAGGTCGCGCATAAGCTGAACGGTCGCCTTTGTGATATAAGCACCCTTACCGAAAGTGTCGGCATAAACTATGCCGTGATAGCTTTCGTCGGGTGTAGTAAGGCCCGGAAATTTGTCATTTTGAGTCCAATCAAAATTGCCGCTGTCGACAATTGCACCGCCGATAGTAGAGGCATGGCCCTCCATATACTTTGTTGTTGAATGAGTGACAATATCAACGCCCCAATCAAAAACACGGCAGTTAATCGGTGTTGCGAATGTGTTGTCAACGATAAGCGGAATGCCGTTTTTGTGTGCAACTTTTGCAAACACCTCTATATCGAGAACATCGAGGCTTGGATTTGAAATCGTTTCGCCGAAAATTGCTTTTGTATTCGGCTTGATTGCCGCCTGAATTTCCTCTTCTGTGGCATGCGGTGAAACAAATGTGAAATCAATGCCGAGCTTGCGCATCGTGACATTGAAAAGATTGTATGTGCCGCCGTAAATCGCAGATGACGAAACAATATGGTCGCCTGCCTGCGCAATATTGAACACGGCATAGAAGTTTGCCGCCTGACCCGAGCCGGTGAGCATTCCTGCAACGCCGCCCTCAAGCGCGGCAATTTTTGCGGCAGCATTGTCGCAGGTCGGGTTTTGAAGGCGCGAATAAAAATATCCGCTCTCCTTTAAATCAAAAAGGTTGCCCATTTCAACCGATGAATCGTATTTATAAGTTGTGCTTTGAATAATCGGGATAACACGCGGCTCGCCGTTCTTCGGCTTGTATGTACCCTGAACACAGATTGTATCTAACTTCATAACTTCCTCCAAACAATATACTTAAAACCCTGCGGTTTACAGAGTATTATACCATTACTTCTGCAATTAATCAATATCGGTGCAAAATTCGGCGCAAAAAATCACCCTGCCGCGCAATTGCAACAGAGTGATTTATTATTTATAATGAAATTATAATAGTTGAAACAAACATATCGTCGAGAACCGCCGTTTCAAATTTTCCGCCGAGAGAATGCATAATGCTTTCACAGCTTTTAAGCCCTATGCCCGTACCCTTGACATTCGGCGCGTCCTTTGAAATATAATCAATCACCATAATTTTGATGAATGATTTTTCGCGCAAAACATCAATTTTAACAGGCTGTGCCGTGTCGCCGTATTTTGAAATATTTGAAAAGACATTGTCAAACACACGCTTTAAAAGCACCGCGTCTGTGTTTATTTGCTCGTCTTCAATATCGCATTTAAACGAAACATCAAAGCCCTGCTGTTGAAGCAAAAATGACTGTTCGCCGATAATTTGCTGAATAAGCAGCGTCGCCGAGGTCGGTTTTAAGTCTGCGGCAATATCATCGGAATCATAAACAAGAAAATATTTAAACAATTTGTCACTCATATCCTTAAGCTGATTTGCTTTGTCGAGTGAATACGAGGCATATTTTTTCATATCCTGTGTTGATGCGTCGGTGTTGAGCATAATCTCGTTGTAGCCGATAATTGAGGTGAGCGGCGTTCTTATGTCGTGCGACATATTTGTGATAAGCTCTCGGTTTGCATCAAGCGTTTGCCGTTCCTTTTGATAATGGTAAATTATTGAGCGACGCATCTTCTCGACCGAATCATACAAATCGCCGATTTCATCATTTTTATCCGGAGTGATAACATCATCCTCCGCATCAATATTTGAAACAGTGGCAGAAAGTTTTGATATTCTTTTGAGCACCAATATGTGATAGTGAAGCACAATAAAGAACACTGTTATTATTCCGATGAAAAAGCTGAGAATATTTATAATCTTATAAAGGAGTTCCTCGCTGTATTCAATAACCGAAATATTAAATTCGCCGTCGGCAAATTTAATCGGAAACATTGTGTATCCTGCGGTGTCTTCTGATATTTCCCCGTCATCATATTCGGATATATAATTTCCATTTACAACAAGTGATATTGTTTTGCCCTTAAACAGCTGTAAATAAATATATTGTTTCTTTTTGCACCATTCATGAATTTTTCCTGTATCGGTCGATTTGACATTGTTTTCCTCAACATATTCATCAAAGTTGTCGACAAATTTTTGTTCACGCTTATCTGCAAGCTCTTGGGTCATATAAAATTTATCGACACATTCGTTACCGACAAAATAAAAGCCGACGCCGACACCTGCACCGACAACCATTGCCAACAACATGCACAGCGCCGTTTTCAGTTTAAGCGACATTCGTTTAGTCTTCAACATATTTGTAACCTCTGCCCCACACCGTGATAATGTGTTTCGGATGTGTATAATCATCCTCAATCTTTTTGCGCAAACTCAAAACAAAAACCATAACAGTGTTGTTGCTTGACACCATATATTTGTCGCCCCAAACGGTTTCAAAAATCGTTTTGATGTCAATAACGGCACCCTTATTGTCATACAAAAGCTTAAACAGGCGATATTCCCTGTCGGTGAGCTTAATCCGTTTTTCACCGATTTGAACTGTTTTTTCGCTTTCAAAAAATGATACACGCTGTGTCTTTTTGCGCGCACGCTTTAAAAGCGCGTTGACACGAAGCTGAAGTTCAACTGTTGAAAACGGCTTTACCAAATAATCGTCTGCTCCCGATGCATATGCGCCAACCTTGTCGTCGTCTGTCGAGCGCGCCGTCAAAAACATAATCGGCGTGTCGGTGAGCCTGCGAATCTCCTTTGCCGCATCGGTGCCGAACATAAGCGGCATAACTATATCGAGAATAATCAAATCAAAGCTGTCGTCTGCCGAAACAAGATCGCATGCGGATTTGCCGTCATTAACCGTTGTGACGGAAAAATCGTTTTGCTCCAAAACAAGTTTTATCAAATTGCAAATGGATTCGTCATCATCTGCAACAAGTATTTTCTTTTTTTCGGGCACAAAATCACCTCTGCTCAAAATTTTCTCTCTTATTTAACAATCTTGATTATACCAAATCTTCACAATTAATGCAC